>Ga0314774_1001017_pt1 | contig 19413 bp, 22 predicted proteins | sample MetaGCBIA2018_FD_204515 | JGI IMG/M metagenome (GOLD analysis project Ga0314774, IMG submission 204515) | Cryopeg brine microbial communities from Beaufort Sea near Barrow, Alaska, United States - CBIA 2018 | ecosystem: Environmental > Aquatic > Marine > Coastal | place: USA: Alaska | collected...
ATTAGTCCTCATATTTCGGTCGAGGCGGGATGGTGCTCTGATCAACGCATGGGGCGAGAACCAGCTTTCGGTGCAGGGTTGCGGCGTAGGCGTCTGCTACGGCGCGCTTCCGGTCGGCGCGGTCGGCGCGACCTTGTTCACTACTCGCCCGGTCGCGCTCTTTTTCAGCCAAGGCGTAGGCGTCGTCCCGCTGGGTGCGCATATCCGCGTTGAATATGCGCTCGCGTTCCGGGCGGCCGTTCCACTTGCCGATGATGCCGTTGATGATGGCCGTGACTGCGCCGCCGGTGCCGAGTAGCCCCACAGCCAGTGCGATTGCCTGTGCGGTATCCACTGCTTATCGCTCTGGGTCGTAGGTACCGCGGCGAATATTCGTCCAACGCAGAATGAGAGTGATCAGGGCCGTGCAAATGATGGCAAGTTGCATCTTGTATGCGCCGGCGGATGCCAACTGTTGATCAGTGACGACGACGGCATACATGGCGAACCCTGTGGCGCAAAACATGAGGCCCGCCCTCTCCACCCACCACGACCCGCGCAGAACGCTCGACGCGCCGAGCAGCCCGCCAATGATCATCGCGCTGCCCCAGAACAACGTCATGTTGTCGCCGAGCACTGTCTCGATACTGCGCGGCGGGGCGCTGAATGACGAATACCCGCCGAGTCCGAGAATGAGATAGATCAGGAAGAACGCGAGCCGGGTAGACCGCGGCTCCTTGATCCGCATGAACAGGTCGTGCGCCCACCCGGGGACGTGACGCGGCTTGTGCATCACTTGCGCTGCAGCCCGAGAATGAACCCGGCCCAGCTTGCCTCACGCGGTGCGCCGTCGATCGGGCCAGGGTAGTCGCCGTAGTTGGCCGCGTACTGCTGCATGCCGTAGCACCCGCCGCGCTCGATCAGGCCGTCGATCTTGCCGTTGCTCTGGTTGAGGTTGAACGTGCCCGAGAAGTTGAGGGTGACCTGCATCGCCGCGCGGTACACCGGACCGAGCACGCCGTCGACGACGTAGCTGGCCGACAGTCGGCCAATGCCGATCATCGCCCGCTGCGCGCTCTTGGCGACCTCGCCGCTCGGCTCCCAATACGACCAGTCCGAACCGGCCGGGAAGTCTGACGTCTGCGCGACGGCCGGGGCGATCGTTGCCGCCCATGCCTCCATCGACGCCGACGTCTGCCCTGCAGGTCGGCCATCCATATCGCCCGTGTACCCGAACTTCGTACCGAGAGTCTGAATCGCCAGGCCGTACACCGTGCCGGGCACGCCGTCAACGAGGTAGTCAGCCGCGAGATACCCGAAGTCCTTGAGCCACTGCTGCATCTCGGAAACGGACTGCGCCGCGAAGTCGCCGTCCTGGTCGCCGGCGTAGCGGCCGAGGCGAGCGAGCGCCCGCTGCATGGCGAGCATCGCCGCCGCGGTGAGCCCGAAGTGGTAGTTGACGGCGGTGGGGCCGGCCACGGGGGTGTAGACCGGAAGGGCCGCGGCTACGACCGTCCCGCCCGCGAGCTCCCTCAGGTTCGAGACAGTCTGCGGACCCGGGCAGTACGTCGGGTAGCTGGCCCGGAACAACGTCCACAGGTCGCGGTGACCGTAGAGATTGACAACGCGGTAGCGCGACCGGACATCGTTGTAGAGAGCCGCGAGGGTGCGCATCGCTGCCGACGAAATGCGCCAGTCAGGTGCCCCCGACTCGTTTTCTACCTCGACGGTGATCGAGCGGCGATCCATTGCAGCACCGCGGCCGCCGTCGGTCGTCGACCCCGAGGTCCACGCCCGGTAGTCCTCATCGACGACGAGGGTGAGCCGGCCCTCGTTGGAAATCGTGTAGTTCGCGGACACCCGCTTGCGTCCGGACACCATGAGGTCGATCGTGGCGTCGTCGTTGGTGCTCGCCTGGTGGTGCACCAAGAAGGTGTCGACTACCACCCCGTTGCGAGGGCTGCGCTGCATGGACTGGCGAATCTGATTGGTTAGAGCACTGTGCGTCACTGTTTTCCCCTTAACTACGAAACGCCCCGCGGATGCGAGGCGAGGGTATGAATTGCTTGAGTTACTACGTTGCGGCAGGGCCGACGGGTGGACCGACGTATCGGATCACGAGTCTCGCGCTCATTGCGAGTCCCGCCCCTGAGTTCTGGTACGCCGAGCACCTGAGGTAGTCCGACGTTCCGTTGAACGGGAAGGATTCGATCGCGATTACGCCGTGCCCTGTGCCCTGCACGTCGTAGGGCGTCAGAACGCCGGTCATGCTGCCGCTCTGCACCCCCCCGCTGTCGTTGCGCTTGAGCCTTGCCAGTCGCGAGCCGACCGTGTTCGGGTCCCAAGCAGTAGCGAGCGAGTAGCTGTAGCGGCCGGCCACTGTCGGCCGGACATCGCTTCCGCCCGGGAACCACGAGTGCGGGTCGCTTTCCTTGACCCACGGCGGCGCATAGTCAGTAGTCCCCCCGATGTTGCGTTCGAGGTTGTTCGGCATGGCCTTGGACGTTGACGTGAGAATGCAAGTCGGCACGTTCCCCGAGACGGGGTACCACCCCGCCGGCGTCGTTCCGCCCGGGTTCGTGGTCGCGTGATGCACCTCGAAATACGCCTCCGTGTACCCGAAGTCGGCGCGGTAGTTCCGGTTTCCCTGCACGGGGTTCGGGAATCGCAAATTGCGTCCGACCTCGCTCGGAATGCTCAACGATGCCCTCGCGAACCGTTGGTCGCTTGTGAGGTCGCGCACGTCGATGATTTTCACGCCCGTCGTGGCACTGTTCACCCACAGCCAAAATAGCTTCTGGTCGTCGCGCACCCCCGGTGTCCCCTCGAGCGCGGGGAGCGTCGCCGGCGCGAACGTCGGCGTGCTCTCGCTGGTCGTTTCGCCCGGGATGAGCGCGAGAACGATCGTGTTGTTCGTCCAGTCGCGTTTCAGCACGAGTAGGTGCCACTGCCCCGCCGTCGGGGCGGCCATGTTCAGGACGGTCGCGGCGGGGTTCTCGGCAATCACGCCGAACGCGTACGCCGATCCCGGGTCGACCGTGACGGCCCGAGCGCCGGTGACGGCCGTGGCGGCGTAGTCCGCAGTTCCGGCGACGCTACGGCTCACGCCGGCCCCGGTCATCATCTTCGCGAACTGGGTTTCATTGACGCTGCCGTCGAACCCGCTTGCTGTGATTGCCATGTTTGTCCCTTACTTTGAGGTGGAAATGTTGCGTAGTGCTCGAGCGAGGTTGGCGATGGCTGCGGCGAACTGTTCTTCCGGGTCGTCCTTGCGTTCGCCGGTGAGCGGCGTTACCTCGAGGCCGTTGTCCCGGGTGAATACGATCTGCGCCCCCGTGACCTGCTCGGGGAAGTCCTGACCGTTCGCGCGGACGGTGATGTAGTCGCCGAGTTGCACGCCGTCAGGCCCGCCGAAGTGGAACGTCGCCGTTTCGGCCAGTTTGAGCAACAGGCCCGACGTCGGCGGCCCCGCCGCGAGCCCCCTCGCCTGCTCTGCCGCGAAATAATCCGCGAGCTTCTGCACATCTTCCGGTTCCGCCCGCTGCCCGTAGTATTTCGCGACCCGGTACTCATCCGTGAGACTGGCCGGCCAGTTCAGTGTCGCGCCCGTGGCGTCGCGGAACACCTCGATGACGTCGTTGTAGTCGACCTCGCGATCAGTCAGGTTGCCCGGCCCCTCGATACCCGAGAACACCCGCGATGACGTTTCGCCAGGCCCGCCCAAGATCGGCCGCGTGATGTCCGGCGTCCCGACAGAGTACGTGCCGGACTTGACGATGCCGGACTCGGGGGTGAGTTTCGTTGCCCACACTCCCGGCTCCACCACATCCACGGTGATCGTGTTCGACATCCGGTGCTGCTTGAACGTGATCCCGAGCTTGGAGAACTTGAGTAGCGGCGTCATGACCTCATCGAGCGGCACGAACCGCAGCCCGGGAAGGATGTCGGTCGGATCGCCACCGCGGCCAAGGTCAGGCGCAATAGTGATCTGGCGGTCGAGCCGGTCAACCAAGTTGGTTTGGATCGCCCACTTGATCGCCGCCTCCGTCGTGTCAACGCTGAGCCCGCCCGTCGCCGGCGACCCGTTCGGCCACAAGAAGTACGGGTGCTGCCCCGTGACGGTGCCAACGGGACTCGACCCGCCTTCCGGCCGCCACGCTTGCGCCAGGGCAGAAAGCGAGTCAGCCTCGAGCGGGTTCGCCGGGTTCACGAACAGTAGCGTGTTCTGCAGCATCCGGATGTCGGCAAGGAACTGGTACGTCACCGCCGTGTTCTTGAGCAAGTCGCCCTGATACGAACGAATCGGCCCCGACATCAAGTGCTCGCCCCGATAGTCGATGCCCACCCGAGCACCCTTTGCCTGCAGCGCGGCACTGTGCGGGTTGTCTGAGTCCACCATGAAACTGCCGTAGCCCTGGTTGTGCCAGCTGGGCACAAAGTTGCAGTAGATCGGGTCCGTGACGAACCCCATGAAATTCATATCCTTGTCGTAAACGACGATGTCGAACGGTGCTTCCATGCTTCACCACGCCTTGTAGTAGTTGGGCTCGGCCGTGATGGTGAGACTGCCGGTGCCGGAGATTTGGATACTGAGAGCGACGGCGGTTCCGTCGGGCACTTTCGCGAACTGCAGTTCCCGCATCTGCCGGGTCACGTTGGTCTGCGTTTCCCCGTCGATGAGGTACGCGACCTGTTGTTGTGGTGAGGTGTCCACGCGCAACTGCTGGCCGGCGGCGACCGTGAAGTCGCCGGCTACCTCGCGGCCGTCGATCATCGCGCTGAATGACGTCACCGGCCCGTCGATCGTGTAGACCGGCCACGTCCCGTCGTCGCCCGGGTTTGTGATCGTTGCCGTGGCCGTCGTGCTCGACGCTCCGATGATGTACGGCGAGCCAACGCCCGCCTCTCCACCGAAGAAGTTCACCGGCACCCCGCCGTTGCGGAACACCTTCCCGAACGAGTCGCCCACCCACCACGGGTCGTCTGCCACCATTTTGATCGGCGCAGTAGTCAGCCGCCGTTGCGACGGGTCAAGGATGCTCCCCGAACCGCCGTCGTTGACGAACCGCAGCTTGAGCCGGCGAACCGAACCGTCCGGCGCGGTCACCGTGAGGGTGCCCGGCCGGTCAATTCGCATGGTCCGCCACCACGCCCGATCGAGCGCCAACCATTCCAATTCGGTCTGACTGCGCCCGATCAAGACGGGCAGAAGTCCCGCGCGGGGTTCTGCCCGCCAACCACTGAACCGCTGCCCGTCCGTGAGCGCCGTCTGTCGGACAAACTCATCGCCAGTGAGCATCGAGAACAGGTCGACTCCGGGCTGCATGTAGACGGGGCCCTTGCGCAAGTCCCAGTGGGAACCGTCCCACCCTGTCCACGTCACACCGATCATGCGACTGCCACCCGGCTAAGTCCGTTCGTCATTGCTGCCTGCCGCTTCCTGAGATTGATTTCCCTGATGAGTTCGGCCGGGTCGTAACCGACGTTTCCGATGGTGATGGTGTCGCCACCACCGCTGCCGCCCGCGAGGCGCGCCGCCACGAGCTCGGCGTCAGAGCTAACCGACTCCGTCCCGACGGCCGCGGCCCCCATCATCGCCAGCGCAGAACTACGCACCTTCGTGACGCGCGAGTTCATGCCCTCGATCATTCCGTCGCCGAGCGCCTGGCCGCTGTAGAGCGTCCAGCCTCGCCCGGAGAACGGGCCTTCCTTCGCGGGGGAGTGCGGGAAGAAGTCGGAGATTGCGCTCATGACGTTCTCGGCGACCTCTTTCGCCTTGCCGATCATGTCGTTGACGCCGTCAATGAGCCCCTGCACGATGGACTTGCCGGCATCGAACAGGAACTTGCCCGCGTTCGAGAACGCGTCCTTGACCGTTTCAGGGATGCCCGCGAGGGTGTCCTTGATAGTCCCGATCAGGTTCGACACTCCTGACACGATTTTGTCGACGAACCCGGTGATTCCTGTCCACGCGTTCGACACGGTCGTGGTCACGCCGTCCCAGATTCCAGACCATATCGACGCAATCGTTGACCCGATGGCCGTGATGACACCGAGCACGAGGTTGATGTACCACTTCACCGCCGCGACAATCGAGTCCCACACGAACGACGCCGCCGCCCCGATCCCGTTCCAAATTGCGGACCAGATCGACGAGATTGTTGACCCGACAGCCTGGATCACAGCGAGAACGAGCGCGATGTAGCCGGTTACCGCTGAAACGATCAGCGACCACACGAACGACGCCGCCGCCCCGATCCCGTCCCAAATTGCAGACCAGATCGACGAGATTGTCGCTCCGACGGCGATGATCACGGCGAGCACCGCGTCGATCGCCGTAGTCACGAATGTGACGATGTTGTTCCACGTATCGGAGAAGAACTGCCCCAGTGCGGTGAACACCGTAGTGGCTACGTTCTGGATGTTGGTCCACGCTTCTGTGAGGAACGTCGTGAAATTCGTCCAGATCGCTTGACCAATCTCCGTCTGCGTGAAGAACCAGACGATCGCGGCCACGAGTGCCAAAACCGCAATGATGATCAGTGCGATTGGGTTCGCGTTCATCGCCACATTGAATGCCCACTGGGCTGCCGTAGCGATGCCCATTGCGACAGCACCGGCAACCATGGCCACCCGCGAGCCGATCATGGCCGCCGTATTCAGCACCATCGCACCAGTCGACAGAGCCACCGCTGCGACCCGGCCGGCCATCGCTGCGATGAACGTGCCGGCCATCGCGAGTCCGGTCTGCACCTTGTTGGCTACGACTGCGGCCGTGTTCACGATCCATGCCGCCGTAGCAATGGCCATCTGCGCAACCATCTTCGCGAACGCCTTGACCATATCGACCCCGTACATCGCCTTGAGGATCAAGGTTTCAGCGATGCTCTTGGCGACGGCCGCGGTGTTGACTGCCCACGCGGCTGCCGCAATCGCCATTTTCGCGACCATTTTCGCGAATGCCTTGACCATGTCGACCCCGTACATCGCCTTGAGGATCAAGGTCTGAGCGACGTCCTTGACCATTGCCGCGGTGTTCGCGATCCAGCCCGCGATCATGACTGCAAAGCTCACACCCTTGATGGCAAGCGCGAGCCCGACGACAGTGAGCGCAACGACCCGGAATGCCTCAGCGTTGTCGCTTACGAATCCACCGAGCGCCTGAAACAGTGGCCCGACTTTCTCGATTGCGCCCACGAGCACGCCGCCGATCATGGGAATGAGCGGCGTAAGCGCGTCGAGGATGCCGTCGAGCAGCGGGGCAAAAGTGGTTTTCATCGCGGCGAGTACCGGCCCGACTACCTTCGCCATTTCACCGATGGCCGTACCGAGTCGACCAACGAACCCGAACAGTGCTTCCATCGCGGGTCCGAGCGCGTCGACCCCGCCCTTGATGCCGTCGAAGAAGTCGCCGAGGCCCTTCTTGAATGCCGGCTGATCGAGTGCTTCGCTCATGGCAGTGAGCAGGCCGCCGACGGCCTCGCCGGCAGTAGTCAGGGCTGATTCGATTTCCGGCGCGAGTGCCGCAAGCATGGAGCCGAAACTACTGATTCCTGCGCCAATGCCGTCCATCGCGCCCATCGACCCGCGGATGATCGTACTGAGCGCCGTCTGAAACTCGGGAGAGTTGATCTTCTCCTGCGCGCCCTTCATGTTGGCGGCGAACGTAGCCAGGCCGCCCGCGCCGGCGTCGGTCGCGGCACTGTCGATGCCCTTGAATATGCGCACGATGTCGGCGATGGATGACCCGAATAGCTTCATCTGGGTGATGCCATCTTCAATGAATGCGTCGAGCTCGCCGGACGCGGACACGGCCTGCAGCCAGTTGTTGAACTGAGTGCCGATGTCTACGATCCACTGAGCGAACCGGGGCAGGTACTCAGAGCCCTTGACCCCCAGAGTCGTGACAGCTTCCGCGAACCCTTGCGCACCTGTGGTGATGATGTCCATCGTTTCGGCAAGCTTCTCGAACATTCCGAGCAACACCCCGTCGGCGAACGTGCTCTTGAACGCGTCAGACAGCGCCGCGGCCTGGTTGCCGAGGGCGGTAGCCGTGAGGTCGAATCCGGCCCGTGCCTGCGGCAGGATCGAGTAGACAAAGTCGAGGATTGGCTCGCGAGCCTTCGACCAGAACTTCTCGCTGATGGAGTCCTGCAGCGCATGCATGGCCGGCGCGAGTTCGCCGAGTTCGGTCTTGGTGTCTTTCAACGCCGCCCAGAGCGTGCCGATACCCACTACCGCACCCGCAAGCATGGCCGGCAGGATGAACGCTGCGTTGCCCATCTTGAGCAGGTCGCCGGTCGTGGTGACCAGCCCTGCCGAGGCCGTGACGAGCAGGGACGTGAGGCTGGCGATACCGAGCGCGACCCGCGATATTTTCGGAACGCTCAGGTCGATGTCCTTGATGGCATTCGTTACGTCTGTGAGGATCGACCGCGCCACCCGGAACCCCGACAGACGGGCGAGCGCGGCCTCCACGAGGGTGACCGCCTTGCCGTCGAGCTTCGCGATGAATGTCACGAATCGCGGGCGCGCGAGCACGGCAATCTGCGCCTTCGCGGCGGCGGTGGTAACCGTCGCCTTGATGTCGACCTTCTTGGCAGTCGCGATAGTGCGAAAGCGAGCAATGTCCAACTCTGCCTGGCTGGTGTCAGCCTCGACCTTCAAGCGCAAGACCATCGACTTCTCGATTTCCTTGATCTTGGCCTTGAGCTCCACCTTGAACTTGGTGGTATCCGGCATTATCTTGATGGACAGCTTGCCTACGTTCGCTCCTGCCACGGGGACACCTCTTATTTCCGCGCTGTGAGCGCCATAACCATATGGATTGGGAAGTCGTCGATCGTTGGCACGTCGATGACTGCGGCCTTGTCCTCTGCGGGGACTGGCCGAGGGTATGGGGTGGGTGAGCTTGGCTTGCCGCCGGCTACCTTCGCCGTGACGACAGAGTTGTCAACGAGCGCATCGAACAGGTCGGCCAAGACCTGCGCCTCACGGGACCACCCAATAAATTCGGGGCCGCCGAGAATGCCCGCGCGGAATCGTGAGCCAGGAATGGTGCCTAGCTGCCCTGCGATGACAAGCGCGCGGCGGGCACTGAGTAGCCCCCGCCACACGTCGGCGATGTCGAGCGAGTAGAACTGCGTGAAGTCCGACTCAAGCTCATCGCCGTACTTGTCGACTAGCTCGCAGAGCTCTCGGATTTTCCCAGCTCGCCCATGTACCACATGGCGAGATTGGCCATGCGCGTCATTGCGCCGTAGCCGCGGTCAAGCTCGGCAAATTCTTCTTCCTTGCCGTCGATCACGTAGCTCTCGAGCAGTCGCCCGATCCGGCCCATGACGCGGATGGTTTCGGGGGTCGTGTCCACCTCGACTTCTTCCGCGTCATCGGGGCGGTCGTTGAGGTCGACGCCGAGCTCGGCGAACAGGTCAACGATCGACGCGGTGGCTTCGGCGTTCTCGTACGAACGCAGTCGAGCGACGGGGGTGAGCAGTTCATGGCCGGCGGCAGGTGCCGACTCGGCGGCCAGTTGCTCCGACTTGGACGCCTGGCGATCCTGCGGCTTGCGCGGCGCACGGGTCGTGGCCTTCTCAGCGGGCGTGGCGGTGGTCTTGGGAGTAACGGTGCTGGTCATTGCGGACCCTTTCTACATAGTTGCGGACCAATGGGAAAAGATGAATCCGGCGCGGCGGGTCCGCAAAGTCATCACCGCGCCGGAAAATTTGGGACGCCAAGCAGCCGTACGTCGGCGTGACGTACAGCTACTTGACGAGGTCGTGCTAGATCGGGGCTACGATGCCCGGGTGGTACCACTTCATGAGCATGTTCTCGTCCGCAAGGACGGCCGCGGCGAGCGGAATCTCGAACATCTTGGTGGGGTCGAACGTGGGTGCGTCACCGAGAGTGATCGACACCTTGGGCAGGTACAGCCCCATGCGCTTCGTGCCCTGCAGTGCGAGCACGAACATCGCCTTATCGACGGACTCAACCTGCGACGGGACGATGTAGCCACCGTCGGTGTCGACGGTGCCGTTGAACGCGAGGTCGAGCACGTCGGCCTCCATCTGCAGTGCAGCGATAGTGACGTTCCACTTCGTCGCGCCGTAGATCACAGCGAGCGCGGATGCCCACCATGAGTCGTGCGTTTCGGCCTCGCCGCCCTCCTTGGACAGCGCCACGGTGTTGTCCTTGGAGGTGTGACCGAGCGAAACCCAGTCGACGCCCGGTGCCTCCGGGGTGATGGTCAGGTAGTCGGGAGCCACGGTGAGCGGCGGGGCGAGAAAGATAGCCCCGCGACCGGGGATGATGACATTGGCGGCGTTCATTCCGGCCATAAGAGGTTCCTCCATTTGGATTTTGCGGACCCACCCCAAGTCGGGGCGATGGAGAATTTGTGGTTACGCGTCGTGCAATTGCATATTGAATGACCCGCTGTACTGGGTCACGGATCGGGCCTCGATGTGTACGGTCCCGGCCCGGTTGAACAGTTCTTGATCGTCGACTTCGCTGGCGTGGCCGATGCCGTCCGCTATTCCGGTGCCGCCGAACACGTCGTCCCATGACCACACGAGGTCGTAGACGTCCGATGCGATCTGGCTGGCTTCGGCAAGGTCGTCGTGGAAGATGTTGAGCAGCAGCCCGACGTCCCATGCCGTCGGCGGCGAGCTACTGCCTTGCACGGCGCTTCCGCCCGTCACCGTGAAGGTCACGAGCGGGAACGCGTCGATACTGTCGACGTCGAGCTCGGGGGCCAGGGTGATGCTCTGATCTAGGCCGTTGCGCAGCAGCGTGTAGATGAGCAGTTCCAAGTTCAGCATGCGGCTACTTCCTCATTATCTGGAAGGCGCGACTGAACACGAAAATGCCGGCTACGCGCTTGATGACCTTGCCCTCAGGGGTCACCCACATATGCCCAAACTCGATGTTTCGAGCCTCAGGGTGAGTGCTTTCCACGAGGATGTCGCGCACGCCGGACTTGCCGTAGACGGAACGCAGCCGAATCGACCGGCTAAATTCGCCGGTCTTGTTGTGCGGCGCAAGTAGCGCCAGTACCGTTGCCTTCGTTTGCTGCGCGACGGCGTCCATCTTGGACTTCTTGCTGCCGGCGATCGCTGCGCTGATATGCGCGTTTCTTGCTACAGAGCCCATGTCACCCTCGCTTCTTGATGATCACTTGCACGCTGCGCGCACTGAACGACTTAGAGAAGTTCTTCTCGGGCGCGTGCTGGTCCCAGTTCTCTCCCTCAAAAGTCATGCGGGAGTGGGCCCGGCCCGGCCATGCGTCGCACACGACTTTGCGTGTCTCGATTTCCTGCAGGCCGTACCGGGTTTCCTCGTCGGCATCGAGCGGGTAGACGTTGCACTCCACCTTGACGGGTGGCCCGTCAGGCGTGTCGTACGACGTCTGCCCGATGTTGCCGACGGTCTTGGAGTAGTTCTGGACGATGATGACGTCTTGCCGGCGCACTACGCCCAGCCCTTCTCGATCCCGAGGGACACGCTGCCGGGGGCTGCCTTGGTCTTGTCAGACGGCATGCGCCCCGTCAGCGTCTTTATATCGCGATCAGTCAGCCACATCTCACCTGAGGCCACAGCGGCGCGCAGCTGGTAGCTGACGCCCCCCTCGCCCTCAGATGCAAAGCCGCCCGGGTTGCGAATCACGCGGAACACCGTGTCGGCGACCACGCGCTTGTAGTTCGCTTCGAGCAAGACACCCGACGCGAGGCGTGTCGCCACGGTCGGGTGCTCGCCCGCAATCAGTGCGATGGCATCCGCAAGCTTCACCTCGAGGTATTCGTCCGTGAAGCGAACGTTCAGATCACTCTCGTAGCGATCCTTGAGCTCGAACAGGGACATTTCGGCGGATGCCATCGCGACTACTCCTTCTTCTCTGCGGCCGCGGTGTCCGCTGCCTTCTCGCGATCGTCAGCCTCGAGGCTGGCGACCAGGGCGTTCTTCGTGCCGGCACCGCTGAGTCCGCGGCTTTTGGCTGCGGCCTGCAGCTCACCGAACGACATATCCTCGATCGGCTTCTCAGGTGCCGGGGTTTCCAGCACCTCCACCGGCTCGGGTGCCACTTCCAGCACCTCGACCGGCTCGGGCTCCGTTTCCGGAACCTCGTCCGGCTTCTCAGTCGTCGGGGCCTCGTCGGCGTCCGGCTCCTGCTCGCCCCCGGCGACGAAAGCGGCAGGATTGGTTACCTGCGCCTTCGCCCAAGCGGGGACGGTCGTGCCCGGGGCGAGGACGGCAGTGTTGCCGTCCTCATCCACAACGTGCACGAATGCGGCGAGTACCCGAGCCACTAGACGGTCGCCGAGAACGTCGCGTTGGCGTTCGTGAGCACGGGCAGCACGATGGCCGAACCGAGCACGAATGCACCTTCGGGGTCTTCCGAGGTGAACGCGCCGGCGAAGATGCCGGGGCGGTCGGACGCGGAGATTCCGTAGGTGCCGTTCAGTGCTTCCGCCGGGACACCCCAGTCGGTCGTACCGAGCGGGCCGCCGTCGAGAACGACACCGGAATCCGACGGCAGGAACACGACCTGGTCGGCGGCGATGACGCGCTGGTTGCCGATGAGCTCATCAAACTCGCGCACGTCGATGTAGCCGTAGCTTGCCAGCACCGAACGAACGTCGTCCTTGCTGATGCGCGAGGGCAGGTCCGTGCCGCGGCCCATCGCCATTTTGATGATGTCGGCGTTCCTCTGCAGCGTCGCGAAGCGCGAGCCCGAAATGAGCGTCGCGCCCGGGTTGGCACCGTTGGTGGCGCGGTAGATCGCGGACCACGTATCGAGGTCGTCGATCGGCAGCGCACCGGCCGCGGTCCATGCGGTACCGGCGACGACGGTGTGCTCGGCCTTGCGGCCGTAGTCGACCGTGAACTGCAGGTCGCGCTCGGCGATCGTCACCTTGCCGGTAGCGATCGCTTCTCCACGAGCGAGTTCGACACGCGCGGCGAACGATGCGCCGAGCTTGCGAGCGTACTTCTCGTACTGCAGGGCGCGGGCGTCGCCGGCCTCCCCCTGCAGAAGCAGCTGGGCGTGCTCGGTGACGTCGTAGCGACGGCTCATCGGGGGCAGCGTGCCAGAACGGCTCTCGGAACCGCCGGTACGTCCAACGTCCGATCCGGTGTTGTACGCGCGGAACGATGCCGGGTCGTTGATGTCCAACTGGTTGACATCGAAGTTGAAGTTGAGCCCGAAGTTGTTCTGGTCGGGCAGGTACGCCGACAGGGCGTACCCGGTCGAGGACACCTGTGCTGCGGCGCGCGCCTCAGTGGTCAGCTGCGAGGCGGTGCGCGGGGTGGCGGTGTATGCCATATTCAGTCTCTCCTAGTCCGTGTAGACGAACTGGCCGGTGGACACAGTCGTGTGGTCGATGACCGCGGCCTGCGCCGCGACGGGCAGGTAGGTGCGGTTGATGGTTGCGGTCTTGACGACCGCGATGGATGCCTTGCCGGACGGCAGGGTCACGTTGAGGCTGGTCTTGACGTTGGTTGCCTCGCGGGTGAAGCCGGCGAGCAGTTCAGTGCCGTCGGTCAGGAGCCCGGTCGAGTCGAAAATGCCGTACTGGCCGGTTGCCGTGATCTTGCCGAGTGCGACGCCGCCGGGGATGTACCCGTACTGGTCGACCTCGCCGATGACGCTGGCGATGTTGAGTGTTCCGGGCACGGCGGTGACGCCGTGGGCCGAGGCGAGCCAGCGGTTGTCTACCCCGCCGGTGGTGCGCGTTTCAATGGCGTAGTCGCTCATTGGTGTTGCTCCCTACTTCTTGTTCTGGCTGTTGAGTTCAGCGACCCGGAGCTTTGCGGCTTCGGCGATTGACCCGCCACTGCCGCTCTGCTGGAATCCGCTCTGGCGGTCGAGGGATTCCTTGGCAGGATTCCGTCGAGGGTTCCCCGGTTCGGGCGACTTCGTGGCGAGAGTCGCTGCATACGCGGTGATCTTTGGGATGTCGAGCGAGCCGTCGGCGAGAACGAGCTTGTTCACGTCGATCAGTTCAAGCGCGACATCGAGTTCTTCTTCTGTCCGGCCGGTCAGGTGCAGCAAGCGGCCCTGGATGGCGTCGTTGAGGTACTGGCTGGCACCTTCCGTGCGACCTTCGGCGCGGGCTTCGGCGCGGGCCGTGGCGATCGCCTTCTCATCCTCCGACAGGTTCTTCGTCCGGAGCGCGGCTAGCTCGGCAGAATCAGCCTTGAACGCTTCCGCCTCCCGGCTGCTTTTCGCCGCGGCCGCCTCGTGCCGGCGGGAGTGGTGCTTGAAGTACGCAAGCTCCTGCGTTTCCGTCATATCCGCGATCGGCGTTTCGGCCGGGAACCCGAGGTCGGTCGGCGGCGCTGCCGCGGCGGCCGCAACTGCAGCCGCGGTTTCCTCGTCGGTGATGAAGCGCAGCCGCGGCGCAATCGCGGTGAGGCGGCGGTCGAAATTGAACATGGTGATACTCCTGTCGAGCGTGCCGCGCCCTAGTCAGGCGCAGCGTCGGTGCCGGCCAGTGCGGCCGGTCATGGTGGGTCAGAGAAGCTTTTGTTTCATGCGGTCGATCAGGTCCGAGTTGAACTTGATCGCCGCGGCGTAGCCGTAGCCGGTCGCGGCCTGGCCCGAATCGCGGGCGGCCTCGAGGTTCGCGATCGTGGTCTTGGCGCGGTCGATGTTCGACTGCCACGACGCGCGCTGATTCTCTTTCGTCGGCGGCACGTAGGCGGTGTATTCCTGGCCATCGCCGGTCTTGTTGACCTCGTTGACGTCACGAAATTTGGCGTCCTTGTAGATCAGGATTGGCCCGAGCTCGCCGTTCTCCTTGATGTCGATGCGAGTGTTTCGTAGAGCACCCCTTCCGGCTGTCGAGCCGGCCGCGGCGTAGATCGTTTGGAGGTCGTCCTCGTTGAGCTTCAACCCGCGGTCATCGCCGGCAGTCACCGGCCACTCTGTGCACTTGCACCGGAAGTGCAGTGCTCGGAGTTCGTCGACCGAGTAGAACCGGGTCGCGGCGACTACGCATAGCCCACACGTCCCGTGTTCGGACTTCTCGGGGTGGATGATCCGTCGGTACCCGGTTATCTTCGGCTCGAGCTTCCAGATTTCGTTGAGCTCGTCGCGCTCTGCTGCGGCGACGTCGGCTTCGGCGAGCACGCTCATGCGCGTGAGCGCCATCTTGTTCGCTTCCTCGTCCGTCTTGCCCTGCTTGATCGCCCACAGGTAGACCGCCGCCGGCCGCGCGTACACGTCCAGCGCCGAGGTGCCCGACCGAGGGTAGAGGTCGACCTGCGGGGGCAACTTCGGCGCGGGTAGTCCGACCTCACGGATTGCGACCTGCCCGTATGAGCGAGCAATGCGCCGCGTCTTGGACATCGCCACGTCCACGAGTGACGTCGACCGCGCCGCTACTGACGACACGGCATCAGCGTTGTCCCACCCCTTGAACCCGCCCCACAAACCGAGTAGGGCTTTCAGCAACTCGAGCAAGATACTGTCGCGCTGCCGGGCCTGCTGCTGGACAATCTTCGCCGTCCGCCCTTCGTCAGCCACGGGTTACACCACGGCCGGCACTGCGAGCGGGTCGTCGACCACCACGGGGTCGGTGGCCACCGGCTCGTCGACGGGCGCTTCGGTCGCGGCGACGGGCGTGTTGAACGCTTCGTCCTCCCGGTCCTGTCGTGCCTGGCGAATCTGCGCCGGCGTCATCCCGAATATGAGTTCGTCGATGAAGCGTTGCGGCAACCCGCCGGCCTTCGCCTGCGGTGATGCAGCGGAACGCTGAATGATCGAGGTCCGGTCGATGGACGCCCAGATCGTTTCGATACCGGCCGGGTCGGCGCGAGTAGCGTCGCGCTGCGCCTCGAACGCGAGCCCCAGCGCCAGTGCGATCGCGGCATCCGCGCGGTCGTTCAAGTCCTCGACAGAGAACGAGAGCATTTCCTTCGCGAGGTCAGCGCCGGCGGCGGAACCCGATGCGGCGTCGGGGGAGAGCACGTAGAGCGGTGTCGACGTGACGGCCGCGAGGTGCTTAATGTCCTCCTTCGATGCGCTGAGAAGCGGAGTGACGTCCGTGACGGCAGACTCCCAGATTTTCGCGCCTTCGGGAATCATCCAGAGCGCGGCGGGGCCGGCCTTGAAGATGTCGTTGTAGTCGATGCGCTCCCCGGGCCGACTGGGGTCGTCGTCGGGGTAGTGAGTGGGCAGGTCGCCCTCGATCGCACGCTGCCGGAACGCCTGCATGGCGATGATCGTCGCGCGCTGCTTGATGCCGTCATTGATGCGGTCGAGGGAATCGAGGTGCTTCTCGTAGAACCCGAACCCGTCGGGTGCCTCGAGTTGAACGATGTCGACCTTGTCGGTGTACCCGAGTTGCACGGGCCCGCTCTCCCACGAGTACCCCGTGTTCGGCACCCACGGGTTGCCATCCGTCGGGACTGTCGACACCTGCGTCTTGAACACTGCCGTGCGAATGTAGCCCGGGCGGTGCAGAGTGATCGTGTCGGCCCCGAGCATGTCGTCGTAGCCGATAGTGATGGCCGCCTGAGCGAGCCAGGGCATTGTCGCGTACTGGATGCTGTACGCCTTGAACCCGTTCATTGGCACGATGATCGGTTCGTCCGGCTCGCCGTCGCCGTCACCCGACCCGAGTACATTCATGTACCCCGCGCCGTAGTGCCCCACATCGTTGAACAGGCCGCGCGAGCGGACGTTCAACTGCGATCGCTTCCACGTAGCCCAAGCAGACTCGTCGCCGAGGTCGTCGCCGACTGCAGCAGTGCGGAACCCGATGGCCTTCTGCCGGTTCGTCTTGGCGTTCACGATGAGCTCGGCCATGACCAATCGGCTCTGCCGTGCCCACTTCGCGTACGCCTCACGCATGGCCGCCGACGCTTCCTCCGGCACCGGGGCGTCGCCCTCCCTGTGCCGCTTGAGGTTGTAGAGGCGCGGAAACTCCTGGCCCATCGCTTTCGCGCACCGCATGAGCCACCAGTCGTCGCTATCGGGAACGTCGATTTGCGTGAGCATATTCGCCTTCTTTCTGGCTTAGCGGACCTTGATCGGGACGAAAGTTTTCTTCTTCTTGCGGGGCTTTGCGATGTAGTCCGATGCGGCCTCGAATGCGAGCGCGCCGGCGATGGCGGCGTCCATCTTGAAGCTCGAACCCTTGCGGTCCTTGCCGATTACGACTCCACCGCGCCGCGGCCACCGCCGAGCGTTGATGAAGTGCTTGCGGAACGTCGTCATAATCGGATCGTCCCCCGAGGCGAACGACATACTGCCGATTTGCATGGCCGTGTGCATCCGCTCGAGCGCCAGTGCCATAGGCACGTCACGGGCGGTCCACCACTCGATTGAGTGCTTTCCCGACGCGTGCACACTGAGCTCGTCGCCAAACTCCTTCGCCCACTTGTCGAGGTAGTCCTGCCAGTGCGGCGGGTCGGCATAGAACCCGACGACGTCGTAGTGCTCGAACGCCCACGCAACCTTCGCGTCGAACGCCTCACGGTTGACCGTCCAGTCCTTCGCCTCCGGTCCGTCAGGGACTTCTTCGATGTGCAGCGGGAACAGGTGCCGGTCACTGATCCGACAGGCGACCAACGCGGTTGCGTCGTCATTCTTCGAGCCGTCGAACCCGAGGGTGATTTGCTCCTTCGCAGCCGGCGGCAGGAACCCGACGATCTTCCCGAGGTCGATGATCTTCGCCAGTAGCGGGATCGTGACCCACGCGTTCAGCCCTTCGGTGAGCGCGTTCAGGAAGTACCGGCGAGAGTCAACTTCGGCTTCGCGCGGGTCGAAGATTCCGTCGACAATGCCCTCGAGGGAGTTCCAGAGCAACGCGTCGCCGTACGCCTCGCGGATCGCTTGCTTGAGCTTTTCCTCGTCGGCCAAGTCCTCGACGATTCCCCACCGATGGTCAAAGAGCAGCCGGTTACGGCGCGCCTTGCCCTCCTGAATGGAATCGGCGAGCATGTACGTTTGCTCGGCGATGGAGTCTTGCCCGGGCTGGTACATGGTCGTCGTTTCGATGAACCACGTTCCGATTCGCTTGCGCTTGCGCAAGTTTCGACTGACCGTGGAGTACATCTGGCGCAGCATGGGAGTGATGTAGAGGTGCGACTCGTCGAACACGACGAACGTTTCCTTGCCGCCGTCTTTCGACGCAGCACCGGCGGTCGACGGCGTAATCTCGCCACCGTTCGGCAGCACTACGCGAGTCAGGCCAGCGTCACACCCATACGCGCGCATGGCGGACATAGGCGCGGCTTCGTCGGTGAGGTTGTAGTAGACGGTGTCGTAGACGTTGCCGGTCTGACCTTCTTCGGTGGCCATGATCCGGATGTACGGCACGGTGATGGCTTTACCCATCGCCTCGCCGGCCCGGTACGTGTAGACCTGCCCAAGAAATTCGTATGTCTCGCCGCCCTTGGCGTACCCAGCGAACCGGCACGGCCCGAACGCCTCGAGCAGCACGAGCTTGGCCGCCAGGCCCGACTTGTCACAGCCCTTCGGCCGCGAGAAGAACGCAGAGTCATACAGTCGCTTGCCGTTCCCATCTAGGGCGTAGCAGTCGACTATGAAGTCAGCAAATTCGTCCACGAGCAGCGACGGCTCGCCTTGAACGTCACCCGGCCCGTGCACGGTGAACGTTTCGATCCACCACACCGCAATGTGGAGGGCGTTCTTTCGGCTATGGTCCGGGTGCGTGATCACCCGGCGGGGCACTACGCACTGCCCCAGGTGTCGCGGCGAGTGTTCAACTGGGTCACGTTCCCGGCGTTGCCGGCAGTGCCGGCGGGGTATTCTTCCGGCACTTCGATGTCGAACTTGAGGCGCGCGCGGTCCTCCGGTGTAGCTCCGAACTTCGCGACGCGCAGCCGCACCTCAGCAGCAAAGTCCCACCGCTGATTGGCCCACATCATGTTGTGCATGAGCGCCGTGTCGAGCAGGAAGAACCAGTCGACCTCCGTGACCATGCGCGTGCCCTGGGGCGACGCCCGGAATGCGTTCCACCAAGCGACGGTGTTCGCGTTCCAGTCGAGCACCGTGCCGTCCTTGTCGGTACCGAGCGCACCGGCAGGCAAGTCCCAGCCACCGAGGCGGCCGTCGGACTTGATTGTCTCGCGAGCATCCTCGTCACGCTTCCGCGAACGCGACCCCTTGGGCGCAGCGCCGTTGCCGGCCATCAGCGGACCCGAGCACTCGCGCGTGCGCGCACGTAGTAGGAAGGACTGTTCAGTTCGGCTCGGCGCGTGATCGGCCCGGGCTCGGCAAGCATGACCCTCGCGGACTCGATACCAGCTATGAATCCGGCGATAGCGGCGCGGCCGTGGTCGACTGCCTTGTTTGGTGCGTCGGGTGCGTTCATTTCGGGCTCCTTGGCGGGTTGCACGGGCCGTGTCGGCGTCGTGCGCGAGGGGGTTTTACTTCTCCCAGAGTTGCGCGCACCGCGAGATGCA
>Ga0314774_1001020_pt1 | contig 19364 bp, 10 predicted proteins | sample MetaGCBIA2018_FD_204515 | JGI IMG/M metagenome (GOLD analysis project Ga0314774, IMG submission 204515) | Cryopeg brine microbial communities from Beaufort Sea near Barrow, Alaska, United States - CBIA 2018 | ecosystem: Environmental > Aquatic > Marine > Coastal | place: USA: Alaska | collected...
ATATGATAGTCGCACTTATAAACGACATGGCTTAATTTCCTATATTTACTCATACCCCAAAAATAGGCATAGCCATCAGAACATGACCACCTGCACAGCAGGTGGATTTTTAAGGTTAATTAAAAATGCAGATTTTGAGAATTTGCGGCAAATGGCCTGGGAAGCCCCGAAAACAGGCGTGTATTTGCGTCAAATCTCAAAATTCAGGTCAAAAACAATCGTTTTCCGTATTCCTGCGATCAAATAAAACCGGGTAAGAATAGTAAAGAAAAAATACCGGAATGCATAAAATAACGAAAGTGGGAACACCATTTTGATCGCTAAGGTGGAACCTAAGACTTTATTTAAATGAACTGCCTTTCCTAATATCTGATGGATTCAAATCCATTTTTTGTTTAAATATTTTTGAAAAATAAAACTCTGAATTAAACCCACACTCAAAGGCGATTTTCGAGATGGGTAAATTGGATTCCTGTATAATTTTGGCAGCATTTCTAATTTTTAACATCAACAGATACTGATTGGGAGAGGTATTGAATACTTCCTTAAACGATTTTCTGAACCAGCTGTAGCTAATACCAAAATCACTGGACAATTCCTTAAAATCAATATTTTTATTCCACTGCTCATGAATTACATTTTGCATTTTTCGAATTATCTTTTCTTTGTGTGAAAGGTTATTATTGCTATTTAAGACGGAAGTATACGTTATCCCGAGCAAGTTAATTAAATGGAAGGAAGCTAACTTCTGAATCAAAACATTCTCCGATTCTATTGTATTTATAAGATCTGAGAATATGGCCAAAAATTCTTGATTAAATCCCAATTCAATTATGGGGTTCTTAGCATTAAAACATTTTTGTTCCAGTAAATAATGGGCATAGGCCCCTTTAAAGCCAACCCAGTATTCCTCCCAGCCCGTTTTATCATCGGGCCTAAACCGATGCCATATATCCGGGAACAAAAGGAGGACCGTACCCGGAAATATTTTCTGTGGGGGTCCCCCATTCACTTCAAATATGCCTTCTCCCTTTGAGATATAAATAATTTGATATTCTTTGAGATACCTTCCCTTCTCATAATTAAAATAATATTCATCGGGGTGGCCGATTTCCGGATATATCTTGTTTGGGCGATGGATATTGTGTCCAAGATTTAAAATAACAATCCCGGAGTTTTCATTTTCGAAATTCTGAGAAAAATCGATGTATTTTTTAAAAACCTTCATATCAAATAGTGTAAATAGTTATCAGTATGGATATTGACTTCACATTAAAAATTAGGTATTTTTGACATATTATCACAATAATACAATTTTGTTTGCCATTATAAACGTCACCTCGCATTTTCGTTTACCAACAATTATCTTTTTTGAACATCAAAAGCTGCAAAGGAATTAAACTTAAAGATGCATCTAGAATATGAGCACTAAATTAAAAATAGGCCTTTTTGCCATTGGGCTCGATAGCTATTGGAGCCAGTTTGAAGGCTTAAAAGAACGTCTTGAAGGATATGTATTTAAAGTTGAAAGTAAGCTTAAACAAAAAAATGAGAATATTATAAATGTTGGGTTAATAGATAATAGCAGCAGCGCCTTTGAGGCAGGAATTCAATTTAAAAAAGAAGGTGTGGACCTAATATTCTTATACGTTACCACCTATGCCTTATCTTCTACGGTACTACCCGTTGTACAAAGGGCAAAGGTTCCGGTCATAATTTTAAACCTGGTCCCTGAACCCGTTATAGATTACAAAGCCTTCAATCAATTAAATGATCGAAGAAAGATGACAGGGGAATGGCTGGCCCATTGCTCGGCATGTTCCGTCCCTGAAATTGCAAATGTGTTTAAAAGAGTTGGAATACCTTTTTACGAAGTAACCGGCGTTTTAGATAATGACCCTCAAACGTGGACGGAAATTGAGGAGTGGTTAGATGCGGCCAAGGTAGCCCATATTATGGCATACAACCGTCTGGGCTGTATGGGTCATTATTACAGTGGCATGCTGGATATTTATTCCGATCTGACATCTCATTATGCTTCTTTTGGCGGACATATAGAATTAATTGAAATAGATGAACTTACCGAACTTCGAGATGGGGTTTCCAAAGAGGCAATTTCAAATAAGTTAAAATCTTTTTTTCGGGCCTTTGATATTCGAGAGGATTGTTCTCCCACGGAATTGGAATATGCGGCCATCACCTCGGTGGCCTTAGATAAATTGGTTGACAAATACCAGTTGGGTTCTCTTGCCTATTACTATAAAGGCACGCCCAATTCCTTTAATCAGCATACGGTTAGCTCCATTATATTGGGAACTTCTTTATTAACGGCACAGGGTATCCCGGTCGCTGGAGAATATGAAATAAAGAATGCCCAGGCCATGAAAATAATGGATTCCTTTGGATCAGGAGGTTCATTCACAGAATATTACGCTATGGATTTTATTGATGATATCGTACTTATGGGGCATGACGGCCCAGGACATATTGCCATAGCGGAAGGAAAGATCCGTGTCAGGCCGCTTGAAGTTTATCACGGGAAAGAGGGCAAGGGCCTTTCCATAGAAATGACCGTAAAAAACGGGCCAGTGACCTTGCTTTCTGTTGTTGAAAATGGATCCGGAAAACTGATGTTTTTAATTGCAGAGGGGGAATCTGTTGCAGGGCCTATTTTGGAAATTGGAAATACCAATAGCAGGTATAGGTTTTCAATCGGTGCGCGGGCTTTTGTAAACCGATGGAACAGTCAGGGCCCGGCCCATCATTGTACCGTGGGCATAGGCCATATTTCTTCAAAAATTAAAAAACTGGGGGCCTTACTCGATATCGATGTAGTACAGGTTTGTTGATCCGTTAAAAACCACTAAAAAGATGCAGGTATTACTAGGAATTCTTTTTCATTTGACCGGAGGCGTAGCAGCAGGGAGTTTTTATATGCCCTATAAAAAAGTGCGCGGATGGAACTGGGAGAGTTATTGGATCGTGGGTGGTCTTTTTTCATGGTTGATCGTACCTCCACTCATCGCCTGGTTAACATTGCCCGATTTTTTACAGATACTTGTTCAAGCTTCCGGTACAACTATCGTATATACACTCCTATTTGGCATTTTATGGGGGATCGGCGGCTTAACCTTTGGACTGGGGATCCGGTATTTGGGAATGTCGCTCGGCAACTCAATCGTTTTAGGGCTCAGTGCAGCATTTGGCTCCTTAGTACCGGCAATCTATTATGATTTTTTCCAATCTACGGGAAAAACAACTTTCACAGAACTGATCACCCATACCTGGGGACAGGTAGTCCTATTGGGGATTCTGGTGTGTCTTATAGGTATTGGGATTTGCGGTTGGGCAGGTTTAATGAAAGAAAAGCAGCTGGATTCCAAAGCAAATAACAGAGCGAATGTAGAGTTCAATTTAACAAAAGGAATCCTTGTGGCCATATGTTCAGGGATTTTAAGTGCCTGTTTTAATTTTGGGATAGAGGCAGGAAAACCACTCGCTGAAGTGGCCATAACAATGGGTTTTAACCCGCTGTATCAAAACAATGTCATTTTTGTATTGCTCCTATGGGGAGGCCTAACCTCCAATTTAGTATGGTGCGTATTTCTGAATGTCAGGAATAATAGTTTCTCCGATTATACCAAAAAAAGTGTTCCCCTATTCAAAAATTACCTGTTCTGTGCCTTGGCAGGAACGACTTGGTTTATGCAATTTTTCTTTTACGGAATGGGTGAAAGCAAACTTGGAAATGGGGCCACCAGCTGGGTATTGCACATGTTAGCGATTATTCTGGTCGGGAACATGTGGGGTATTGTGTTGAAGGAATGGAAGGATGTCAATAAGAAAACCAAGTATATGATCACTATGGGAATTACGGTAATCCTGTCTTCGGTAGCCATCTTGGGATATGGGAATTATTTATCATAAAACCAAATGAATTTAGCCAAATGAGCGAAAAAATAGCCTTTAAAATGTTTTTAAAAAAAGGGACCGAAATGGAATATATCCAAAGACACCATACGATCTGGCCCGAACTCCTTACACTTTTAAAAGAAAAGGGGATCAGTGATTATTCTATTTTTTTAGAGGAGGGAACGGGAATTCTTTTTGCCTCCTATACAATTAGCAATCCAGCAGTCCATTCCACTTTATCATCGCACGAACTAATGAAAAAATGGTGGTTGTATATGAAAGATTTGATGGAGACAAACAGTGACAATTCGCCGAGAGTTGTAGCATTGAAAGAGGTTTTTAATTTAAAATAATTACGAAAATGAACACCAAAGCACTTTTTTTTGAAATGGTTATGTTTCTATTTATAGGAGCCTCTCCCCTACTTGCTCAGGAACAGGTAGCGGTTGATTGGGATGTCGTACAAAGCACATCCAAGACCACGGCCACCCTTCAACTGGTGGAAAACCCCAAGGTAAGGCCAAGTTCGCCCATTCATGAAAATGTCTTTAAGGCATTAAAGGATTTAGAAGCGGATTATGTGCGCTATGTACCCTGGTTTCCTTATCCAAAAATGGCCGTGGCCGAATTAAAACGGCCAACACAGACCGAAACCTTTTGGGATTTTAAATATTTAGATAGTACCATGAACGCTTTTATGAAAGCTACCGAAAATCATCCGGTCGTGATTAATTTCAGTACTACCCCGGCATGGATCTGGAAGACGGATTCCGTTGTAAAATATCCCGATAATCCGTACGAGCCCACCTGGACCTACAATCAGGGTACAGAACTTAAAGATGGAACGTTAAAGGAATTGACAGGTTATTTTTCTCGCCTGTTCAGCTGGTATACCCAAGGCGGCTTTACAGATGAATTGGGCAGGTTTCATAAATCTGATCATTTTTATAAAATTCCATATTGGGAAGTTCTGAATGAGCCTGATTTAGAGCACAATATTTCTCCTGAACTCTATACCAGAATGTATGATGCCATTGTTTCAGAATTAAAGAAAATAGCTCCTGAAACCAAATTTGTTGGGATTTCCACGGCACATGTGAGTAACCCCGAATTCTTCGAGTATTTTTTAAACCCAAAAAACCACCAGGAGGGAATCCCGTTGGAAGGTATTTCCTATCATCATTATTCAACTCCTTCCTATTCCAATCAAAGCATTGAAAATTTTCAATACACCGCCTTTGAAAAAGCCGATTGTTTTATTGATAAGGTCAATTATATAGAAAATATAAGAAAGCGCCTAGCTCCAGAAACATTTACCATGATCAATGAAATTGGCATCATTCTAAGGGACCCAAAAGAATCCGGTCCTATACCCACGGAGTTTTGGAACCTGGCCGGATCGATGTATGCCCATATTTTTTTAAGATTGACAGAGATAGGGATCGATGTAGCCGGCGAATCTCAATTGGTGGGATATCCGACCCAGTTCCCTGATGTCAGCATGGTGAACTGGGAAACGGGGACCCCAAATGCAAGATACTGGGTTTTAAAATTGCTGAAAGATAATTTCAAACCCGGGGACCAGCTTGTAAAAACATCAGGGAGTACCGGTATGATCGATGCCCAGGCCTTTTTGACTCCAAAAGGCAAAAAGATATTACTAATCAATAAAAAAAATCAAGAAGTAAAAATCATTCTTGCTGGAGATATAAAGACCGCAGATATCTATTCTGTTGATGTGAGCACCCAGGAAAACGAAGCAAAAAGAGCGCCTTTAAACTCCAATACGATTACCCTAAAACCTTTTTCTGTTTCCGTAGTGGAACTGTAAAAAGATCAGATTTGAAGGGCTATATCCGGATATTTTCTTTCATAATAAAATCATGGGATTTTGAAATTTAGAAAAATCAGAGGTCGAAAAAAGCAAAGATGGCCCTCAAGTAACCTAACACTTTCCATAGGGTTTACAGATCCTGTTAAAAGTATAGGATAATGGCTCCGTTTTATTAGAATGGGCGTGAAAATATTCTGGTATCAGGAGTCCAGCGACCCCTTGGCAGTGCTGAAGTTTAAAATTGGACAGCTAAAATTTAAATACAATCAACCCAAAATCAATACTTTATACTAATTGATGCTCTTATGTAATACTAAAAAACACAACGATGAAACAACTTTTTTTATGAATTATCTGGACCACTATTCCAACATGTAACAAGAGAGGGATTATAAACATTTCTCTACTAAAATCTAACTTATGTAAACTGTACATTATGAATTATTCTAATATTTTAAAGAAAAAAAATAGATTTTTACCACAATCTATAATAGTATTTCTTCTTTTATGTACTGCGCAAGCTTATTCATCCTCTTACATAAACCTGAAAGAGGAAAGTAAAGTCATAACACAAGAAATTACGATCTCCGGAACCATTACTTCTTCCGAGGACAATATGCCCATTCCAGGAGTTAGCGTCAGTGTAAAAGGAACGACAAAGGGCACCGTAACCGATTTTGACGGAAAGTATAGCATTGAAGTGCCGTCATCGAAATCCATATTAAATTTTAGCTATATAGGATATAAAACGAATGAAGTAACTGTTTCAGATTCCACGGTTCTTGATATTGTATTAGAGCCCGATATTGCTAATTTAAATGAAGTGGTCCTGGTGGGCTATGGAACAAAGCGAAAACGGGATATCGTATCTGCAGTGTCCGTTATGGATTTGGAAAACGTTAAAGATGTTCCGGCAACAGATGCTTCGCGGCTATTGTTAGGGCAAGCTCCCGGAGTAAATGTGGGACAGAGATCGGGTAGACCGGGCCAGGAGCTCGACATAACCATACGTGGAATCAGCTCGCTGGGTGCAACCAGCAAACCTTTGTATGTAGTGGATGGTTTTCCTCTGGGCACATCTACTGGAATGAGTATAGACCCCAGTGATATTGCATCCATTACAGTGCTGAAGGATGCTGCATCTACTGCCATATACGGAGCAAGGGGATCTAACGGGGTTATCCTGATCAATACCAAAAAAGCGAAAGAGGGCAAAACGACCTTGACCCTTGATGTTGTATCCGGCATTCAAAATATACCGAGAGAGAGCAGGACAAAAATGATGAATGCAGTGGAATGGGGGCAATTTCAAAAAGAAAGTTATATTGATAAATTTATATTTAATCAAGGTAGACAGCCCTCTCAGAACGAAATACCCCTGCGTATTCGAAATCCTCAAAACAATACCATTTCTACAAACTGGTTTGATGAAATTGCAAATGATGCGGCGATATATAAAAAATATAATTTGAACATATCCTCTGGAAGCGATAAAACAAATAGCGTTATTTCACTGGGATACTTAAATCAGGATGGGGTGATCATCAAGACCAATTTTGAGCGCTTTAATGTCAGGGCAAATGTTGATACAAAAATAACGGACAACATTAAAGTAGGCGTTAATGTTACCGGATCCCGCTCCAATGAACGATATATTCCCGATGGGAGCCGAGATTTCTCACCAATTGGGATTGCCCTATGGGCAGATCCAAGAGAGCCTGTTTATAATGCCGATGGCAGCTATAATGATTATCTAGGGGGATATAATGGGGATGGAGATTTGATTTTTGGCGCTTTAAACCCTGTCCAACTTCTAAATGAAGTAAAAAATACAAGTCAGATCAATAGGTTCATTTCAAATGGTTATGCCGAATTTAAATTTTTAAAGGATTTTACCTTTAAATCATCCTTAAATGTATCCCTGCAAAACTCAAGACTAAATGAGTTTCGTCCCTCGACTGTGGGAGGTTATGGCTTTAACAGCCCTCCACCGCGTTTGGCCGTATTAAATGAATCCTATTCGGAAGAAACTAACTGGTCTACCGATCAACTGTTGTCCTATACAAAGACACTAGGTGAAGATCATAATTTTGATGTGCTGATAGGTTACACCGCTCAGGATATTAGATATCGAGATATCTATTCCAGTGGCAGTAAATTTCCAGACGATGATATCCGGTTTTTACAGAATGCAGAAAATGTAGATACCAGATCTGGAGAGACCAGTTCGAGTTTGTTGGCATATTTTGGCAGATTAAATTACAGCTATCAAAATAAATATTTGGTATCCGCAACCTATCGTCGGGAAGGCAGTTCCCGTTTTGGCTCTAATAGTAGATGGGGTAATTTTCCAGCCTTATCTGCGGGATGGAGAATTTCCGATGAAAACCTATTGAATGATATTTCCTGGCTTAACAATTTAATGCTAAGGGCAAGTTTTGGGATCACCGGTAATAACAATATTGGGGACTATACCAGTCTGTCGACCCTTAGCGATGAGAATTACATACTTGGAGATACTTTTGCTCCCGGCAAGGTAATAAGTTCGTTGCCCAATAATAATCTTGGATGGGAGGAATCAAAACAATTTGATTATGGCGTCGATATCGCATTGTTTGATAACAGATTAACCCTTACGGGGGAGTATTATAAAAAGACTACTCAAAATATGTTGTTGCCAGTGAGTATTCCTGTGATATCGGGGTTTGAAACCATATTTACCAATATCGGCAAAGTAGAAAACACGGGACTTGAATTTGGCCTGGGCTATCAAAATAAAATCTCTGATAATTTAAGCATACAAGGTAATTTTAATATTTCCTTCAACCGAAACAAGGTATTGGAAATCAACGGCGACAACGACGAAATCAGGGTTGGGGGAGATTTTTACGGCGCCAATAATGTATCCCGAGTAGGCAGGCCTATCGGCATGCTGCATGGCTATAAAATCTTGGGTGTCTTCAATTCGGTAGAAGAAATAAATGCCGCACCCAAGCAGGACGGTGCCATACCGGGTTCCTTCAGATACTTTGATGCCAATGGTGATGGTGAAATTTCGTATGACACAACCGACTGGGTAGAAATAGGCAATCCCCATCCCGATTTTACATGGTCCTTCAATCTTGGTCTGGACTACAAAGCCTTCGATTTTAACACTGTATTTACTGGCGCAGAGAATTATGATGTATACAGAAATATAGAATCTACCACAATGAATCTAGATGGTGTTTTTAACGTCGAGAAAAGGGCCAAGGATCGTTGGAGGTCCGCAGATAATCCTGGCAATGGTAGTATACCTACCACCAATTTCTATAAATGGGAGCGGGAATCAAATTCATCTTATGTACATGATGCCAGTCATATATGGCTTAGAAGTGTTTCTCTTGGTTATACTATCCCCATGAAACCAGACTCGTTTATCAGAAATACAAGGGTCTATATGAACGTGGATAATGTATACATATTCAGTGATTATATTGGCGGAAATCCAGAGGTCAATACCTCTGGAGGTATCGCCCCAGGTGTAGATAACTCAGCCTATCCCCTTCCAAGAACAGCAACCCTTGGAGCCACACTTACATTTTAAAAATAAAAACCTTGAAGAGATGAAATATTCAAAAAAGATAATAGCCGTTTTGTCGGTTTCATTTATGCTTTCCTGCAGCAATGATTTTCTCGATAAACAAAACCCAACACAATTGGGAGAGGATACTTTTTATAAAACTGAAAAGCAAATCAACCAGGCAGTTGTGGGCATTTATGGACAATTGCAAAATATTATTAGCAATCAATGGTTATTTACCGAATTTATTTCGGATAATACTACCGTCCATTTTAATGAAGGAAACAGAGGGTACGCTCCCAATCATGAATCTATAGAATATTGGCAAATGAATTCCAATACCGGTGTGATCTATACCCTATATAGGGATACATACAATATTATAGGAAACATTAACACCGCACTTGTAAAAATGTCTGATGCGGATATTGATCCGGCCGTTAAGGCTAAGTTTGAAGGAGAACTGAAATTTTTCAGAGCCTATTATTATTTCCTTTTAACCCAATATTTTGGTGATGTTGTTCTCATAACGGAACCCATTACAGATCCTTCCGCAGCCTTTCAGTATGAACGTTCTCCAATAGCAGAGGTATATGCTTTAATAGAAAGTGATCTAAACTTTGCAGTGTCGGCATTACCCAATAGTGTGGATCCTGCGGAGGCGGGCAGATTGACAAAAGGTGCCGCACTAACATTGGAAGGACAGTTTTGGTTAACCAGAAAAGATTATGCCAAAGCCAAGACCTCTTTAGAAAAAGTGGTGAGTTCCGGTGAGTACTCCCTGCTCCCCAATTATGCTGATATTTTTGATCCTAATAATAAAAACAATGCTGAATCTGTCTTTGAAGTTCAGTTTCAGGGAGGAAATGAATTAGGGGAATCCAGCGGCTTTATCTATAACTTCTACCCTTTATTCACCTCAGGAGAAGTTACGGGTTTTCCCGGAGTAAGCGGATCTGGCTGGAATATTCCCACGCTGGATATAATTAATGATTATGAAGACGGCGATCTAAGGAAGGCTGTATCGTTAAGTGAAGGCTATACCAGTATAAATGGTGATTTTGTAGCGGTTCCATTTATAGAAAAGTTTCACCATGAACATTCTATTCAAGGCCAGCCCAATGATAACTGGCCAGTATATAGATACGCCGATGTATTACTAATGCTAGCGGAAGCAATCAATGAACAATCCGGTCCCAATGGTGAAGCATATAATTACATCAATCAGATTCGGGATAGAGCAGGTCTTGATCCTATTAATGGCCTATCGCAAGATCAGTTCAGGACCACTTTACTTCATGAAAGACGAATGGAACTGGCCTTTGAAAATCATCGCTGGTTTGATTTGAAACGCACTTTCAGCACGCAGGAGTTGGTTGCTTTTTTAAATGCGTATGGAGAGAGGGAAAGACAAAACCCCACCACCCCAAGAGGACAGATAGCTTTTTCTCCCGCTGATTATAAATTTGATGCCTTTGAAATATACCTTCCCCTTCCGGAAAGAGAACTTTTAGTAAATCCCAATTTAAAGCAAAATGAGGGTTACTAAAAACGGCGCTAAATACAGATAAAATTAGTTCCTTTTATAACGCCTCTATGTAAAAAAGGGGCGTTATTTATTAGAAAAATTCAGGTTTTAGCCCTTGCATAATTTTGCCCATACACATCGATAAAGAATATTAATTAAAGTCAAACTGAAGAGGATGAAAAAACGCATAATACTTAAACTTATACCGGTACTCTTATTCTTTTTCATTTGTACCAAAATAAGGTGTCAGGAAAAAGCCACCATACACCACTTAGAATCTAATTTTAAAAATCCCCCTGCTTCAAGTAAACCTGGTGTTTACTGGTATTTTATGGATGGTAATATTTCTAAAAAAGGAATAACAGAGGACTTAGAGTCCATGAAAAAAGTTGGGATTGGAAATGTGGTTTTTTTGGAAGTCAATGTCGGTATTCCCAGAGGGAACGTAGATTTTTTCAGTGAGGAATGGCAAAGGCTTTTTGTTTTTGCAGTCCAGGAATGTAAAAGACTGGGAATACAAATGACCTTGGGCGTGGGCCCTGGGTGGACGGGGAGCGGTGGCCCCTGGGTTACTCCTGAAATGTCTATGCAACATTTGGTTTCCAGTTCCCTATCGATTAAATCTTCGCAGAGCACTAAAGAAATAAAACTCCCTGTTCCACCTCCAAAAGAACCTTATTTTGGTGAAAATGCCTTTACACCAGACTTAAAAGAGAAATGGAACGATTATTACGAAGATGTGGCTGTCTTAGCTTTTCCTACGCCTGAAGGCAATTATCACATTACCGATGTAGATGAAAAGGCATTGTATTATAGAGCCCCCTACAGCTCTGTCAAGGGAATTAAACAATTCCTCCCTTCTAAAGAGGATTATGAGGAGATACCCACAACTGGGGTTATTCAAAAAAAGGAGATTCTAGACGTAAGTACTTTTTTAGAAGAGGACGGGGTTTTGAATTGGACTCCACCGCCCGGTAATTGGACGATAATGCGCTTTGGAAAACGTAACAACGGAGCTATTACGCGTCCGGCTCCAGTACCTGGTCTAGGTTTTGAGGCAGACAAATTTGATACAATAGCCATACAATATCACTTGGATACCTACATAGGTACTTTACTGAACAAAATTGGAGATATAGATTCAAGCGCTGCAGGTGGCCTAAAGATGCTGCACATGGACAGCTGGGAAATGGGAGCTCAAAACTGGACTTCGGCCTTTAGAGAAGAATTTATAAAACGTAGAGGCTATGATCCTCTCCCTTTTTATCCTGTCTACAACGGTAAAATAGTGGAAAGTACGGAAATTAGTGAACGCTTTTTATGGGATTTAAGGGAAGTTTCCCAAGAGCTCATACTGGAAAATCATGCAGAATATATTAAAAAATATGCCCATCAATGGGGACTGGGATTGTCCATCGAGCCCTATGATATGAACCCTACTGCAGATCTGGAATTAGGAAACATTGCAGATGTTGTCATGGCAGAGTTCTGGAGTAAGGGATATGATTTCTTTAATACCGCTTTCGCTGTTATGGAGGCCACATCTGTAGCGCACATCAATGGTCAAAACAGTGTTCCTTCCGAGGCATTTACTGCAGGAGAACCAGAGGGTTTTAAGCAATATCCGGGAATAATGAAAGATCAGACCGACTGGGCTTTTGCGGCAGGGCTCAACAAGTTGGTCTATCATACCTTTCAACATCAGTCATTAGATGAAAATCTTAAGCCAGGAATGACCATGGGACCTTATGGGGTACATTGGGACAGAAATCAAACATGGTGGCCTATGGTAAAAGGGTACCATGATTACGTATCCAGATCGCAATACCTATTACAGCAAGGAAGAAATGTGGCCGATATGCTGTATCTAACCCCTGAGGGGGCACCTCACGTCTTTAAGCCCCCCCTTTCAGCCTTAGAGGGAGACTCGTTTATACCGGATCGCAAGGCCTATAATTTTGATGGCTGTGCACCCTCTCAATTATATACGGCAGAAGTCCTAAACAATAATATTGTTTTTCCGAGCGGTGCCACTTATACAATATTGGTACTCCCCTTCTCCTATACGATGACCCCTAAATTATTGCACAAGGTCAACGCACTTATTCAGGCGGGGGCAACCGTAATCGGCGTACCGCCAAAAAGATCCCCTTCTTTGGTCAATTATCCAGAAAATGATCAACAATTACAACAGGAGGTCGCCCTAATCTGGGGATCTTCCGAAGTTCCTCTGGATCAAACAGAGAAGCATCTGGGTAAGGGGAAGATCATTTGGGGAGGCGAAATCGATTACCCAAAAAATGATACTATTTTATATCCCTCCTATTCAAGTACAGCAAAAATACTGGCAGAAATGCATATCCCAGAGGATTATAAAGCTGATGGAGCCATAAGGTATGCCCATAGAACTTCTCCAGACTGGGATATTTATTTTGTTTCAAATCGCACGGATAATGAGGTGAATTTTAAGGGCACCTTTAGAAGTATCAAAGGGAAACCTACCTTGTGGAACCCCATAACAGGTGATATAAAAACGTTGCCAGAATTTGATGTAGCAGGATCAACTACTGTTATCCCAATGAAATTTGCTGCGCATGAAAGCTTTTTTGTTGTTTTTTCCAATGAAAATAAAAATAGCGCTAGTGCGGCAAGTACATGTAATTTTCCCTCTTATAAAAATCTCATCACCCTAACAGGATCTTGGAATGTTTCGTTTAAACCTGAATGGGGAGGGCCAAAAAAAGTAAAATTTGATACTTTGGCAGATTGGAGTCTTTCTTCAGATAAAGGAATAAAATATTATTCAGGAATAGCCACGTATAGCAAAGAATTCAATGTGGATAAGATGTTTTCGAAAACTAAAAATAGGAAACGTATGTATTTGGATCTGGGAGAAGTAAGAAACTTGGCAAAAGTTAAATTGAATGGTGAAAATGTAGGAATTGTATGGACAAACAATCAGTTGGATATTACGGAATCCCTAAAAAAAGGAAACAATAAGATTGAGATTGAAGTAGCTAATTTATGGGTAAACAGATTAATAGGAGATCAAAAAAAGGAATATGATGAAGTAAAAGATGGAAAATGGCCCGAATGGTTGCTGAAAGGAAAAAAGCGCCCAAGTGACAGATTAAGTTTTGTTTCGTATCAACATTATAACGGCGATGAACCACTGCTCAAGTCAGGACTGATAGGCCCCGTGAGGATTCTGATTGAATCTGAATGAAATAGGGTACCGTAAGGTGAATTTAGCCAGGATTCTCATAGCCCTTTTACCCCTTATTGCCAGAGCGCCGGGTAAATGCATAGGTGTTTTTTAGAAGGATAATCCAGTAAAAGGGCTACAAATTAAAATGATAATTTAATTATAGTATCCTGGTCAATAATGACTTCATTCAATGACCAACTGATATTTTAAAGTCCTATTTTTTTCCTCTGCGAAAGTTTCTCCATGATCTTTGCTAATGGATGCAATTTCATCCTCATTGGATTTTGAATCATTATATGCAAATCCATAACATCCCTTTTCGGTATCCGATGTAAGCAATATAACGTATTGTTTCCCAGCGCGTAATTTTAGATTTGGGCTGATCGTAATTTTTCGGGCAGACCAGCCTAGATCATCCTGAGGGATCACAAAACTTGCAAGTTTATTCTCTTTTTTTATGTTCCCATCTGGAGACTCGTAGAACGCAAGGGTAAGATCCTTAGTGGGATAACCACTTTTTAAGGTCGTAATAGAAAAGGATTTCAAAATACCGCTAGAACTGGCAATGAAAGACTGCGAACGTTGAATTTGGCCACCTATATCACATGTTGCCTTATACGCTTCAGTTTTTGAAAATTCAGGATTCCCATTCTTATGGCTTTCCTTTTTGTTTAGGGCAAAGGATTTTATACAATCCATTGGGTTTATGGAACCATCTTCTGCAAAGGTCAGTGGGGCCCAATAGAAATTTGCCAACGCCTCATTCTTCGCCGCATTGTTCCATAGATCACTTCCATACAGATATACGGTGTCTGCATTGATTTTTAAGGCAGACACAAAGGAAGGTTGACCACCACAGGAATTGTCACTGATTTTTTTGCCCTCAGACCACGGCCCCATTGGTGATTTTGCTGTTTTGTATGAAGTTCCCGTTCCAGAACAGTATCCACAATTGGGATCAGAATAGGTAACGTAATAAATACCCTTTCGTTTAAACAGTCCGGGGGCCTCCGTACGTCCGGAGGTAACCAATTTTACGACTTCCCCGGTTCCAGATAGGTAGTCCTCTGTCAATCTCTCAATAGCAATTGTTCCCTGGGTCCTCCAGTCCGTTATGGCCAGATAACAGATTCCATCATCATCCACAAACAGGTCATGGTCTCCATTATTCAATCCAGCAGCTGGCTTATCACTATTAACGGCTATTGTTGGCTGCGCGACTTCTACAAAGGGTCCTGTGGGTCCTTTTGCCGTAAAGACCCGGTATCCTGATACATTATCATATACATTGATCCAGAGCACATAATTTTCGTTTCTTTTATTATAAACGACGTGAGGACGGAAACAGCCATAGGTCTTTCCATCACAGCGTGATTGCCATAACGGGTTTTGCGCATCAAATAAAAATCCTTCATCTTTCCAGTGTACCATATCTTTGGAAGAGTACGATTTGAAGCCACAGAACAGTGCTTCTTTGTTCTGCCATTCAAAGCCACAGTCATAGCTAGTACCATATAAATAATACGTATCGTTAAAATAGGCGATTTTGCCATCATGCGCATCGACCGCATTCCCAAGTTCATCAAAACGGGTAATCTGTTCCCCACTTTCAGTGAAGTTTTTGATTTCCTGTGCATTGGTTAGAAAACCGAAAAATAATCCAAAGAGAAGCGTTGTGTAAAATTTCATAATGCTTTTTGTTTTTTTTACATATTGATAGATTAATTGAACCCATGAACCATTTATCTGAAAATAGTTAATCACTAAAATGGCTAATAGCGTTAACAATTTTAGTGCAATTCATTATAATGAATAAGTTTTACGGGACCTACCAATCCGGAAGGACTTAAATCGCCATTGCTATCATATGTATTTAAAAGTGTCCACGTTTTTTTATTTTCAATACTATTTCTGCTATCTCCAATAAGCTGATTTACCCAAAGATTGGTAACTTCAATTTCAAGTAAATTTTTTCCCTTCCTTAGATAATCCGTTACATCGATCTGCCAAGGGGCTGTCCAAATTCCTCCAGCATCTATTCCGTTTATTTTTATGTTTGCCAGTATGTTTGCCTTTCCTACATTAAGGAACACTTTTATATTTGAGGGAATAGTATCCAGATTAAAATCGGTAGTGTAAGTTGCAGTTCCTGAAAAATATTTAAGTTCATTATCGTTGATTTGGGTCCAATCTTTCAAAGTATCCATTGGAATGGTTTTATTAATGCCTATTTTATCATTTTTAAACAGAACATTCCATTGACTATTTATTGATTTTAAAATATGAGGTTCTTCAAAATTTTGAAATTGTCCACTACCATAAGTATTTGAAGGATTTCGTAAAAAAACAATAAACCCACTTTCTGCAGGTTCAAATTTTAAGGGTACAGAGGTATAACTTTTAGTCTCAGAATATTGAGGTAACGCCCTTGTAGAACCTGTTACAGCATCCCAAAGTTCAGGTTGCATTCCCTTTACCCGAAAAGATGCATTAAAGGAAATTACAGCGTCGCTTTGATTTGTTAGAAAATAGATATCCTTATCCTTCATTTTTCGATGAATCCAAAGTACAGGTTGTTTTGAATCGGTTTTGAAATCAGGTTCAACGTCTACTTCTTTTAAAGCTTTATCTAAATCTGTAGGAAGAAATACTTTCCCCTTTCCATAATTAACTACTGTTTCATTCCCGTTATATGCATCTCCCCATAGTTCCTTTGCAAATTTTTCTATTTTATTATCAGCTGTCTCATAGTTTTGAAGGCTAGGGGATTTTTTGGGAGGATTCCCCATAATCACCGCTCCCTGCGCTACCAGAGTTTTAATTTTATCTAATAAGTCGGGACGCATCGTATCAATATCAGGTAAAACCAGAATTTTATAGGATAGTCCTTCAGGCAAAGTAATTCTCCCATCTTTTACACTAATTCTATTCATAATAACTTCTGCGTTAATATAATCGAAAGAATAGCCCTCAGGTAATTCAGGGTTCATAACACCTGTCATTTTAGGAGTATCTTCTCCAATAAAATAGGCGATATCTGCCACGTATTCCCCTTTTTGTAGCATAAACTGGCAACGGCGTTGATAATCAATCCAAGGTTTTGCTTTATTGAACCAGGTATTATTACGATTAAATTCAGTACCAAACCATGCATTAACTCCTGGAACGCTATCATAGGGCTGCTCAATGTACACATGTAATACAGGATGATTAATACCTTCTGTAAAACTCCAATCCCCTCTTTTTTTTAATAAACCCGGGTATCTTAAGAAAGGGTTTCCGGCAGCTGTATACGATTCTGCAGAGACTTGTTTTTTTCCGTAGATATGGGCAGCCGAAGATGCTGCCCTACATTCTATACTGCCTAGGTCACCCTCTGCCCAAAATTCACCTCCTATTAAATTAGATTGACCACCATACATCAAAAATTCTGAAGGAAAACCCCAATGACCATAATTTTCCAGCCACATTTTCAGTCCATTTTCTTCACATAATTCTCTTAATCCCCCCACATATTCATAAGCTACTTTATCAGCGATCAATCTTCTGAGATCCCATAAAAAACGATTAGATTCCTCTACAGAATTTACTATGGTGCCAGTCAAAACAGGTAAATAGGGCTTTGGATCATACTTATAACTTTCTTTAAAAGTTTGCCCAAAATCGTCTGTCCAGTTTTGGCTTCCGGCTTCATAACTATCAGCTACCACATATTTAAAAGCTTTTCTTTCATCTACAGGCATCGATTTTAATATTTCTCCTATAAATGATTCAAAATGTTTTTTTAATGCGTTCTTATTAATTTTATCTACCTCAAGACCCACTGCCTCTGGTGCTGCAGGAGCATTTTTGATTCCTGTAGTAGTCATTCCAAATCTTAATATGGTCCATTTTCCTTCCGGCACCTGCCATGTTAAAATGCCATCGTCAGCAAGTCTATCTGAGATATCAATTACCTCATTACTTGAAAGAACCAAAGCTTTCTCTTTGGGTTCTTGCTGATGTGGCCACTTATACGCATCACCTAAAGGCAAAGGTGTTTGATGCATTTTAGCAAGTTTCTTCTCTATATAATATTCAAGCTGTCGTATGGAAGACAGCGCTATATCTGCAAGGCCAATTTCTGGACTGTTAGGATTTATATTGCTCAATTCTAGCTTCAATTTTTTAGTACTTACTTCGGGAAACGAAACCACTACGGGAGGGTAATCATCAAATCCCAACTGATCCATAGCATTGCTTCGGTCAAATTTAAAAGAACGTATTTCCCGCCAGCTTCCATTTATATCTGCAAGCAATTTTACGTTCATTGAAAATGCAGATTTTGAAGGGTATAAGGCCAGACTTCTTAAAACCTGGTCTTTATCAGATTCAAATAATAGAGAAACTTCTTTTACTCCTTCAGGTAGGTCAACCGTGGTGGCCGCTTCCCCATCTATTAAATTATTTAGGTTCACCAGTTCTGTATCACTGGTGATTTTAAAAGTATCCTTATCAAAAGTTTGTCCTTTACTTGCTGGAAATACTAAGACGCTTACATCATCAAAATCGGCTGTAGGCTTGGGTAGTTTTATTTTAATTTTCTGGCCTCCAATTATCTGAATTTTAGAAGAAGTCAGGTATCTCATAGAATTGGATTCCTTATTCCACGGCCCTCCTGATTGACTCCATCCCGGACTGTTAAACAATCCAATATCTACGCCCAGCCTACCCCCTTCCCGTATCGCATGTTGGGTTAATTCTTTCCATTCTTGACTCAATACAGGAACCTTTCCTTCCGGCACATCGTCTAAATAAATATTACCGATAAATGCAGCACCAATACCAATATTTGCCATGGCTTCAAGATCCTTGGTTATTCCCTCTTTAGAAATATGATTATTTAACCAATACCAATATACCCACGGTTTAGTATTCTGAGGGGGGATTTTAAAATTTACTTTCATCCCTTCAACTGAATCTCCTTGGCTAGATTCTGAAAGCTTTGGAGAACAGCTAACAATTAAAATAAAAAATAAAAAAATGCCTTTTCTTAAATTGTATAAAACCAATTTTTGAATTTTCATAGTACGGATTTTATCATTTTGCAGAAAGTATTTAATCCCAAGAATGTATTTTCGTTCTATATATTAAGAAAAAAAATAAGGACAATTATTTAAAAAAATCATTTTATTTTTTTAAATAGAATGATTAAAAAGTAAACCCAATCGAAAATCTAACAGCGTTAAGATTTTGGATTGATTGATTTTTATTCCTTTTTATTATTCAGGAATAGTATTTAGATATTTTATACTTATTTCTCCTGTAACCATATAATCCT
>Ga0314774_1001021_pt1 | contig 19363 bp, 17 predicted proteins | sample MetaGCBIA2018_FD_204515 | JGI IMG/M metagenome (GOLD analysis project Ga0314774, IMG submission 204515) | Cryopeg brine microbial communities from Beaufort Sea near Barrow, Alaska, United States - CBIA 2018 | ecosystem: Environmental > Aquatic > Marine > Coastal | place: USA: Alaska | collected...
ATAAAATTAAAACTTATGATTATCTACTGAAACTTATGTAAATGAAAAAAATGGCAATTTTTTCATTTATAGAAAACTACTTATCATTATATATAGCTTAGCTTGATGGCTATGTGGCGGTACCCCTATCAGAGGCTATAGGCCGTTTACTCACCATAATAAAAGACTCCACATAATGTCTATTATGTAGAGCTCTACATAATCGCCATGCCTTTGCCAGCCATCTTTTAGAGAATGGTACCGATATCTATACCATTAAGTCATTACTCGGACACAGCACCTTAAGGTCGACAGAAGTTTATCTTCAGCTGTCACCTTCACGTGTGTTCTCTACCAAAAGCCCATTAGATCAGGAGTCAGTCTATGAATAAACTCCAGTCTATTATATCAATAAAACCAGAAGATTACATTAGTAACCATCATCTTTCTTACCAACAGGTTAAGGCTATTAACAGTATTGTTTCTTGCCAAACTTCAAATATGGGCAGCCACAAACTCTCTTGTGAATGTGGTCATGAAAAGATTGTTCATAATTCCTGTCACAATCGTCACTGTCCTATATGTGGTAATTTTAAGAAAGAAGTTTGGATACAAAAGCAGCAAGAGTCTGTCATACCTTCTCACTATTTCCATCTAGTTTTCACTTTGCCACAAGAGTTACGTCCTTTGGTTTATTTTAATCAAAAAGCACTTTATAACCTGATGTATCAATCAACATCAAAAACACTTCTAGATTTATCTAAAAGCCAGTTAGGTGTTATTCCTGGCTTCAGCCTTATTCTTCATACTTGGAGTCAAAACCTTATTTTTCATCCCCACTTGCATTGCATTTTACCTGGTGGTGGTTTATCACTTGATCAAAAGCAGTTTAAACCTTTTAAGAAGAAATTCTTTCTACCAGTTAAAATGTTATCTCGTGTTTATAGAGCAAAGTTCATGGAAGGCCTAAAATTACTTTACTGTAGCGGTGACTTAGTTTTTCCAAGTGATCTAAAACCATTTCAAGAGCCAAAGGTGTTTCAATCCTTTGTTGATGACCTCTTTAAAAAAGATTGGGTTGTTTTTTCAAAACGTGTGTTTAAAAATGCTAACCATGTGATCAAATATCTTGGAAGGTATACACATAAGATAGCTATATATGCTGATCGTATTATAGACTTTGATGAGGAATTCGTTACATTCTCTTATCATGATAGAAAAAGACATAATGAGAAAAAAGAAATGACTTTACCAAGAGAAGAATTTATCCGTCGTTTTTTAGATCATGTGCTGCCACACCGTTTTACTAAAATACGACATTACGGCTTCTTATCGAATCGTTTTCGACGTTCAAAGGTAGCCTTAATTAGAGCACTTATTAAAAAACAGAGAGGTATTGTTTTACCTATCATTAAAGCATTAGGTAAAGATGAACTGCTTCTGATACTTATTGGTAAAAAGGGACTATGTTGTCCTAACTGTGGTGGATTTTATAGCTATATCCATGATGCTAACACACCTTAGAAAGCCTAACTTCATAACAACTTAGAAGCTCCTTAAATGGGGAGGGGGAACTTATGCTTTGGTGAGTATAATAATCAATAAATGTACATTCTTTTTATACATAAAAGAGACTAATTACATTTTATAAGTGGTCAAAAAAGAATACTTTCCTCTAGCTTCCGCGGTTCTGTTCAAAAGAAAAAATACGTACTCAGATTCAGCTCTTCATAAGGGCTGTTTTTTTGACTGACTCCGCATATTTTTCTAATAATTTTGTAGGGCTATATATAACAGCTAATTTTAGTATTAAAGTTCCGTAGGTTGAAGACGTGGACATCCATTTCCTGTCTATACATGCAATTTGTTGATAACTGACGTTATGACTCTCCAAAAAGAATTTTGTTTTCTTCCCATAATTCTCTAATCATATTATCAAGCCTACCATCAAAATAATCATTATAAAAATCTATTAGTTTAAGTAGAAGATAATTAGATGTAAGCAATACATATTGCTGATCTTCCTCTCTTGGTATATTCGAAAAACCCTTAAGTAAGCCATTTTCAAAATCAACGTACTCATCTCTAATGCTTGCATTAGAGTGAACATATTTTGAAAGCTCACCATAAATATATATATATATTTCTAACATTCCTGCCCTTTGAGAAACCTTATAAAGTGATAGAGAGTCCTTAGATATAGTTTGAACCAGTTTTTCTAGTGCTGTAAAATCCATATCCTGAACTGCTGCTATTGTATCATGTCTGAGAATCCCCTTATGCTCATCTTTTCTAAGATTATTTGCAATCATCAATGTTTGGAAATCTGCTTTTTTTAGAAACTCATCATAGTAATCCTCATCTTTTATAATAGCTCCAAGTTGAATTATTCCTTCCGCTAGAACTCTAAGAAGTGCTTTTGAATCTGCCTCTAATCCATGCACACTCAAAATGATAATTGAATTGAATGTCTGTAATGATTTCAAAGTCAAGGCAACAATCATAATATCTTTATGAGTATTTATTTGACCCGTCATTAATTCAATATTTTCATTTAGCATAATATTTATCCTTTTGGATAAGTCCAGATATAGATTTTCTTTTTCATTTATCTTTTGATATTCTTTTATATCTTCTCCTAAAAAAGCTTTACTCTTAAAATCCACTTGAACCCTCCTTTATCGTGTAATATAAGTTGACTTACATAGTTCAAACTTTAGTTTGTCGTTGTACTTGCTCTCTTTTATTTTTTTATCCAAATACTTTGAATAATTTAAAAAATTACCTTTAGCCATGACATTCTATAATCGTTGGAACGCATCATTGTTTTTCAAAGAAAGAACTATTCTACAATTTATAGGACAGTTCTCTCTTTATCTAATTTTTATGAAGTATGACATGCTGTCGAACAATAATAACATCCATTCGACTGGCTATAGTGCTTCTTTGCTTCTCTAACTGCATCTCTACAATTTGAAAAGTCACCAAGAAAAATTCTATTGGATTGTTCAGGTAACCAAGAACAACCAGATATATGTACCTCATGGTCACCATTTGATTGAGCATTCTTATTTACATAGTATCTCATATTATCACTTTTCCTTTCTTACACCTTTGAACTTACCACCACTAGTTTTAACATCCATAAATTGTCCTGTATTTACGTTTCTCTTAACATATAAACCCGTTTTCGTATTATACGTTTGAGAGCGACTCTTAACAGCACCTACACGTCTATTATCCTCTGTCGGAGCATTCTTAGCCATAGTTTTCACCTACCTTTCATATTAAATTAGTGAAATATGGCTTGATATAAGATTTCTAAAATGATATACTAATAATCTACAAATTTGGTATATAGTTTATATCAAACTATCCTCTTATGATACCAGTCATTAGGGGGTTTTTCACTTACATTATATTTTATACCCTTTTCTTATATAACACAAGGCATGAATTTTCACCAAACCACTCTATATTGTGTATAACTTCTTATATATATACTATATATTGTGTGGATATCCTTCGCTATTCTCCGATAAAAACAATGGTTTTATGAACATATTCGAATATACGTTCTCTTTTCTCTGGTCCACAATTCTATCTGTTTCTCTGTGGATAAGTCTCAAAAATTTGTTGATAACTTTTTTATTAAATTTCTATAAAAAGGTCAAGAATCATCATAATTCCTGACTTTAATGTCTTAAATCTGTTTATACTTGATTATTTCTGAACCGTAACCTTTAATTCGTAATATGTAAGTAGGGGTTTTACAATTATTTAAATCTCTAGGCCAAACAAAAGGGCCTTATTGTGCAGGTGTTCGTAATATGGTCTTTCTATTGTTAGTATGAATTATTCAAATCTCTAGTTAACTTTAGATTTTACAATATTAACTTTTACTTATTTCTTAATATTTGCGACATAATTCATCAATAGAACTGATGGATCAAAACTCTCTTCAGTTCCGATAATGTTGAGTTCGGCAGTGATCACAGGTAATGCCTGATCTATAGGTTGGTTTCTTTCCTTAACGAGTTCGTCAACTTTTTGAAAGCATCTATGAGATGTTTCAGAATCCATTGAGTTAAAGCTATTCAACATGTCTTCATTTCTCATATTGCTGCCAGTCATTGTTCTGTAAATTGTTGCGAATTTGTTTAAGTCTTGTTTTGTCATATTTCCTCCTTTTATATAGTGAACGATTTCCATAAATCCACAACGGACATGAATTGGATTGTATGGTTGCTTAGTTGCTCTTTTATAAGGTCATTTTCGCTTGAGCAATAATAATAATAAGTAATTGAAGTTATCTCCTCATTATTGTTAAGACCATCAAAAAGGTGGCGGTCATTGTTGGGAGAAAGTCCCAGTATATATACATCCCCTTTGAGCGATAAAAAGTCTGATGAAGGATAGGTTTCTGTGAATGTTAATTCAGGACTATCTTTCTTAACTAAAATCGACTCGGCCAGATTGATAAGAACAGAGTTCGAGGATTCAAGCCATGATTTTACATCAATTCTCACCGATTCATTTTTTTGATATTCTTGAGCCATTTTTTCTACGACATCATTCGCACTACTTGCCATACCAAACGTAAATTTCTTTGAATAACCACTATAACTGGTTATCGCATTACAGTATAGGTAAGTATAATTATTATCAATATCTGCTTCTTCTAATGGTCTATCTGAAAGGTGATTGCGTAGTGAGTTTGGGTCATAGATAGCATCCAAAGTATCAAAGGCACCATGTAGATGATAAACTTGGTTGCCGGTGACACTTTCAATATTATCATCGTAATTTGTAGTGAAAATACGATCAAATGTCATAAGAAAGTCCTTATATGCTAAAGGGAAATTATCATGAATATTGTTTACTTTACCATCATTATAAATTGCATAGATAAATAGTGTTTTAATTGCTTCTCTGACATGATATCTTTCAGGATTGTAAATTTTTATTTTATTACAAACAAGATCGAAAATCATATAGTAGTCTTCAAAACCGATATCAGTCATCTTTAGATTTGACCAACTTGAATATCTTCTAATAAAATCGGTTAAGCTCTCTTTCTCAGACGAAGTGTATGCATAAGTCATGTAGTTTCCTTTTAGCATGTCATTCATCTCATGAAAAAGCTGACCAAAAAAACTCAGCATTAGATCAGGGTCATCAATTATTATGTGAGATGGGAATGTGGATGATTTCAGACTCTTTAGTGCTCTAAGCATAATGGCTTGATTGTTGTTTTCACTTCCACCAAACTGGATGTTTACACCATTACCAATAATGATATTTTTCATAGATGATCTCCTTTAATACGTTCTACTTGTTAGTAAATATTAAGAAACTACAATTAATTTACATTTATCTAGTTCTTTGCTTCATAGTACCTATCAATCAGAAAGACTATACATGCACCAGCATTATTTAGGGCAAATGACGCATAGCTTCTAGTGACTTCGTTTACATCTATTCCATCACCATGACCACTAATCTTATTTCGTATCGTGACAACACTTGAACCAAGTATATTATTTATCGAGCTAAACATATTATCCATGAAGGGTTCAAAAAGTTTCAACTCCTTAAGATAAGAAAGAAGGCGAGATGCTGTTGCAGTCTGGTAATTCTCAGTATATCCAAGTTTATTTAGTAAAGACTTCATGGTGCTTTCATACGCTTTGCAAGCCTCTAAAACTGTTGTTTCATAATCCTTTTTGGTATATGAAGAAATAGCTAATTCAAACTCACGTAATGCGCCCTCAAACCCTTCATTAACTAGCAATGTGAGGGGCTTAACAACAGCTTCTTGATGTAGAAAATCAGATTCTTTTGTTGCTATTTCATGATTGAGTATTTCAAAGCCAAGTATGTTGTGCTGAAAAACATCGTTTATTCCTTCTTCGAACTTCTGTAATTCTAAAGCTGGATCAATTAGTAATTCATTATTGAAGGAGTAGGGATTTCTCCAAACAGACTCCTTAATGTTGCTTTTGAAGTTATTTATACATATTTCTATGAAGTCCAAAAGTGCAGACATACCAAGCTCCTTATTTGCAGCGTAAGTCTCTATTAATGTACTTATATCATCTGCCATGTTTCCGTGATGATAAGAGTAGTCCTTAAGCATATAGTCTTTAATATCTCCAGATAAGTAGACTTGTCTTGTATGACAGAAGTCAACGAGTGACTGTAACAAGGTTTCATCATTATCTCTTGTGTATTGAGTGAAAAACATTACGAAAGATGCTTGTGCATGTGGACTTGAGATGTCATATGAATATGGCTCTATTTCATTTGAACCATTAAGTCTTTGAGAGTAAATGTTCTTATGTATCATAATTTTCTCCTTATCTCGGAGCGGGTGAAAAAGCCTGCTCTTTTCTTATACTCAAATATGATTCTAGCACTTGCCGTATACTGTGCAAAGGAAAAAGTATAAAAAATGAATAAGTCAACATTCTCCTAGTTTAGTTCTATCTCAAGAATTCCAAAACAAAAAAAAATAATTACTATAAACGGTCCTTATTGTGCGGGCGTTCAAGTCTCAATCAAACTAATAACTAATATGATTGGTCAAGAACCACCGTCCTATTGACCTTCTAATAGATTGTACATGTCCCTTGATTCTCTCAATTTGGAAGCGTTCACCTAAATGCATGAGATTTAGCTTACTCATAAACTGCGCTCACCCTAGATGAGTTATATTAAGATACTCGCACATTAAACCTGAACTTTCTTCTCTTAATATCAATTGAGAATCCTTTAACTTGCATACGATGCCCTGGACTTAACAAAAATTCATATTCTTTCAACTTGGAAATGCTTTCTGGAAATCTAATAGGTATACCATTAATGTCTTTTGGAACTTCAATCCTCAAAAGTGCATCATATTTTTCTCTTGAGATTAATTCCTTTAGGTTTCATTGTCCGGCAACATAGTAGTACTCATGAAACCATACTCAACTATAGATCTAAAACTTCCACCTCTTATTAAACGAATCACATCTATTAATTTCGTATACCTGTAGAGAACTATATTGTCATTAATCTTTACTTTATCAATCGTGCTATTGATGAGGAGTGACTCTTTTAGTGATACCTCAAACTCTGCTTCTAAAGATGAATTCAAAAGATACTCCTCGATAGTTCTTCTACCTTTAATTGCTCTCAATAGCTCATTTATGTGTTTAAAAACACTACCCCCATAACCATAAAGAGCATTCTGATAAGATCCTTCCTCGTTTAGTTTCAGAGATAGTTCTTTAAACCAATCCCAATAATTATCATCAAGCCATTTATCTGCCTGTTCTTCTGATTTGAATTCTTTGTATATCATGGTTGTCCCTTCTCATTCATATCATTTGGTCTCTAATAAGTTACGGTTCTATGAAAACCATATTATGTTCTGCTCTTTAATGACATTTTTGATAACTAAATATTCAACATAGGTATATATTTAAGTAAAGGATGTGATAAGAATGCGTAGTGTAACTGAAATCATTGCAACACGATTAATGGAACAAGGCATTTCAAACAACTACCTACTCACTGCAAGCATAATTGAGTCGGTATTAGCCAACTACAGAGTTGAACCTCTAGCCTACTACCCTGTCACAACATCTGATTTACCTGAGCGAATTCAAGTATACTTGAAAATGAGGCGGTTCGATGGTCTTTCAAAAAGTACAATTCGTATCTACTTCTACATACTAAGAGAATTGACATATTTCACTAACAAACCAACAAAGAATATAACAATTAATGATCTAAGAGACTTTCTTATGTACAAAAGTAACACTAATTCTATGGCATCTATCTGTAGTATAATTTCATGTTTAAAATCCTTTTGGGATTGGCTTGATATTGAGGACATCATTGATTACAACCCATGTAAACATCTTCACTACCCTAAGTATATTCATAATATCCGTGAAGGTCTTGGCATCATTGATATTGAGCTATGTCGTGAAGCTTGTGAATCCTTGAGAGAACGTGCAATTTTCGAGTTCCTACTTGCAAGTGGTTGTAGAATAAGTGAAACTAAGAATCTTGTTTACAATAATGTCTTAACAGGTGAATTCATCGTTACTGGTAAAGGATCAAAAATGCGTTATTGCTATCTTAATAAGAAATGCCTGTTATACCTCAAAAGGTACTATGAAAATCGAAAGGGAGAAAGCCCATATCTTTTTATACACTTAGTATCTCCATATCATCAAGCTTCTACTAGAACACTTCAGGATGAAATAACATCCATAGGTAAACGATGCAATATTCATTTATATCCTCATAGACTTAGACATACATTTGCCTCAATGGCTTTAGAAAATGGTGCTTCATTAACAGCCGTCCAGAAAATTCTTGGACATAGTAAGATTAGCACTACACAGATATATGCAAAGTTATCTCAGACTTCTATAAAAAATGAATACTTGAGATACTTTAATGTTTAACTCCTCTAGAATGATTCTTCAGATTAACTAATTTGAAGAATCATTCTAAATACCAGAGCCCTAATAGTGCAGGTGTTCAGGTGCTTAACACCATATACAAACATCTTTCTATCGCCTAATTACGACAAATTCTCAACGCCGTTGACACTGATTTCACCGCACTTCATCAATATTACCTTCATTGCCAAGAGAATCCAACAACTTTCATCAGCTACTATGAACCGATTACAGCCATTACATCTTCAAATAATGTTTCTAAACATGTATTAGGTTCAATTTTATTAACTTTTCTCCATTTTTCTCGATCTTTAGATTTTTGAAAAACGTAACGACCTTTAATTTTTGTAACCCTATAATACATTTTGTTATGCAAGCACTCATACTCGTCATCATTTGATTGCATCCAATCTGCCACTTTACCAAGTCTGTGTATTTCTAATAGGAAATCAGCAGTGTTTCTAAATCTCTTGCTTTCATCAACACGAGTGGCATTTTTTATTATCCGAATAATCCTTTTGCATCTATAACAAGGTATGCTTGTATAGTCAAGAAGTTTACCTCTAGTAATAGCCTTATTTAAAACACCATCCTCAAACATTGATATTTCATATGCATCGTTCAACTTTTGATATTTTCGAAGTTCCACCTTATTCATATAGTCTTTGATATCATATGATAATGTTCCACCCATAAGCTGATATAAAACTATACCAATTTGATAAATGTCTGATTGATATGTATATCTATTCTCAAGTATATTCTCTGGAGCTTTATAGAGCATGGAATTTCCAGAAGCATTCACATGGTCACTTCCATGTTGAATTTTCTTTATTGAACCAAAATCAGCTATTATGGGTCTATCATCTCCTCTAAAGAGAATGTTAGCTGGTTTTAAATCTCTATGAACAAGAGCATTCTCTGGTTTATGTAATTCAGACAATCCATTTAGTATTCCTCTTACAACATCTATAACAAGACTTGTGGACAAATAATATTTTTTGAGATATTCATCTAGATTGCCTTCTTCCATCTCGTCAGTTATGAAATAAGCCCATCCTTCTCCAACTTCTACCGCATCCCAAACGTGGAGAATATTCTTACTCTCAATCGTTTTAATGACTGTTACTTCATCATGCGTGTCTTCGCCATAATAATAGTACTTAATTGAAACTCTTGACTTGAAAACTTTATGAATCCCAAAAAAGACATAACCATTACGTCCAATATCAGTATAACCATCAATCTCAACATGTGATATGTTTTTGACGCTTTCTTTTACAGCAACATCTTGTATATCATCTATATATTCATGGAAATTCATATCTAATCCAAACCACAATATGCTGCTTGAAGAGCATCTGACTGATATTTAAGAACTTTACTATATAACTCTTCAATACCAGGATTCTTTTTAAGAAATGCAGTTATTGTTTGCGATGGTAATAATTTAACTTCTACATCTGATAATTGAATTAAAGCTTCAATTTTAAAAGCTGGATGCTTCGCCTGATACATGCCTGTACTCGGTCTCTTAACAAAAACTCTTTCAATATCATTCTGTCTAAACATATCTTGGATTGCCGCTGAAAATGATCTTATATTATCTTGAGATTTTTCTTCAGACAATTTATTTTTTTTGAACTTAGATTCTTCAATTACGAAATCACTTCTAGAACCATTAAGAATAACAAAAGTTGCTACATTACTAGATATTCCAACTCCACATATTTTACTCATATTAACACCTTCCTTATAATATCTCGTGTTCTCACTTCAAAACTGTCTGGAATTGCAGGTTTACAGGTCCTTATAGTGCAGGTGTTCAACAAACTAACTCTAATTTTATAGCTAACGTCCCGAAAGCTTACCACGTATGATAACTTATGAAACGCTTAAAGTGTAATCTTTCAAATCTGTTAGATACTTCAACAAAATAATGCCTTTCGAGCTATTTGTAATACTTCCATAATCACAATCATGTCCATGTATAACATTATGTCTATTCAATATACCTTCTTCATATTCCTGCAAATCATCTGTATTCTTATTAAGTGATGTCAACATATCAAGTGGAAGCAAACGATAATAGTATTCTGTACTTATTTCATCAATATCCGCCTCAATTACTGCTAATTTAGCCTCACCTGTTTTTGGTTTCCCGTTTCTCTTACTGAAAAAAGATACATTCAGTATCTCTGAACTTATTCCATCCGCTTGGATCAAGAAAACTGGAACACTTAATTCAAACAATTCATTATTGTGTGCTTCAACAGCCTTTTGAATTATCTTCGCTCGATGAGGAAAAGCTTCATAAATTGATGTCACAATTGAATCAAGATGATCATTAGTAAAATCTGTCATTATCTTATCCAATATCTCATCTGATGCTTTCATTATCTCTGGAAACTTATTCAATTCTACCTCACCTATTAGAAACCATCCGTTTGAAGCCAGCTTACAATGTATCCGCCTAGTATATTCCGGTAGATTATCTAAGAATTTCAAAATGGGAATAGCATTATTACTAATCTTCTCCCAATCAATCCTTTGTAGGGTTAAAACAAACTTCCCAATTCCTTTGAGAACATCATTAAACGAATTACTATTACTCAAAACATACCCCTCCAATATTTCACAACAGTACCGAACATTATATTGCATCTAACATCCTGTGAACTGACGACGTGTGGCATCCTTCCTTGTTATAAAGCCCATGTCGTCAATTCGCTGTTATGCTTAGTCATGTATGACCTCATCCGAAAACAATTAAAATCTTCTACACTAATTATGTTCTTTTTTACGCAGATTACCATACCTAAGATACTCTCAATTATAATAATCGCTTAACTGATATTTTTATACTCGTGTGAGTTTATGCTGCTATTGCTCAAAGTACACATCCAAATCATGTTCAGACCATCCTCCATACCCTGCTCTCCCTGGAGTACCAGAAAATCCCGGTCTCCCTGGAGTACCAGAAAATCCTGGCATTCCTGGCTCTCCACCCATACCAGGTCTATATGGTAAATTCCCTGTTGCATCCCTTAGGAAACCTATCACTCGATTTCTATTATCATACAACACTCCATTTTCAAACCAACCAATATGCTTACCTCTTAATGAGTATATGGAATTAGAATATATCCATGAAACAACTCTACCTCTATTACTTCTCAGCTTATCGGTATCAAATATTAACTTTGCTCTACCATTCTTACTGAAAATCCAACTTGCCATAACATTCTCCTTTTTGTGATTGTTAACGAGTAAATTATTACGCATATTCATATTTTTACGAATTGCGTATATATTTATTAATCCTTTAACTTATACGCTAGTTCAAGTACACCTATAGAATCCTACTTCACATAACATATAGATATGCTGATTACATGTAATAGATATACAAGTGTAGTTGACACGGTCCTTATTGTGCAAGTGTTCAGAATACAATCACAGAGAACCACCCTTGGCAATCTTACAGCAAAAAACTTTTCTTCATCTACTACCGACCATTAACCGTCTCAATCTTATCAATCAAATGAAGTTTTACAGGAAAAACAACTTCTTGTTCTTTGTCAATCGCAGGTGAATTGAATCTATACTCTGGATGATAATACTTCCGTACATAATCTCTGAATCCAATTAAATCAATACCAAAGTACTCGTCATTAGTATGGGCGGAAATTAAAATACACTCTCCAGTCTCGTTCATCCAGTAAAAATTTCTATATTGATTTGTCTTACTCCATGACTGAAAGTGATCCGATTCCCAGATACCATAATTCTTGTCATTAATGTCAAATCTCTTATGGATTCTATAAAGTTGCCCTTCATAATTAAGATAATTAAGTATATCTCTTTCTTCCTCATCAGGCTCTTCCATTCGCTCAATACGCCTAATTAGAGAATAGAGTGTAAACCAAATGCTATCGAAATATTCAAGGTCTTCTTCCTCGCGCGGATGCCCTTGCTTCCCATGGTTCATCCACTTATATAGATTGTCTATGATATCATATAACATATCTTGAGCCATACTTCCCCCAATATTTTATCGAAACCGTGGCTAGATTTCACTTATCTATGGTTTGGCATGTTAACCAAACACATTTTCGCCTTATAATCCATATCTAACTCTCTTCATGTCTATATTTCCTAAGCAAGCAATATCATTCGCATAATCCCATCCATCTGTCCATTACAGTTCGTATATCTGATTCACTTGATGGTTCTTGATGCCAACCCTCAATAAAACTAATATCACTGGAATCAGGTAATTCATCCACACTTAGTTTTCTAATCTTTACTCTTGCTGGAAATACTGCTGCTTCGCCAACAAATAGTGCTTCCCTTCTCGTAAATGAAGATAGCAGCTGTGTTAACCCAGTGACATTATCTGGAAGCATATTGGCAACATAATTTTTATCATTTGAATTAGTCAGTCTCAATACTATCCATGAGTTACACTGTGATAAAACTGTACTCTCTACTTCCGAAGGTCTTTGAGACACTAGCATCAAGCCAATCCCATACTTCCGTCCTTCTTTGGCAATTCTTCTTATAGCCTTCTGTGCTTCCTTGTATTGTGCTTCTCCTGCATTTGGAACGTATCTGTGTGCTTCTTCACATACCATTAATATTGGGTTCTTTTTTCGCTCTTCCTTATTTTCCCACAGCTTATATTGAAACAACAATCTAGCGATTGTAGCAGTCAAAACTCCTGCAACTTCATTTGGCAACCCTGATATATCAACAATTCGTAGGTGTTTATTTTCCCCACCATCTTCAATTGTGCCGAAGAACTGACTCATTACCTTTTCAACAGATATTGATTCCAGTTTATACTCTTTCATTAGGAAAGCAATTCTAGGATCCGAACGCAATACATGTAATTTATCCAGTATAGAATCAATAGACTTACGGTCTGATGGAGATCTTTTTTTTACATCATTTGGTTTATGTCCTTGCACTTTATCTATATGCTTTTCAAACTCGCTCAAATCAAAGGGATATGGTCTATCTCTATCAAAACTTATTTCATCTTGCTCTGAATACCCCTCACTAAATACTAACTCTTCATCACCTTTAGGATTATCTCCATAAGCAGAAACAATACCCGCTTTTACCATCCTCGCATATTTTAGGGCTTTGTAAATAACATTGTTCTGTGATGTTGCCTCATGTTCTGTCTTTCCTATAATCAAACTACGTAGTTCATCACCTGACAACAACCAATATGGTAAACTTAATTCTATTTTACCTTCTATTACAAGTTCGTTATAAGCTTGATATATAGTAGCTTTATCTTTGAATGCAGAACCATATTCTCCGTGTGGGTCAATCATGATAATCCTTGGTTTTATAGAGCTATCATCACCACTTTCAAAGTTAATAACTGAATGAAGAATCGATGCCACAGTCCCTGACTTACCAGAACCAGTTGAACCTAATATTGCACAATGATGACCAAATAATTTATCAACATTAGCCCTACATTGAATATTACTCCCAACATATTTTCCTATCGAAACATATGGCTTCAAATCTTCTTGAACATGTTCAGCTCCGAGATACAATTCATTTAGTTCATTAGCTGTTGTTATATAAGCCTGTTGCATCGGTAATGGATATGTAGATACTCCTTTACTCACCGATAGTTGATTATTCACCGTACTCCAAACGCCTTCACTGAACAAATCTGCCTCTAATATCCTAGAATCATCACTCGGTTTGATATGTTGTTCGTTAGAGATTTCAAGAACATCAGATTTCATTCTTAACATCCTTACATATGCAAATAATATACGTTTGCCAAAATGAATTTTTACTATACTACCTATCTGACCTATTGAATAAACCCTTCCTTCATAACTCTTTGTCAAATCAATAAGATTATTATCCAACTCAATTCGTACACTACCAGCGTTCACCTCAAGTATTTTTCCAATAACTAACTCGTCAATGCACTCAAATACTTGCTTCATATTTCTCCCTCCTCTAAGAACTTTGTCATTCCAATGAATGTCCACCAATCTAATTCTCGTTCACCTTCCGGGGTATATTTTGTGTGGGAATTATAAACACCAGTATCTGTCAACACAAATACCCTACTACCATATTCTTCCTTTAACCATCTATCCAAACAAGACGCAGTATTACCTTCTTGATCTTCTTTTATAAAAGCTATTAGCACAGATTTGTTCCAGGCGTCACTCAGTGCAATCTCTATCTCATTATTCACATGATCATCTCCAAAACTATACCCACATGCCACAAGAATATTATCTTGTTTTCTTTGTAAAGTATTTCTGAATAATGTAAATAGAGATGCAAATGGATCTTTTTGAGTTTCTACATATTTTGTAGCTTGAGGGTATATAAGTGTACTGCTCATACCACTCAAGTACTTTGTACCATATCTTGTTCTTAGCAATCCACTTTCCTTACTAACATACCAGTCTATTGAACCATGTAATTTACATATAAGTACCGCATTACTTCTACTCTTTCTATCAAATCCATTTTCTATATCCCAACAACCTATTCCACCATTGCTAAATCCGTCAACATAGCTTTTCTTGTTTATGGCTAAAGCATCTTCAAGCAACGTATCATAATTGGTAGTAAATATATTGACCTCGGATCTATTTATCATATTTGCTCTATTACTGAATAGAGCTTTAATGAATCGGTCATGATGATCCAATATAACAATTGGTTCACCAAGCTTACCTATTTTTTCAGGTGTCATATCCCGCTCTTCAACATATCCATACCTTACAGTAATTGCTATAGCTGATATAATCTCTTCATAGAACTCTTTTAGTATATCTTCACCATATACTTTTGCTCCCAAATTAATCTTATTCTTTACTGATCTTTTGCATATAGCCATATAATCAACTAAATGGCTTAGTAGATGTTCTATATGATAGCTAACTGGCAGGTCTTGCTTAAACAGGTCGTACATTTCTTCATAGTCAGTATTATTCTCTTTCACTAATTTTTCTACACGCCTAGTTAGAGGAAACATTAACGGAATGTTTGACTCATAACTAATTCCAGCTCCAAAGAGCCAGTTTTGCCTTGTACAACCTAAATGCTTATCAATCTCTTCTACTATTTCTTCAAATTTCATATTCTCACCCTTTCATGATTTATTACAAACGTATCAATGACGGTTCTTTATGATTCAAAAGTTATTAGTAAAACAAAAGTTGTCTGTCCATCATTAACCAATAGCAATTCTCTCTTCTGCCTGAATCAATAAGAACCGTCCGAGACCAGTGATTTTATACACAAAACCACCTCTTCCTTTAAACTCAGTTTTACAATATACTATTCTTTTCCTTTAGATTCATTCTTTACTAAATAAACTATGTATTTCAACATCATCACTTCCGGCATCGCTACTTTGGGATCCATGATTGTAATCTTCATCATAGTCCTCATACACTGAAAAAAGGTTAGATATTTCTCCATCTATGTCTAAATCACCTAAAACTGATTCTGAATTTGCCTGAGTATTTATTTCGATAAAACCACACCCCAATTCTATGTGTTTTTCATCGATCAATAACTCAATCTCAGTTTTAACAGCATCATTTACTTCGTCGTCTAACGCACTGGTCAATCCTCTTTGATAATCATCTTTGATTTCATTATCTAAGTCGTTAATTGTCTCACCAACAATTTCACCATAAGTTTCTTCAAGCATTTCATGCACTTTACTTTCAACCTCATACTCACATTGGCTATTAACTATGTTTTCCAATAAGTTTATGAACTCTTCCGTAATCCTATCAGCAAAATCGCTATCATTTGTCAAACTTTCTAAAAAATTTATCAGTTTGAATAAAGTATCGTAATCAAGCAAACTGATTAATCCTGACATGTAATCTTCCTTAAACATAACCGTATCTAATGCATGTTTTTTCACCTGTTCTTTATCCATAAAAAAGTTCCTGGCTAATGAGCATCCTAAATTCACAAAATATGCATTACTGTTAGTATCATTGTCAAGCCTTCTATAAGTACTTCTTTTTACTAGTAATTCATGTATTATTCCGTTATTAGCTTGTGACTTTATTAATCCGCCATAAACACCTTCCAAATAATAATACTCCATCGGATAACGGAAACTATTTTGTCCTAGATAATTCGTAATATCATGCTCGTCATTAATCTCTATGTATTTACCTTCCCTAAAAAGTTCATTCAACCGTTTGATTTGCTCATAATAATATGCGTATCTAATCATTTCATCTACTGTTTGCTCATTAGTTTCTAGGGAACTTTTTATGAAATCATTTACCGATGGATTAACAACACCTATATGCCTACTCCCTGACTTTTCATCAATATAAACTGTTATCATTGAATCTGATAACCTGTTCATACATTGACTGTATTGGTCCATCGTTAGGTCAGCACTTTTTTCTTTGTTAATTCCTGCATTAAATGCATTCTTTAGAATACACTCATCAATTCTAACATTTGTCAAAGAATATAGAGTCAGCATGAATATGCGGTCTACCTTTGAAATTCTATCGTAAAATTCCTCGTACCATATTTCACTTGGTTTATCCATTTTCTGCACAACGTAATCATAGTAGTCTTCTACCTTAACTTCTCTAATAACTTTTCTACTAGTAATAAACTCAATTATCCGTGGATTATAGTTCTCGTGCTTAATGATATTCATATATCTCTCATCAATAATAAGCTGATCGAAATATTCTTCTGGAATTTTCATGAAATACAGATGATTATACAAAATCCGTGCTTTTTCAATATCTGACATTTCATCAACCGATATCATTTGGATTAGTTCATGATTATCATCCAATAATCCTCTAAGAGTTCTATACTTTCTAGTTGCTTCTTTCAAAATCGTTACTCTACTGTTTAATATCAATCTTTTACTAGGATTTTTCTTTATGTATGATACTAAAGCTTTAACCTCATTTGCCCTGTCTTCTTTTATATTTAAGTAATGCTGCCCTAGAAAATCATCCAGTAAAATTATCTCCTTAGCAGTTTTATCCATAGAAATAGCCTTTTTCAAACTGCTTATTGAATCCGATGTTGAAAATTTAATCTTATACCGTTTCGATACATAGAATAATATCAACATCTTAGCTAAAATTGTTTTTCCGACACCGGGATTCCCTTCAAGTAATACTACCTGCTCATTTTCCAACACTTTTAAAGCCTTTTGATAATTACCGGTTTCTACATATAGTTCACTTTCTTTTTCAATATCATCAAAGATATACTCGCTATCAATATAGACGTCATGATTCATCGCTATATCCATCACGTTTGATGATACCATCCATAACTTTATATGCTTTCTAACAACATTTTTATACTCTTCTTTATCTAATAGATCATTTATTCTTGTACCATCAAATATATAATCCTTTGATGGCATGTAATCTTCAAAAATACTATAAATCTCATCAATCTTTGCAGATGATAAACATTTAGAAGTTAAAAGATAGTACTTATCAGGATTTAATTTTCTAACCTTAATAAGCTCACTCCTCAAACTCGATACAAGTGTGGAAGCCGGACTTGAACAATGCTTCGCTTGTCCGATGATATTTCCAATAATAACTGCTTTTATATCAATACCACCATCTCTACCTTTTGCATAGGTTCTAAATTCTTTTCCCGTATATACTTCTAAAACATCTTTACATATGACTTCAAACTCATAGTCATTCACATTTTGAAAATTATACATTTAACACACTTTCCCCTCTTCTACTCAACCGCAAGAGCCTTAAGCACAGTCTCCTGCGGTATAGAATGAAATATCAAACTAAGCGTCCCAATCAATTTGACGGAACTGTACCTAAATCCGGTGCTGCAGTGATCGGAAACAATACCTTTTTATCTCCATTATCAAGGCATGGCAAACCTGTAACGTACTTACAAGCTTTTTAACATTTATAATCGTTCTATTAATACTGATATCACCTAGCACTGCCAATGTTGTCTTTGAGTAAGTGATAATCAGCAGTATAATATGCTCAACCAAAAGTGACGGACCCATACAGTTCTTCTACAAAATTTGCAACCCTACAGCACCTGCACAATAAAGGTCAATAGTTCTTTAAATCAAAAAAGACCACAAGCAATAGCAATCTTTACAACTGCTGCTTTGGTCCATAGAGGTCATCCGTATATCTTGATATAATAATTGCAATTGATGATACTCCCCTATCCCAATAGCTCTTATCAATAATTATAACCTTCTTTGTAGCATTTGCCAATATTCTTTTCATATTTCTCTTTTTAAGGTCATATTTAGAATAGTAAACACCCCTACAACTCAAAATTTGTAATACTTCATAGATACAATATATTGGGTAGTAATTAAAGGGTTATAACGGATATATTAACTAATATTATTGCGCAATTAAAAGTTCTTTTATAGAGATTTTTTTTTACAAATAACAACGTAAACGTGGGAATTTACGCAATAACCAACTCACAATAAGTAGTTATTACGCAATTATTAGCTCTCTTGATTTTTAAGAGGGCTTTATTATTTTGATTTTTTATAATATACTTTTTATATTGGATGTAATGATATAAATGGATAAGTATCCTACAAAGGAGTATCAGAATGAAGATGATTAGAACTAAGAGCAAACATAGCCTTGAAATAAAAGTAGATGAAAATATTTATAATGAAATGAATGCTTATATATGGATGAATAAAAAAAAGGGAAATATATATACAATTTACACTGTAATAGAAGGTAAAGAAAAATCCCTGAGTAACATTCTATATAATACATCTCAAAATCAAATAGTTATCCATCTAGATAATGACCAATATAATTACTGCAAATCAAATATTAAGATATTATCTAGACAAGAATATGCTCATCTCTATATAAAAT
>Ga0314774_1001023_pt1 | contig 19354 bp, 10 predicted proteins | sample MetaGCBIA2018_FD_204515 | JGI IMG/M metagenome (GOLD analysis project Ga0314774, IMG submission 204515) | Cryopeg brine microbial communities from Beaufort Sea near Barrow, Alaska, United States - CBIA 2018 | ecosystem: Environmental > Aquatic > Marine > Coastal | place: USA: Alaska | collected...
AATTTTACACTTTTAAATGTAAAATCATAAACTTTCAAATCAAATCAAAAAATCAAAGAACGTCTATATGTTTATATAAATCAATACCTTGCAAACAAAAAAAGAAAATTAACGCACCAGTACTAAACCTAAATTATAAAATATATAAATTGAAACTTAACCAATTACTCAATTCACTTTATAAAAATGAAAAACCGGAAGATGCTAGAACACATTCCGATTATAATAAAGTAAATTAACCATTATTAATTAATCACTAATCAAACATAAAATTATGAAAAATCTTATTAAGAATAGTATTATGTCCTTATTCTTTTTAAATTTTAATTTAAAAATGAAATTAACCACATTTTTATTGATTATTTCCATATTCAAAATTGAGGCAAGCAATTATGCCCAAAATACAAAAATAACATTGGATCTTAACAATGTCACTATTGAAAAGGTGCTAAAGGAAATTGAAATGAAAACAGAGTTTAAATTTCTTTTTAGTAGAGATGATATCAATGTAAATAAACTTGTTTCAGTTAAGGCAAAAAATGAAAAAGTTAAAAATATTTTGAATAAAATATTTTTGGAAATGGCTGTTTCATTTGAGTTATTGAATAAACAAATTATCATTAAAAATATACCAAAAGATAAAGAAGAAAATCCTATTAATTTATTAATTGATCAACAATTAGAAATTAAAGGAACAGTGACCAACAGTCATGGAACGCCGCTTCCGGGTGTAACTGTTATAATTCAAGGAACAAAAAATGGCACTACTACTGATTTTGATGGTAAATTTTCTATTAAAGTTGGAAGTGGCAATAAGTTAATTTTTTCCTTTACAGGAATGGAAAGTAAAGTTGTAAAAATCACTAATCAAACAACTATTGATGTAGTTTTGGAGGATTCTCTTGAACAATTAGACGAATTAGTTATAATAGGTTATGGCTCAGTCAAAAAATCTGATCTAACAGGTTCGGTTAGCAGTGTGAATTCCGCGGATTTGAATAGAAACAAATCAACGGAGGTTTTGAGCGCATTGCAAGGTAAGGTAGCGGGGGTAAATATCAACTCGCAGTCTGGTGAAATGGGTTCAGGTGTCAACATTACTATTCGGGGTACTAGCTCTATTTACGGGTCATCAAATCCTCTGTTCGTCATTGATGGTGTACCTTTCGATGTAAACCCCAATGAGGTTGTTTCCGCATCAGCTCCTAGTTCCGCCGACTCTAACCCTTTGACAAACATCAACCCGGCCGATATAGAATCTATTGAAGTTCTCAAGGACGCCTCTGCCACTGCCATTTATGGATCTCGAGGGGCTAATGGAGTAGTGCTCATCACAACAAAATCGGGCCGAGATGGTGTGACAAGAATTGACTATGATTATTATACCTCATATGGAACCTTAAGTAAAAAGCTGGATATTTTAAGCGCTGATAAATTTATAGAGTTTCAACGATTAATAAACCCTAACGGCAATTTGGTAGCCGTAGGCCCGGATGAGAATGGGGAATATTTGCCAATAAATTTTGATACCATACCCAAACATGACTGGCAAGATGAAGTCTTCAACTTATCTGTTTCGCAATCACATAACATAACTGTTAGTGGGGGGAATGAATTAACAACGTTTTCGGGAAGCATAGGCTATTTACATGGTCAAGGAATCATAAACCAAAACACAAATGAAAGATACACCATAAGATTGAAGGTGGATAATCAAACAACAGATAAGTTAAAAATTGGTTTCAACTTAAATAACGGTTACTCCGTTCTGGAAGGTGCAACAAATAGCGGTGCAAATTTTTACAATAAGGGGATTGTGCAGCACATTGTTTATACTAAGCCTATTGAAGTCGCTGACCCCACTGATGATTTTGAAGATGAATTTATAGGCCCAGATAAATTATTAGACAACGCTTCAAAAACCCGTATTCTACAAAATTTCAGAGGTAATTTTAATATTAATTATGATCTGACCGAAGAGTTGTCTTTAAGTAACATTTTAGGAGGAAGATTGGTAAATTCCAAGGGCAAGGAGTTTTATAACTCAAATAGTCCTCAAGGCCGTGATTCCGGGGGTTTAGCTTACATTAAAAACATCAATTCCAAAAGTATAAACAATACTACCCAGTTAACTTTCAATAAAAGGTATAATAAAAATCATATTTTAAATGTAATTGGGGCATTTGAAGTGAGCAGTTATGATTCTGAGAGCAATTCCATTGAAGGTCAACAATTTGCAGATGAAAGCACGGGGGTTGACAATATATCCAAGGCTGGAGTAGTATCAGAATACCAAAGTGACCATTACCACACCAACAGACTTTCATACATTTCAAGGGTTAACTATAACCTGTTCAAACGATATTTATTTACCGCCAGCTTTAGGGCAGATGGTTCCGATAAATTTGGTGGGAATAACAAATATGCCTACTTCCCGAGTGCCGCTTTTGCTTGGAAGGTTTCCGAGGAACCTTTTATGAAAAATGTAGACAAGATTAGTCAACTCAAATTTAGGCTTAGCTATGGGGTTACTGGTAATGAGCGTATCCCCGCTTACAGGTATTTAGGCACCCAAACACCTACATATTATTCTTCTAATGGAAATCCCATCTATGGCTCATCGCCAGATAATAAGTCAAATCCAGATTTAAAATGGGAAGGAACAGAACAATTCAACGCAGGAATTGATTTAGGGATCCTCAAAAACAGAATAACCCTTTCTGCAGATGTGTATAAAAAGAAAACTACAAATATGTTACTGCCAGCCCCAATACCTTCAGTGAGCGGCTTCTATTCGCAATGGCAAAATTTTGGACAGATCAACAATAAGGGAATCGAGCTGGCCATCAATTCATTCAACATCAATAACGACAATTTTAAATGGGAAACTAATTTTAATATAAGTTCAAATAAGAATAAGGTAATCAGTCTCGGTGAAACATCCATTATCCCAGTTAAGGTTCCTGGTGAAATAAGCAATTTGGGCGCTGTAATTGTGGGACAGCCCTTGGGTACCGGTTATGGTTTTGCCTTTGACGGAATTTATCAACTTACAGATTTTACCTGGCAGAACAACAGTGATCCAACAATTGACCCAAATGGACGCCAATATGTAATCAAGCCAGATGTAGTCAGTGTTGCCGGTGCAAGTGTACTTCCTGGCAGTTTTAAATTCAAGGATTTGAACAATGACGGAGTTGTCAATGATAAGGATCTCAAAGTAATTAGTAGAAGTGACCCTAAATTTATTGCTAGTCTTACAAATACATTTAGATATAAGAATTTTGATCTAAATATCTTCTTTCAAGGATCTTACGGAAATCAAGTCATTAACCAATCAAAATTAATGCTGGAGACTAACTTTCATTCGAATACCAATATTTTCTCTGATTTTTATGAGAACAGATGGACGGAGACAAACCCTTCCAATAGATACGGTACTCTTACCAGTAATAATACAACTGCGAGGTTACCATCGTCTTATTACGTGGAAGATGCCTCTTATATAAAGCTTAGGAGTATAACATTAGGGTTTACAATGTCCCCAAATTTACTTAACAAACTTAACCTCAAAAAATTAAGGTTTTATATAACCGGGAACAACCTTATTACACTTACCAAATATACCGGTTATGATCCAGAAGTTGCCTGGCATGACCCTCTACTTACCGGGGTGGACAAGTTGGCGTTTCCAAGAGTGCAAACCATAATTATAGGAACTAACATAACATTTTAAATAATTACAATATGAAAAATTTTAATTCTATTCTGGCTGTAGTTTTCATCTTTCTTGCAACCTCCTGCCAAAAAGACTTTCTTAGTGGGCAGCCCTTTTCCACGACCACAACCGATAATTTTTACAAAACTCCTGAGGATATTGAGCAGGCTCTGGTAGGATGCTACGCTATATTAAACGCTGGCGGACATGGAGGCTTCTATAATCAACAGTTTCCTACTTTGGGAACCGCGGGAACCGATGAGATGGTAACCGACGAGAGTAAAATGAAGGCAAATTTTTCACCTATAGGCCTAGCCGCTTGGAATAGCCAAACCGGATTTATTACAGAAGTCTGGTCATATTTATATATAGGGATAAACAGATGCAATACACTGCTCGAAAAAATTGAAAATGTAGACCTAGACAGTGAGCGAAAAGCACAAATAATTGCCGAGGCAAGATTTTTGCGCGGGCTTGAATATTTATATTTAGGGATGATGTATGGAGGAGTTCCTGTGGTCACGGTTTCCAATCCAGATCTCAACTTGCCCAGAAATAGCACAGAGGAGGTATTCGGTCAATCATTTGCTGATTTGGAGTTTGCCTATAACAATCTTAACCCAACCCCTTCAATGTTGGGAAGAGCCACAAAATACGCTGCCGCCGGTTTGCTTGCAAAAGCTTATGAATTTGCCGCAAGCTGTAAGAATAACAATGTAAATAAAGATCTTAATTTCCCACTCAACGATTTTGACTGGGCAAACAGTGAGGATTTATATCAGAAGGCATTGGTTTTAACCACAGATATAATAAATAGTGGTCAATATAAACTTATCGATAACTATGATTATTTATTTCGGGAAACAACTAAATCATCTCAATATCAAGAATTCGTTTTTAATACTGAATCGAGTAGTGATCCTGCAAACGGAAATCAACCCAGTTATCAATCCACATTAATTCCTAGAGGCAATAACTCAAAATATGGGGGAGGAACCTGTAGGATATTGCCTACTGGAGAGCTTTTTGCCAAATATTCGCCTGAAGTTATAGGCGATGTATATTTGGATTTTAGAAAGTCATGGAATTTTAGTGATAAAATCAAGGGACATGTTTATGAAGTTGTCGAAGGGGTCGGTTACTATGTACCAGATAAACTGAAAATTCCAAAGCCAAATCAATCCCCCAGTAAAACGGTGGCTAGTAAAATATTCTACGGTAGTAAATTTAGGTATAGGGATCCGAAACTTAAAAATTTTTCCACCCATAACACAGATGATAATTTCCCTATCCTGCGATATGCTGAAGTCCTTTTGTTACACGCAGAAGCAATTCATTTTACCTCTGGAAATGATGATGAAGCACGATCATTTCTATCTCAAATTAGAAGACGTGCCATATCCCCTACCCTAACATCAATGGCCGATAGAGATACAGCCTTACAGGAATTGAACGCTGCCTATACCAAAACAGATTTTGTAGAAGAATTACTGGATGAACGAGCGAGGGAACTTTGTTATGAGGGAAGCCGACATTTTGACTTAACCCGATTTGGAAAATATGTAGAAACCATTGACGGCCTTACCACAGATAGATCTTTAGGTTTCAATAACACTGCCGTTACAGCGGTACAGTTAAACTTTACGCCCAATAAGATTTGGTTTCCCATCCCCTTTGATCAACTTCTTATTCAATCGGCTTTGGAACAAAATCCGGGATATTAAATTAGCCAGAATTAATTTCAAGGGGACGTCCAAATTTTTTGACAGCCCCTTTACTTTCCTTTGGCAAGAACTGGAACCGAAGAAAGTGAAATTTGACTGGAAGTTGATGGATAGGCAATTAGAAATAGCTGCCAAAAACGATCTCGACATTGGGTTTATGGTTTGGGTAAGTCAATTCAGCCCAGATTGGATCTATAATGAAGGAGTGCACAAAGCAAAGGCCATAAACGTAATAAACACCTATAAATGGAAAAATAACCGAACTATTGATTAATCTTTTATCGAATTAAAAAAACTATTCTACAAAATGAGAACACTATCTGCAGGGCTTATCTTTGTATTTTTACAAGCCGCAACTATTAATTTTGCAAATGCACAAACCATCAAGGATCCACGTAATTTTAATGGCGTTTGGTTATATAAAGTCGGTATGTCTAGGGGAATAAAAAACACCACTAATTTCCCTGGTACGCAAAAAGATTATACTTATACTGAATTTAAAAAAGCATATCCGTTTATTCAGGGCATACTAAACCCCATCATGTGGAGGAAACTTGAGCCGCGTCCTGGAAAATTTAACTGGAATGATTTTGATGCCAGTTTAAATATAATGGCCAATGCAGGGTTTTATATTAATTTAATGATCTGGGTGGGGCCATCTAGTCCTGAGTGGTTATATACTGATATGGGTGTTGAAAAGGTTTTTACCGATCGCAAAAAAGAAAATATGCCATTTTACCCCAACTATAAAAATCCGGTTTACAAAGAGCGCTGGTATAAAATGATTGATGCCGTGGCCGCACATATTGAGACCCTTCCCAAAAAAACCAGGAATAACATTATAATCTATCAATCGGCAGAAGGTACAACCGGCGATGAAGGCCCATTTAAAGGAGCATCTCTGGAGGGATCAACGCAATATTATTTTACCACAGATGATGCCTGGTGGGTGAACTTTAAGCGCGATGAATGGAAACATTTGTACGATATTTATACGATAGAGAAAAACCCTCCGGTTCATTTAATCTTTAACGGTACCGAAAGTGATGAAGAACTGAAATGGATAAAGGCCAATACACCTAATATCTGGAAAAAAGCAAACAATATCGGCCATGTGTACCAAGCCAATGCTGATGCCCCTAAAAAAGTAACCTTAGATCCGTTGATTAATGTAACAGTTCCGGGAACCAACAAAACCAAAATACGTGTACGCGATGAATTTGATGTGCATCAAGCACCTACGTATGCGATCATTCCTACTCAATATGCCTACTGGACCGCATTGCACAGCCTGCACTTTGGTCTGGATATGTGGGCCACCCACAATAACGAAGAACTTTTCGATCCGGCAAACCGCACGGCTTTTGAGTTCTTTCAAAAATATGGGGGTTATAAAAATCCCGCCTTTGCACTAGGGGCATTCTGTGCCTTGCGGGATGGCTTAGACGCCAACGACTTTAAACGTTTCCCTGCCGAAAAATTTGGCGCAGGTACATTAGAAAACAAAAAAGAAGGCATGCAAAGAACGGTTAATATTGCCAAAGCCTTTGCAAAGCAAGGTGCAAAACAGGGCGACCCCCGTGGCTCTATGGGCGGACAAACCAATAACCATCACGCCAAAGCTATAAACGATGTAAACTGGAATATCTTCCGTTCAAATTACCAACGCTATATCACTCAATACAATCCCAATGAAACAAGTATCGGTTACTGGAGCGTGGGGAATATCAAACAACCCGAAGGTCGTTTTGCTAGGGGGTTTGATCATACAAGCGGAAAAGACGCCATGTATTTTAATGTAGATGATAAACTATTTAAAAACTTCCCTAACAATGGAGCCAAAAAAGTAAAAATCCGTATTTCTTATTTTGATAACGGCGGCAAGTGGAAACTGGTTTACGATGCAGTAAACAATAAAAACAAAACCGCTTATGAACAGACGAACACCAATACCGGCAAATGGAAGGATATTACCATTCCGGTAACGGATGCTTATTTTGGAAACCGGCTTGAACATGGAACCGACATTGCATTAATTAATAGTATTACAAACGGAAAGGATGCCATATTCCACATGGTTGAGGTAATAAAAGAATAAAGAATTTTAATTAAACATAAACTCAAGTTTAATTAATCAATTAATAATACAACAATGAAAAAACAATTTAGCAAAATTTACTCACAGCTATTCGTGGTAGGTATAATTTCAATATGCTCATTAAATTTAAATGCACAGACAGGTACAACATTACATGAAAGAAGATTAGCACAAAGAGCGGCTGATGCAGAGATGCAGGTTAAATCTGATGCTGTAATAACACGTGATGTGGTTTACGGTTCTAACCTAAATTGGAAAGGCGAAAAAGAAGATCTTAAACTGGATGTTTATACACCTCCTAAAACGGGTAAAAAGTATCCTTTTATTTTATTTGTACATGGAGGTGGTTTTGTTAAAGGCGATAAAAAAAGTTCTAAGAACATTGCTAAACTTCTGGTCAACCAGGATTTTGTTGTGGCCTCAATAAATTACCGGCTGGGCTGGGATCAGGGAAAGAAAAACGGAAAGAAAATAAGTGAACCTAATGAGCAATCTGCCAATGAAGCCAAATATAGAGCCATGCAGGATATAAGGGCATCATTACGCTATTTGGTTGCTAATGCTTATAAATACAATATTGATACCAACTGGATTTTTGTGAGTGGAGCCAGTGCGGGCGGAGTTGCTGCATTGAATTTAATTTTTGATGATCAGGAGAGTTATAATAAAATTTTGCCCGACTTTGAAAAGAAATTTGGACCTTTGAATTTTTCTAGCAATTCATTAACCAACAGCTATACTGTCAAGGCTATTGTTCCAATGTGGGGTGCACTGAATACCATGGATGTCGTTACCAGAGGCAAAGCTATTCCAACTTTATTTTTCCAAGGTGCAAAAGACCCTGTTGTTCCTTATGATGTAGGTTATTGGTATACAAATCCAAATTTTTCGTTAGGATATGGCACAAAACCCATTTATGATAAACTCCGCTCCATGGGTGTATCGGCTGTGGCTTACGTAGATCCACAAGGCGGACACGGAGTTTACAGCGTCAAATTTATAACCGATATTATGGGCTGTTTTTTAAAAAAGGTAATAAAAGGAGAACAACAATCGGGCTTTTATATAAGTACTGAAGAAGTTAAACATAATTGCCCTTAACTCGGAGATTATAATCATTAACAATTGGCTGCTACAGCTCGCTCCTGTTTCATTGTTAATGAGCATACAAGATAAACTGATAGGAATAAAATAATAGAAATTAAATGATAGAAATGAATCTGATCAACAAGACAAGGCAATATACTTATATCTTATTTTTAGTGGCTTCTATGTTTTGAATGAAAGCTGAAGCACAGAATGAACCTACCTTAAGTTAATTAAATATGAATAATAAAATTAATTGTAATAGTACTCTTTTATTGTTTTTTTCAATTCTACTAGGAGGAAATATTTCATTTGCACAGAAATATTCTATTAATACAAAAGGAACTGAATTGTATGAAATTTCCAATAAGTCTTTTCCTGGTTTGGTGTTATCTGTTAATGAGGATAATGTAACCTTTGGAAGTACAGGAAATATTAATACTTTATGGCGAAAAACCGGTTTAGGTGATGGTTATTTCTTTCTTGACTGTATTTCACCGCCTGAAAACAAAAAAAGACTATTAGCAACTAGTTATTTAAATACAAGGTTAACAAAAACAGGCATCGAAGGAAGAAATGATGATGTAAGATGGAAACTGATAACCACTGATGATAATGATTGGTGTTTATTGAAACATAAAACAACAGGAAAGTATTTATCAAAAAAAGGAGGCCAATTTGTTTTAATTGAGGGAGATAATTTAGGTGATGAATCAAAATGGAAATTTAATTTAAAGAAAATTGATTTAAATGCCATTGAAAGCCCCATTATTATGATGGGAAATGACAAAACAGGATTTAGAGACCCAGCTTTAGTGTATCATGAAGGTACTTTTTATATGTATTATTCTTTAGTATTAACAGAAGAAGATGAAAAAATATACTGGTATACTGCCTATAGCAAATCAAACGATTTGATTAATTGGACAGATCCGGAAATTATTACTCCTAAAGATCAATCTAAAAATTATTGTAGTCCGGGTAATGTTATTCGATACAATGATGAATGGGTTCTTTGTATGCAATCTTATGTAATGCCCGGATATACAAGAAAAGATCCTTTAAGATTTGGAAACCAAGATTCTCGGATATGGATAACTCGTAGTAAAGATCTTGAAAATTGGAGCGAACCAGAAATGCTTGAAGTCAAAGGAAAAGGTGTTGATCCTGGTCATATGATTGATGCTTATCTTGTTGAAGATAAAGATGAAAAAGGTAAATGGTGGTGTTTTTACAAACAAAAGGGAGCATCATATTCATACTCTTACGATTTAATAAATTGGACTTATTTCGGACATGTAGAAAGTGGAGAGAATGTCTGTGTTTGGGTAGAAAATAACGAATACTATATGATGAATTCTCCAGAAGAAGGGTTGAATATTTTAAAATCAAAAGACCTAAAAACTTGGGTTGACGTTGATAGACATAATAATCTGGGACAAAAGGAATGGGGAGATTGGGCAGGGCAGCGTGTTACTGCAGGATTTGTTTTAGATCTTCGGAACGAACCAACAGTGGGCAAATACCTTTTATTTTTTCATGGGCAAGGGCCAGCTCCTAAAAATAATGAAATAATTAATTCCGGTACTGATATTGGAATTGCCTGGAGTAATGATTTAATAAATTGGGCATGGCCCGGTCAAAATAAATAACTCATGTTACAATATCAAAAATCGAAAACCAGGGCAAGAGCGGAATACGTGTTTGGTCTTATGGAACAAAGTATGGTTTAATTTTGAAATCCATGGGCATGGCAAGGGCAACCGGAATAATAGGATTGATCAACTCAATCAACAACCTATTCAGTATGAACAAATTAAGAAGCTGGGAATAACCTACTAATAGAATAAGTAGAATTTCAATATTTTGTAGTAAAACCAATAAGGCTTCACTACATTTAAAATGTAATTTTTATCTAATGAAAACTAAAATATTATGAAACACTATCGTTTTTTTCTATTGATAATAATAAATCTTTTACCCACATTTTTTTTAGTTGCACAAACTTCTAAAACAAAACCAAATGTATTATTTATAGCAATAGATGATATGAATGATTGGGTTTCTCCATTAAAAGGTATAACAGGTGTAAAAACTCCCAATCTTGAAAGGCTCTCAAAAAGTTCCATGTTGTTTACAAATGCACAATGCGCTGCTCCGGCATGTGCTCCATCCAGGTTATCAATTATGACTGGGGTACATCCGGCTCATTCAGGGATTATGAATAATAGCCCTGATGATGGCCCCTTTTGGAGAAGTAACCCTATCTTAAAAAATGTTGTAACAATGGAGCAATTTTTTAAGAGTAAAGGATATCATACACTTGCCGGAGGCAAAATATATCATTCACTGGCGCCACCGTGGAAACAGATTAATCAGGCAGATCCTGATGGTTGGGATTTTTGGTTTCCAAGTTACGATGTTCCTATACCCTACCAGGTTAGAGCACCTGAAAAAGATATTTATCATCCGGAGTGGAAAGGTGTATTATCGAACCGATATTTCACCTGGGCGCCACTAAAAGTTAAAGATGAAAAAATGGCTGACAACCAAACGGTGGACTGGGCAGTTTATGAAATGAATCAAAAACAGGAAAAGCCATTATTTCTTGCTGTTGGTTTATTTAAACCACACATGCCATGGGAGGTTCCTCAAAAATATTTTGATATGTATCCTTTAGAATCAATTCCAGATTTAAAAATTAAAGAAAATGATTTAGAAGATGCATTTGATCACGGGAGAAGGTTGTGGCATAAATATGTACTTCAGAATAAACAATGGAAAAAAGTAATACAGGCCTACATGGCTTGTTTATCATTTGCTGATAATGAATTAGGAAGACTTTTAGATGGGTTTGAAAAATCGCCATTAAAAGACAATACAATAATTGTTCTTTGGTCAGATCATGGAATGCATATGGGTGAAAAAGAAAATTGGGAGAAATTTACTTTATGGGAAGAATCAACAAGAGTACCTTTGATGGTTAAGGCACCAGGCGTTACAAAAGGAGGAAGTATTTGCAGCACACCCGTAAGTCTTATTGATATTTACCCTACACTTGCAGAATTAATTGGAGAAACGCCACCTGCTACCTGTGATGGAGAAAGCCTTGTGCCCTTATTAAGTGGCAAAAAAGTATTGCATACCACACCTGTTACAGCTTATAATTTTAAAAGAGGATCAAGAACTGCTTATTATAAAATGGATACAGGACCTGGCTATGCAGTGAGAACAGAACGTTATCGTTACATATATTATCCATCAAATGGTTTGGAAGAATTTTATGATCATCAAAACGATGAGAACGAGTGGAACAATATGGCGTACATGCCTTCTTTTAAAAATCTTATTCTTGAACATAGGAATATTCTTCTTAAAAGAGTTCCGGGTTTAACCTGGAGCAGAGAAACTCCAAAAGGATATAAAATTTTCCCTGATGGAACAATCAAAAAAATAGGCTTCATTCCATTGGCTAATCTTCCATATCCCAAAGAAGAGCTACCTGAAAATAGACGTTAATCATTTTATTTTTATTTAGATGACTAATATGGTGCATAAAAAAATAATAATTTTCATTAGTTTAGGAATAATATTAATATTCATTTCGATGAACATAGCATGGCATCAAACTAAAAACTATGATGCCTTAATTACTATAAATGCAAATGTTAAAGGATTAGAATTTAGTAAAGATATGTACGGTATCTTTTTAGAAGATATCAATCATGCACTTGATGGAGGATTATATGCAGAGATGATTCAAAATCGTGATTTTGAATATAACCGTGCCCCCGAAGATTATGCACTGGATAAATGAATTTTCGGTTACTACCCCATCTCAAAATTGGAAAGAGAGATATAATATTCCAGATCCCTTGTTTGCATGGTCTTTAAAAACTGACGGAAATTCTGTTGCCACAATCTCACAAACCAATCAAAATCCTTTGAACCAAAATAATCCAATGTCATTGGAAGTAAGTATTCAAAAATTAAACGGAAATATATCTGTTATCAATTCAGGTTATTGGGGCATGGCTGTAAATAAAGGAGAAAAATACAGCCTATCATTTTATTCCCGTAAGGATAATATTTATTCAGATGGAATAAAGGTCTGTTTGGAAAGTGTAAATGGTAAAGTATATGCTGAAAAAAAAATCACAGGCATCGAAAAAAACTGGAAACAATTCCAAACCGATTTTACATCATCAGTTACAGATAGTGATGCCCGTTTTGTTATTCATCCTTTATCAAAAGGAAAAATATGGTTTGATGTTGTTTCACTATTTCCCAACGAAACATTCATGCAACGTAGCAATGGTGCAAGAAAAGAACTTGCTGAAATGCTTAAAAACTTAAATCCATCTTTCTTACGGTTTCCAGGAGGTTGTGTTGTAGAAGGTGCAACTTTAGAAAACCGGATACAATGGAAAAAAACTATTGGAAACATTTCTGAGCGACCTGGCACATGGAATCTTTGGCGTTATCATACGACTGATGGATTTGGATTTCATGAATACCTGCAACTTTGCGAAGATTTGAATGTTGCACCAATGTATGTGATAAATGTTGGTATGGCTTGCCAGGCTCGGACATCAGAATGTGCACCCATAGGCGAGATAAAAGATTATATTCAAAATACAATGGATGCCCTGGAATATGCAATGGGACCGGTTTCCAGTAAATGGGGAAGGCTGCGTGCAAAAAATGGACATCCGAAACCTTTCTCAATAAAATACTTAGAGATAGGAAACGAAAATCGTGGGCCGTATTACCAGGAAGCTTATAAAAACTTTTATACAGCTATAAAAAATAAATATCCAGACATCATTACAATTGCTGATGAACCCATAACATTTAATAAAGAAGATAAAATTAAACACCCCAATGCTGCCGTTGAAATGGTGGATGAACATTATTACAAATCTCCATTGTTTTTTTTTAATCACGAAAATGTCTATGATAGTTATATAAGAAAAGATAGTCCTAAAATTTACATTGGAGAGTTTGCCGTAACAACCCCTGATGGAGGTATGGGAAACTTAAGAGCTGCCCTGGGAGAAGCAGTTTTTATGATAGGAATGGAACGAAATGCGGATATTGTACGTATGGCATCCTATGCGCCAACTTTTTTAAACATCAATGATCAACGTTGGGTGCCTGATATGATAGTGTATGATAACAATAAGGTTTATGGAACACCATCTTATTACGCACTACAACTTTTTTCACAAAACAGACCAGATTATGTATTGCCATGTAAAGTTGTATCGACAAATTCATTGAACAATAAAAACGATAATCTTAAAGGTGGGTTCGCATTTCGTAACCGGGGAGGACAAGTTGCTTACAAAGACATCAAACTAATAATAGACGGTAATGATGTTTTAAATGATGATCTTAAAAATGGGACAGGCAAATGGATAATAAAAGCAGACAACTGGGAAGCAAAGAATGGAATTTTGGTAAATAAGTTTGATGAAATAAAGTCAAATATATGGATGGTGAATAACAACTGGAAAGATTATTCATTACAACTAAAAGTAAAAATGATTCAGGGAGAAGGTGGTATCCATATTAATTTTTTAAATGGTGGTGGAGGTAATTATTCACTTAATTTAACCGAAAATAATTTTAATATAACTCAACTTACCGGAGCGGGCAAAGGGCAAATTTTAAAAAAAATAACGAACAAATTAATTAAAGGAAAATGGTATGATATTAAAATTGACATAAAGAGTAAGAATCTTAAGTGTTATATTGATAGTGAATTATTTGCTGATACCGAATTGTACGGATCATTAAGTGATGAAAATATTTACTCAACTGCCGGAATTGGTAATAGAAATAAAGAGCTGATAGTAAAAATTGTCAACTCTTCGCAAAAGAAAAATACATGCAAATTAATTATTCAGGGAAAAGATATTAGGCCAGATGGAGATGCAATAATAATTAGTTCTACAGATCAGGATGATGAAAACACCCTTACAAATCCATTCTATGTAAAACCAATAAGTATGAAGCTTCATAATATTTCATCTTCTTTTTTTTACCAATGTCCTGCAAATTCTATTTCTATTCTAAAACTAAAAATTAAATAGATAATAAACCAAACTGTTACTTTATTTATAACAGATTATTAAAATCAAACTATTTTCAACTTGAACAGTCTTACATAATACAATAAAAATCTAAAGAGTTTTTTTTAAAGCAAATTCTATTTTAAAATTTTTAAACAATAATCAATGAAAAAGTATTTCTCAAAATTGGCATATCTAGCAATAATTTTGCTTCTTGGGGCCTGTAATCTAACCCCAAAAAAGGGAAAAGAGGCCGTAAGGAAGCGGCCAAACATCTTATTTGCTCTGGCGGACGATGCCTCTTGGCACAGTTTTGGGGCTTATGGCTGTAAATGGGTAAAAACCCCTGCTTTTGATAGGGTGGCTAAAGACGGCATTTTGTTTACGAATGCCTATACGCCCAATGCCAAATGTGCACCGTCCCGTGCCTGTATGATTACTGGGCGCAATAGCTGGCAGTTGGAGGAGGCCGCAAACCACAACCCTTTTTTTCCGAAAAAGTTCAAATCCTATTCCGAGGCCCTTGGAGAAAATGGGTATTGGGTGGGCAGTACAGGCAAAAGCTGGGCTCCCGGCGACCCAGGAAGAATAAATGGAAAAGAAAGGGAACTTACCGGAACTAAATTTGATTCATATAAAACCACACCTCCCACTTCTGGGATTTCTAATGTGGATTACGCCAAAAACTTTGACGCCTTTATGGATGCCCGACCCAAGGACAAACCATTTTGCTTTTGGTATGGCAGTCACGAGCCACACAGGGGCTATGAATACAAATCTGGTATTGATAAGGGGGGCAAGCATACCGACCAAATTGATGAAGTACCATCGTTTTGGCCCGATGTGGATTCCGTAAGGATCGATATGCTGGATTATGCCTTTGAAATCGAGTATTTTGATGCCCAACTCCAAAAGATATTGACAAAACTAGCTGACGAGGGTGAGTTGGATAATACGATTGTAATTGTTACTGCGGACAACGGAATGCCCTTTCCCCGGATCAAGGGACAAGAATACGAATATTCCAACCATTTGCCCTTGGCTATTATGTGGCCCGATGGCATTAAAAAACCGGGACGGATCGTGGATGACTATGTGAACTTTATAGATTTTGCCCCTACCTATCTGGAAGTGGCGGGACTTACTGCAAAACAGGTAGGGATGAAGCCGATTACCGGGAACAGTCTTACGGATATTTTCTATTCGGACAAAGAGGGTATCGTAAATCCAGAACGTAATTTCGCACTTATCGGAAAGGAGCGGCACGATGTAGGCCGGCCCAACGACGAAGGATATCCCATCCGTGGAATTTTTAAGGACGATTTCCTTTACTTGCACAATTTTAAAACGGATAGATGGCCTGCCGGAAACCCGGAAACAGGATATTTAAATTGTGATGGCAGTCCCACCAAGACCTATATTCTGGATACTCGGCGCAAAAAAGGGGAATGGGGATACTGGCAACTCAATTTTGGCAAAAGGAATACCGAGGAACTCTATAATATTGATAAAGATCCCTATTGTATGAAGAACCTTGCCGATAATGACGACTATGCTTCCATTAAGATGAAGCTAAAGGACAAGATGACCCAAAAGCTTACGGAGCAAAAAGATCCCAGGATCTTGGGCAATGGAGACATATTTGACCATTATAAATATGCAGGGAAGGTACACGACTTTTATAACCGGTATATGGCCGGTGAAAAAATACCGACCTTCTGGGTGAACAAAAGCGATTTTGACACAGATCTTAAAGGATTTAAGGACGATCCAAGGAGCATGTCAAAAAAGTAGGACTCAACAAACCGGATTTGTAAGTGACAGGAGTATAAAACAAAATTTAAACAGGTTCTAAAAAAAATATAATTATAAAAACCAATATTTTTTCCTTTGGAAAGTCTTTTGTTTTTAACAATATTCGAGTTGTTTTTTGTGCTTTGTTTCTATACTAGGAATCTATGTCGTTTGGTTTTTTCAAACTAATGCCCCAGAGCAGAACAAAGTTCATGTACTGTTGTTGGGAGGTCAATCCAATATGGCCGGACATGGTGATATTAAAATGAAGCCCTGGGAAGGGATATTAGTAATGAATATTATGATGCGAATTTTGATGCTTTTTTAAATAATATTGAAGAAGGTAAACCTTGGTTTTTCTGGTACAATGAGAGTGAACCACATCGACGGTATGAGTATGGCTCGCGACAAAGAGTTCGCATTAAAGAAATAACTGATATTGATTCGGTAACGGCATTCTCAATTATGCAACTGAAGATAGAGTATGCCAACATGTATTTTGGTCGTATGATAGAAACTCTGGAGAAAAAAGGCTTGACTTTTGAATAAAATGCGCTGACAATACTGTATTAAAGAAAAAAACTTTTAAAATTTGACAAATATGAAATACCCATTATTTAGCATACGCAAACACCGACGAGTTATTTCGTAAATTAGTACTTCTATATTATACCATATAAAGGTTGACATAGAATGATGAGAACCAAGAGCTCTTTTTTTACTAGGACAATAAATCTGTGTATGAAATTGAGTGAAAACTGGATAAGCACAAAAACTTGTCGCAAAGAAAGGTAGCAATACCTTACGGCAGCACGCATATGAAAATTTACATTTTTCTTATCCTTTTATGACAACGTATCTCTTAAGAATTAGAAATAACCTGTAGAAATACTAGCCTATAGCACAATTTAAATAGTGGAAATTCTATAATGTAACATTCAGCTCTACGGAATTGCTTTGGCCTTAATTGATGAAAAATTAAATAAAACACATATGAAAATAATTATGAAACAAATATTGAGCCTTTTAGGATCAATACTACTCTTAGCCTCCTGTGTCCAGGAAGAAGTAACGTCTTATCCAATCATGGGACTTGCCAGCATAGATCCCGGTTCAAAAGATACACCAGGATCTTACTTGGATGTGGTCAATCCCAAGGAAATAAGTTATTATAAAGTTTCCCACGGAGGTGCAATAAGTCTTGTCCGCGACATAGCAAGAGCCAACAACTATGGTGTCAAAGTTGTGGTTTACACAGGAGGATTTACCATACAGAAACAGTATGCACCGGTTATTGAACAAAAATACCGGTCTGCTATTGCAATGTCTCCGCTTGCTACACTTGCAGTAAACATTGACGGAAATACCAGGACCATAAAAATAAATATGGGAGAAGATCCTGAGTGGCCTTTCGTTGCTTCGACAGCCGATGTGAGTACCGGAAAGGGAGATAACAAATATTGCTTCTGGGTGCGTGTGGGTGATGAGTTTATGAAAGTAGTTGCTACCAATCCCAAGAATAAATCAATCACCGTCCAAAGAGGTTTTGACCAGACCTCAGCTGTTTCCCACAGTAAGGGGGGCCGTGTTTTTGGCCCTGTATATCTGGGCAACCGGACTACAATAGGTAATAATGCAAGGCATAGTAACACATGGCCTGGTTCTCCTGAAGGAATACGATATGCACTTGACCCCGCCCTTCCTAAAATGCATGAGTTTAAGGCCGATTTTGTAATAGAAAAAATAAAGGAAGGATTTGCAGGTATATGGTGGGATACTTTTCAACCTTTCGCTTATAACCTTTGCGATCCACTGGGACGAGGAGGATACGGAAAGGATGGAAAAAGTCTTGTTTACTGGGATTTCAACAACAACCAGCCTTATACACCCGAAAACCTTCTGGAAGCCATGAAAAGCCAGATGATTGGTGTACGCAAACTGACTATACAGGCGACTGGGGTAAATCCATACCTGACAGCCAACAATATATCAAAAAAATATGAATTTATGAAGTCAACAATAGAATCTGGTAAATTACTTGACGGATTCTGTTTCGAGGACTCATTCATTAGACCAATAGCGGAAATGGGATCAGTACAAAACGGAAAGAGCAAACGGGGAAATATTAAATTCGAATTTAGACCCATAAAACAACTAGATTGGGAAATGAAAACGGGAGAGATGATTCAGGCAGCAAGAGATGGTAAGGAGACTTATTCAATGATTGGACCGGCAGGATATGTACTTTCTTATTTTAATCCTTCTCAACCCAACTTTGAAAGCCTTCAGAGATATGCATGGTCCAGCTTCTTACTGACAGTTGAAAAATCACGCACAACAATGTTCGGGCTTCCGATCACATTTACAAAGAGCAAAGAAGGAAAATGGGAAATAGTACCTTTGGCAGATTACTTCTTCTACCGTATCAGTGATCCTCTTGAGAGCAAAACTCTGAAAGAATACCAGGTTGGACAGGACCCTGTTTGGATGCGCCGTTTCGAAAACGGAATTTCTGTTGTGAGCCGTTTGGATGATGACCAACAAATAGAGGTAAAACTCCCAGAATCCTATAAAAATCCACAGACAGGTAAAAAAGTAAATAGTGTAACAATGTCAGGGACAGACGGTATCGTACTTGTCAGGAAGTAACAACAAAACAATTGAATTATTTTCAACAATATCAAAAAATGAAAAGCCGTAATTGCGGATTGAATTCTTCAATAATTTAACTAGTCGAGCCTTAAAAAGCTCTTTTTAACCAAAATATTTTATAAATCATTAATTCAAGTAAGGAATATAGTTCTTGAAAAAATTGACAATAAGATAATTTCCATTTGTTCATCATTCTTTTGAAGTT
>Ga0314774_1001024_pt1 | contig 19352 bp, 20 predicted proteins | sample MetaGCBIA2018_FD_204515 | JGI IMG/M metagenome (GOLD analysis project Ga0314774, IMG submission 204515) | Cryopeg brine microbial communities from Beaufort Sea near Barrow, Alaska, United States - CBIA 2018 | ecosystem: Environmental > Aquatic > Marine > Coastal | place: USA: Alaska | collected...
CATGAGCACCTGGCGCCCGGCCGACGCGGTAGAATCCGCCGTTGCCTGGAAAGCCGCGCTTGAGCGTACCGACGGCCCCACCGCTTTGATATTCAGCCGCCAGAACCTGCCCCACCAAGATCGTTCTACGCAGCAACTTGCCGATGTTGCCCGCGGTGCCTATGTGTTGTCAGACAGCGAAGGCACGCCAGAACTGATTCTGATTGCGACGGGCTCCGAAGTTGCCTTGGCCCAAGAAGTAGCCGCCAAACTGCGTGAGCAAGGCAAAGCCGTTCGCGTGGTGTCTATGCCGTCTACCGACATCTTTGATGCCCAAAGCGCCGACTACAAGCAGCAGGTATTGCCGCTGGACGTCACCAACCGCATCGCGGTGGAAGCCTCCATTGCCGATTACTGGTACAAGTACGTCGGCCTGGACGGCCGCATTATAGGCATGACAACCTTTGGTGAATCGGCACCCGCTGGCGAACTGTTCAAGGAATTTGGCTTTACCGTCGATAACATCCTGGACGTGGCCGCCGAGCTATTGGAAGCTTGATGACCCAGCCCGCGCCTTTCCGCGTTGCCATTAACGGTTACGGCCGCATCGGCCAGTGCGTGCTGCGGGCGCTGTATGAAAACGGTTATCGCGACCACTTCCAAGTGGTCGCGATTAACGAGTTGTCAGACATCGACACCATCGCCCACTTGACCCGTTACGACTCCACCCACGGCCGCTTTCAAGGTACCGTGGCGGTTGAGGGCGATAGCCTGTGGGTGAATGGCGACGTTATCCGTGTTTTAAACAGCACCGACCCGGCCGAACTGCCCTGGCAGCAAATGGGCATTGACCTGGTACTGGAATGCTCAGGCGCGTTTTCTGACCGCGCGACGGCGGAACAGCACCTGGCCGCTGGCGCCAAACGCCTGCTGTTCTCGCAGCCGGCCGAAGCCGATGTCGATCGCACGGTGGTTTACGGCATCAATCACCTTGAAATGGACAAAGACGACCGCATTGTGGCTGCCGGTTCCTGCACCACCAACTGCCTGGTGCCGATGATCAAAGTGCTGGACGATGCGCTGGGCATAGAGCAGGGCACCACCACCACCATTCACGCGGCAATGAACGACCAGCCAGTGATTGATGCTTACCATCATCAGGATTTGCGCCGCACCCGCAGCGCGCTGCATAACATAGTACCGGTAGACACCGCGCTGGCCCTTGGCATTGAACGCCTGCTGCCCCACATGCAGGGCCGCTTCAGTTCCGTTGCCATGCGCGTGCCCACGCTAAACGTGTCTGCCATTGATATGGTGCTGAACGTACGCACACCGGTGACCGTAGCCGACGTTAACGGCATACTGCAGCGGGCGGCGACCACCTTACCGTTGATGGGCATACTGGGTTACACCAACGAACTGCTGGCCAGCTCAGACTTCAACCACGATTCCCGTTCTGGCGTGGTTGATGGCGGCCAAACCCGGGTTACCGGAGAAACCATGGTGAAAGTGCTGTGCTGGTTTGATAATGAATGGGGCTTTGCCAATCGCATGCTGGATGTCAGCCGGCACTGGCTGGCAGCGCACTGAGCTATAACCAGATTCAAAATCTGAATCACATTTGACGCTGACGAACTGTTGAAGGGAAAAAGAGTATGGCCATCAAAAAAATGACCGACCTGAATCTGGCAGGAAAGCGCGTACTGATTCGGGAAGACCTGAACGTACCGCTGAAAAACGGCAGCATTACCAGCGACGCCCGCATTCGTGCCGCGCTGCCCACCATTAAAGCGGCTGCAAACGCCGGCGCCAAAGTCATGCTGATGTCGCACCTGGGCCGTCCGGAAGAAGGCGTGTATGACGAAGCCGCTTCCCTTAAGCCCGTGGCCGAGCACCTGAGTGAAGCCTTGGGCCAGAACGTACGCCTGATAAAAAACTACCTGAACGGCGAAGACTTAAACTTGGCCGACGGCGACGTGGTGCTGTTCGAGAACGTGCGCTTCAACAAAGGCGAGAAGAAAGACGACGAAGCCCTGGCCAAGCAATACGCCGCGCTTTGCGATATTTACGTGATGGACGCCTTCGGCACCGCACACCGCGCCCAGGCATCTACCCACGGCGTAGGCAAGTTTGCCCCCGAAGCGTGTGCCGGCCCGCTGTTGGCAGGTGAATTGGACGCCTTGGGTAAAGCTCTGGATAACCCGGCCAGGCCGGTGGTTGCCATTGTTGGCGGCTCCAAAGTCTCCACCAAGCTGGACGTACTCAACGCTCTGGAAAAAGTCTGCGACCAGATTATTGTGGGTGGCGGCATAGCCAACACCTTCCTGGCGGCTGCAGGTCACCCCGTAGGCAAGTCACTGTGCGAGCACGACCTGATAGACGCCGCCAAAGACATCGCCTCCCGCGTTGAAATTCCGCTGCCGGTAGATGTAGTGGTTGCGAGTGAGTTCGCTGAAACCGCGACCGCCACCATTCGCAACATTTCAGACGTGACCGAAGACGACATGATTCTGGACGTAGGCCCCGAAACCGCCGGCCAGTTTGCCGGGCTGCTGAAAAACGCCAAAACCATTTTATGGAACGGCCCGGTGGGTGTATTTGAATTCGACCAGTTTGAAAACGGCACCAAAGTGCTGGCCCACGCCATCGCCGACAGCGCTGCATTTTCACTCGCCGGCGGCGGTGATACCGTGGCGGCCATTGACAAGTACGGTGTAAGTGAGAAGATTTCTTATATTTCCACGGGTGGCGGTGCTTTTCTGGAATTCGTAGAAGGCAAAACCCTGCCCGCAGTCGCCATGCTTGAAGAGCGTGGCGCGTAAAATGCATTTAACCAATCGTACAATTTAAGGAGACAACCTAATGGCCCTGATTTCGATGCGGCAAATGCTGGACCACGCCGCCGAGCATGGTTACGGTGTGCCAGCCTTTAACGTGAATAACCTGGAACAAATGCGCGCGATTATGGAAGCGGCGGACAAAACCGACTCACCGGTGATTGTTCAGGCCTCGGCAGGCGCCCGCAAATACGCCGGTGCCCCCTTCCTGCGCCGCATGATTCTGGCGGCCATTGAAGAGTTTCCGCACATCCCGGTGGTTATGCACCAAGACCACGGCACCAGCCCCGCCGTGTGCCAGCGTTCCATTCAGTTGGGCTTCAGCTCGGTGATGATGGACGGTTCCCTGGGTGAAGACGGCAAAACCCCGACCGACTACGAATACAACGTAGACGTTACCCGCCGCGTAGTAGAAATGGCCCACGCCTGTGGCGTATCGGTAGAAGGCGAGCTGGGTTGCCTGGGCTCCCTGGAAACCGGCCAAGCCGGCGAAGAAGACGGAATAGGTGCCGAAGGCACCCTGGACATGAGCCAGATGTTGACCGACCCCGAAGAAGCCGCAGACTTCGTGAAAAAGACCCACGTAGACGCACTGGCCATCGCCATCGGCACCAGCCACGGCGCTTACAAGTTCAGCCGCCCACCCACCGGCGACACCCTGGATATTGGGCGAATCAAAGCCATTCACAAACGCATTCCAGACACCCACCTGGTGATGCACGGCTCTAGCTCTGTACCCCAGGAATGGTTGAAAATCATCAACCAATACGGCGGCCAAATCCCCGAAACCTACGGCGTACCGGTCGAAGAAATTGTGGAAGGCATCAAACACGGCGTGCGTAAAGTCAACATAGACACCGACCTGCGCCTGGCAAGCACCGGCGCCGTGCGCCGCTTCCTGGCCGAAAACCCAGCCGAATTCGACCCACGCAAATTCCTGAAAGCCACCATGGTGGCCATGTCAGATATTTGTATTGCGCGTTATGAAGCGTTTGGCTGTGCAGGTAATGCCAGCAAGATCAAGCCTATTAATCTTGAGCGGATGTATGAGGCTTATGAGCGTGGGGAGTTGAATCCTAAGGTGAAGTGATTTGGTGTTGAAGTAGGTAGTGTTTTGATGGAAAGCCTTCGGTGTGAATCCGAGGGCTTTTTTTTGCGTTTTTTGACCCTTTGGGGGAGGTCATAAGGCCCAAAAGGGTCTAATGTGTATTTATTAGCGCTATGGACGCGCGCGCTTGTTAAGGATGACAGCTGATGATCTCTTCCGTGTTGACTCTGTCTTTTCTTTGCTTTTCGCATCCTGTAGTGACTACATCTTTGATCGCTGATTTTTATTTTTTGGTTCGTGGAGAGTTTGCCCGGAATTCCGCCCGAATGGGGCGTGTGCTTGAGGTGTGGAGGGTGGAGAATTCTTCGTTATTGCGATAACGAAGCGGTCAAATGATTACAGAGAGCTGTTTAGCTTTAATTTTTTAAGCAATTGTTATTTTTGGGGAAAAGTAAAAATTTCTTGTTAGAGGGTTGCGTGTTATGCGGCGGTCAGTTTTTCGCGATAATGAAGAGCGCTATCTAGCACGCTGTTATGGTCGAATGATACTTGGGAGTGTGTATGTTTAAGAGTCTATTGGGTAAACGTCGAGAGGATAACTCATCATCGCCATTCCAAGGGTGGGATATTGTAGACTTCATTGCCCCACAAGATATGAGAACGGTTCTTTTGGATGGTGAGGAGCGGCCGGAATCGGCACTTATGAGATTCAAAGAATACGCGGAGACACTATATACAGGAGGTGCATACGCACCCTCCATCGACCTTCAAAACTACGGCATACCCGCCATACTCTATGTATTTCCTACATTTGTTGTGTATCACGGCGACCCCAATGAAATCAAAAGCTCCAATTTTATGGTTTTTGCACCGAAAACCAGCAGTCCGTCAGAGGCTAGTGTTAAAACTATGAGAATTTCCTCTCTGGTAGGCAGTAATCCAAGGTTCGTTGTGGAAAAATTTTCTGAGTTTTTGCAAGAAAGCTCGTCTTCATGTAATGCCTTTGTCAACAAGAAGTATGGCCGATAGCTGCCATAACAAGGGGCTGTTGCCGGACGGTTTTTCCGTCGCTTCGCTCCTCCAAAACCGCCGCAAAGCCCGGCGTTAAGAGGCAACATGTTCTGGAAGCGGAGAGAATCATTCAGGCTCATTCCTGTGCTCCCCAAGAACTATCGCAGTATTTGCTTGTACGCGATAGAGGTCGCCTCTGAGCCAAGCGTGGTAATGGATAATGGTGTGGTTGCCGACTTCTCCGAGCGGGGTAGGCTTACTCAAAAGGGCATTCGCAACTGTGCCAATCTAGAAATTCGGGATGGGGGTGTTGGAATCCTGGGCTTTCATGATCACCCTGATGAAATGTGGATCAATGAAAACTACCAAGACTTCGCCACCTACTGCGAACACCAAGGTTGGCTCCAAATCCAGGGGCCGGCCTCTTAACAATCGGCTGTTGTCGGACGCCCCTACGCTAGCGCTCCGGTGCGCCGCAAAGCCAAGGCGTTAAATTTAGGAGATGGTCATGCTTCTTGATTCGGTCTATCCCACGGAAGAAATAGGGAGAAAGTTTGAAAAACCGGTCAGTGTTGAGATGTACGGGATGAATCAAATCGACACCATTGCGGAGCTCGAACCTGGTTGTTTGCATGAAATTGGTGCAAACGCATGGATGCACCACGTGGAGTCCGGCGCAAAAGTCGATCCGCAGAAACTGTCATTGTATTTTGACAACAGCGACCCTTATCTATTTCGACATGTTGAGAGGGTAATCAAGAGAAAGGTAATCCAGGACATTGTTTTGGTTCATGCAAAAGTCGATGATGCTGAGTTAGAGAACAATATTTGTAGCAAGCTTCTTTTGGCCAGAACCTATCCCAACAATATGCATATCTCGGATGTGGAATTCAGCAATCCCTATGAGCCTGTGCCAGAGTCAGACCAACAATATACCTATCATGAGTATCGTAGTTTAGGATTGTTTTCGACTCTTCTGGAAAGAATCCGTAAATATAGTCAGGACAATAAAATTTCAAAAATTACCCTTTCGGCTGCCTCGTCTGATCAAGTGTCTTATTTCGAAGCCCATGGTTTTAAAGTCGAGGACACGGAATTCGCCCGGCAAGCGCAGGAGTATGGGATGAGCATACCAATGGGCCGGAAACCAATTTAACAAATTCGGCCGATGGCCGCCGAACGCCCTTTCCATGGCTCCTTCGTCGCCATTCCAAGGTCGCCGGTGTGCTCAGCGTTAAATTCAGCTTTTTCTAGACAATACTTGTTCGTACTAATGAAGATAGAAAGTGGATCTTGATATGGGTAACCTAAAAATAAGTGGCACGGCAGATATTACTCACGAGGGCATAAGGAAGCATTTTACTAGGTGGACGAAAGATCCATTTCAGTCAATTATCGAACTAATAGCTAACGGCTTTGATGCCGACGCCAAACGTGTTGATGTTATAGTCGATCATAATTATTTGCACGGCCTAGAATCTGTGACTGTGCTAGACAATGGGTTAGGGATTGATATCGACCAATGTGATTCGCATTTTTCTAGATTCAACGAATCATCTAAGCATGGGGATGACGATGTCCAAGGTGCGCATGGTAAAGGAAGGCTTGCTTTTCACTTGCTTTGCTCGAGCGCATCATGGTTTACGAAGTGTCAAAAATCGAACTCAATAATAAGAATAGAGAGTCAAAGGCTTCGAAACTTTACTGCTGAAGAGATCGCTAACGATAATCAGCACGCATTGCTAGGTCCCATGGATTCAGGTACTTGTGTAGTTCTAAAGCATTTTCATAAGAATCTTCCCGAAGAAGAGATGATTAAAAGTCGTCTAGAGAGCTACTTTGGTTGGCGTTTAGTTCTAAATCCTGATCGAAAGCTAACCATAAATGGAAAAGAAGCGGAAATACCTGAATGTAGGGTGATAGAAAAAGAGTTATTCATTGATGATATAAGATTCAAGGTTGATTTCATTCGATGGATAGAAAAGCCCGGACAGGAAAAGTCATACAACTATGTAGTGAATAATCAAGGAAGAATACTTAATAGAGATTTTAGTAGCTTTAACAAGAAACCATTATTTTATCTAAGCACCTATGCTAGATCTGACTGGTTTGATAATTTTGACAAGAACAATGCCTCTTTAAACTTCTCCGGTATGGCGCAAGAAAACGAGGAATCTCCTGAATTCAAAAAGTTGAAAAAAATAATAAATGAAATAAGCGATGAGATCTATGAAGAGTTTCTTCGTGAGTTTGTGGATGAAAAAATTGAGGAGTACGACTCTAAAGGATACTTTCCTAATCATGACTCCATGAGTAAAAGCGAGGCTGATTGGCGAAAGGGAAACACTAAGTCCTTTGTGAAAAATCTATATATTGCTGATCCATCAATTTTCAATAATACGAAAGAAAAGCCTTTAAAGATTCTTATAGCCTTAATTGATAAGATCCTAGTTTCAAACGAGAATGACACTATATTCTATGTCATTGGTGAAATTCTTGATTTAAGCAAAGGCCAGGTTGAATTGTTATCAGAGCAAATTAGAAATTCTTCGCTGGACAATATTGTTAGCACGATTGAAATACTGCAGAAGCGTGAATTTGCAGTGCAAAAATTACGCGAAATAATGGTCAGGCATTACAAAGAAGTTCTTGAAACACCCGACTTGCAAGGGATTATTGAAAATAATACCTGGTTATTTGGTGATCAATACGCAATTCTTGGTGCTGAGGAAGATGACTTTCAAAAAATTGCTTTAAACTTAAGAGAGTCAGTTAAGGGCATAGGGTCAATAAATGAAAATGATTTTGAACCAGATGACCTAGACGATGGTTTAACTATAGATGGCGTCAGACGGCAGGTTGGCCTATTTTTAGCGAGAAAGAAATTAGGTTTTAATTCTCGAGGGGAGTCCTATTATCAATGTACGATCATCGAAATAAAGAAGCCTGCAATTGCACTAAATGAGAAGCACCTTAAGCAAATAAAGGATTATGCAAGGATTATATCCGAGCACGTGGGCTTCTCTATAGATAAAATGCGTTTCGAGATAATTTTAGTAGGCAGGAAAATATCAGGAAAAGATTTTGATATTAATTCGGCTCTAGAAACTGCAGAGGCAAATAATGAGCCCGGATTGGTCTTTAGCACAAAGAATGATCGTATAAAAGGCTATGTTAAGACATGGGGTACAATATTCGCTGAATTTGATTTGGCAAACCACTACCTGCTTGAGAGGCTCCAAACTAAAAGAAACTCTTTGGAATCAAAGTCATCAGAACAGCTGGTCGATGATCTTAAGAGTCCTATCTAGTGAATTTAACAAATGCGGTCAAGGGACGCTCCTGACGTCCAGCCCCTGCCGCCGGCGTTAGGCAATCGTAATTTCACACAAATGTAGAGTAAAAAAGAATGTTTGAATGGATCGCAAGTCCAGAGGCGTGGGTAGCATTAGCAACCCTAATGGCATTGGAGATTGTTCTTGGAATAGACAATATTATATTTATATCAATACTCGTTGGTAGATTGCCAGAAAAACAACGGGCTAAAGCTCGAAAGATTGGTCTATCCTTAGCGATGGGCACTCGGTTACTATTGCTTTTCAGCTTGGCTTGGGTTATGGGCCTGGTGGAGCCTTTGTTTATTGCCTTCGGAAATGAAATATCTGGAAGGGATATCATACTAGTTATAGGCGGGCTTTTTCTTCTCGCAAAATCCACACACGAAATACACGGTAGTTTTGAAATACAAGAAGCATCTAAGGCGCAGCTTGTAGCCTCCGGGTTTATCTCAATCCTCATTCAGATTGCTATCCTTGACGTTGTGTTTTCACTTGATTCGGTAATAACTGCTGTAGGGTTAGTTGATCATCTAAGCATAATGGTTATAGCAATTGTTGCATCGGTTGGCGTTATGCTTGTAGCCGCCAAACCAATAGGTGATTTTGTAGATGCGAATCCTACAATAAAAATGTTGGCGCTGTCTTTCTTGATGCTGATAGGGTTCACTCTTATTGCGGAGGGGTTCGATGTTCATATACCAAAAGGTTACGTTTATTTTGCTATGGCCTTTTCCTTCGTCGTAGAGATGCTCAACATAAAAATAAGAAATCGCAGGGCAAAAGCTGTTGAGACAATACAGCTGGCAAAAAAAATCACTGAAGATGAAAATGCCTAACAAATAGCTGCACGCGGACCCATATTGCTACGCTCGTTTTGTGTAGTCGCTGCGCTCCATTTTACACAAAACGCTCTCCGCAATATGGGCCGGTGAGCTAGGCGTTGAGGCTGTAGAAAAACCCCAAACCGAACGGTTTTTGGTAGTATTGAGAAAACAGACAGGGAGCCGTCGGAATGCCTCGTTTTAAGCACTACAACTACGACCAGGATACGATGGTGGTCATCAATTACCGAGAGCAGCTCCAGCCCGGCACCTTCGAGCACGCGGTTCACTACCTGATTGAGCACAAGCTGGACCTGACGGTTTTTCACCCGAAATATCGCAACGACGACACCGGCCGCCTGGCCTACGATCCGGCCATCTTGCTGAAGATCATTCTGTTCGCGTACTCCAAAGGCATCACCTCCAGCCGCGAGATCCAGTGGTGCTGCGAGACCAACATCATTTTTAAAGCTTTATCCTGCGATACCGTGCCGCACCTCACCACCCTGGCCAAGTTTGTCAGCCAGCACGCCGATGAGATTGAAGAACTGTTCGAACAAATACTGCTGGTGAGCCATGAGCAAGGCCTTCTGGGCAACGAGCTGTTTGCCATCGACGGCTGCAAAATGTCTTCGAACGCCGCCAAAGAGTGGTCGGGTACCTTTAAAGAGTTGGGCGAAAAACGGGACAAGCTGAAACGGCTGATTCGTCATCATCTGCGTGAACATCACGAACGGGACGAGGCGGAGACGGAAGCGGAACTGGATCGGGATATTCGACGCGCGAAAACCGTGCTCTCTCTGGACGAGTCGATGAAGAAAGTGGACCGCTTCCTAAAGACGAACAGCCCAAGAATGGGCCAGGGTAAACGACTCAAGGAAGTGAAGAGCAACATCACCGATAACGAAAGCGGCAAGATGACCACCAGCAAAGGCACGATCCAGGGCTATAACGGCGTGGCGACGGTGGACAAGAAACACCAGATCATCATCGATGCCCAGGCATTCGGTGAAGGTCAGGAACACCATACTTTAAAGCCGGTGTTGGAGACGGTTCAGCGTCGTTACAAAAAACTCGGCATTGCTGACAACATCTATCAAACCGGCGCGATCGTGACCGCCGACACCGGCTTCGCCAACGAAGCCAATATGAAGTACTTGCATGAGCAACAGATCAACGGCTACATCCCGGACAACCGCTTCCGCAGCCGTGATCCCAAGTTCGCCGAGCAGAAAGAAAAGTACGGTAAGCGCTCACAAACTCCATCGAAGAGCGGCTGGAAACACGTGATTCCCGCCAGTGAATTTCAGTTCGACCCGGTTACGATGACGTGCATCTGTCCCGCCGGAGAATCCCTGCGCCACGAAGGCACCCGAACCGACCAAAACGGCGTACCCAGAGTCCACTTCCAAGGCCGGTTATTGCAGTGTCGCCACTGTCCAAAAAAACATCAATGCATGCAAAACCCCAGCTCAGCAGATCATCGTAAAGGCAAAGGAAGACAGGTCTCTTACACCCTGGAGCTCAGGCGAGGCCCAACGTATACCGACTGGATGAAACACCGAGTCGATAGCCAGCAAGGCAAAGCGATTTACGGTCATCGCATGTCGGTGGTTGAGCCCGTGTTCGGTAACATCGGCAGCAACAAACGTCTGAATCGCTTCAGCCTGCGGAGTAAAAAGAAGGTGCAAGGCCAGTGGCAATTGTATTGCCTGGTGCACAATATTGAGAAGCTGGCGAACTATGGGCCGTTAGCGGCATGATGCCAGGGCTAGGATATGGCCAGATATAGGCCACAGACGGCCATGTGTAGAGTGTTCAGCGCCGGATATCGATAATGCTGCGGTGTTGCCATCAAATGATCAAACGTTAGCCAGTTGATCGCAGCGTGTGAAAAAATAACAAAGCGGCTGCGGATTGTGCTCTGAGAAGGGTTTTTCTACAGCCTCGTTAGAACTCTCGGATACAGTTGTTCAGTAATAACTTTAAAATCATTTAGATTTTTGGAAAGGATTTGGAAATGAAATCAAGAATATTTTCGGTAGAAAAACATATTCGTCCATCTGATGGCGAACCAATTCGTTCAGTGGTTCTGGAAACAAAAGAGTCAGCAGTTGTTGTTTGGCATGCCCATCCTGGGCAAGAAATAGCCGCTCATATACATCCGCACGGCCAAGATACTTGGACAGTTATCTCTGGAGAAGCTGAATATTACCAAGGGGACGGCATAGTCGCTCATCTAAAGGTTGGAGATATTGCCATAGCAAAACCTGGGCAAGTGCATGGTGCTTTGAATTTTGGTTCAGTGCCGTTTGTATTTGTCTCAGTGGTTGCATCTGGCAACGCGGGTTTTGCGTTGGCTGAAAAATAGACGCTCTCAAATGTGTGCCCAAGCTAGTTCTAACTCGGCGTTCGAGCGCGACTCGCCCAGAAGCGGGCGAGTCCCTTAACTTTACGTTATACACCTACGAGGAGGTCTTTATGCAACGTACTTTTACACAGCGAATAGCTTCCTGCGTCGAGACCGAGCTGGCGAATGCTAAGCGGGCAAGGTCAGCCGGTGATCTTCAGCAAGAATTTACCCATCTGGAACGGGCGCATGTGCTGGGACAAGAATCAACGTACTGGCACGTCAAGGTCCACGTGTTGATGCTGGTATGGGCTACTCGTAACGGTTCAGCCCGAGAAGCACTAAGTCAGTTTTTTCGCATTGTCGGCGCTGCGACTAAAACCGCATTCGGGTTGGTACCTCAAGGCAATACTGGCGGAGCTAATGTCAGCCCGTTCAAGAAAATGCCAATTGCGCCGGAGTTGGCCATTTTGATTCAAAAGGCCAAGTCCGGTGTATAACCATACGCGTCACACGGATGTCCTTTACGCCGCTCTGCTCTGTAAAGGCCACAGGTGCGCTCCGCGTTGAACTAAACCGCTTCGCGGTAGCGACTACGCCCGATCATTTCCTGCGAAGTTGGGTGTCTTGACGGATACTTTTGAGTAGCCCGAGTGGGCTATTCAGAAGAGGAGAGTCCGTCATGACACCCTTACGTCAGACCATGATCCAGGCCATGTGCCAGCATGGCTTTTCCCCCCCGAACCCAGCACAGCTATCTTTACGTCGTCACCGCGCTGGCCCGTTATTATCGGCGATCGCCCGACCAGCTGAAGGTTGAGGACTTACAAGTCTTTTTCAACTATCTGGTGCAGGAGCGTTCCCTGTCACCGGCCAGTTGCCGTGTTTACCTTCATGGCATCCGGTTTCTGTATCTGAAGGTGCTGCACTGGGCGCACTTCGATGTAACTGTGGTGCTGCCGAAGCGACCTCAGCGTATTCCGGAATTACTGACACGCCAGGAAGTTGCGCGCCTTTTGGCCGCTGTTCTTAACCCCAAGCATCAAGCCCTGTTATCCGTCACCTATGGATGCGGTTTGCGCGTCAGCGAAGCGGTCGCGTTGAAAGTGAAAGACATTGATGGTGAACGTCACCTGCTTCGAGTGGCTCAAGGCAAGGGAGCCAAAGACCGGATGGTGCTCCTGGCACCTGGGGTACTCCGGGTGCTTCGTCAGTATTGGCGGGCCTGTCAGCCCATGACGTGGTTATTTTCCAGCAACTTGTTACCGGACCAGCACCTTCATATCACCACGCCTCAGAAGGTGTACCACCAAGCCAAGACCGTCAGTGGCATCCTTAAGGGCGGAGGCATTCATGCCCTACGCCACGCCTATGCCACCCATCAGTTAGAACAGGGCGTTCCCCTTCATGAGTTGCAGCGGCTCTTGGGCCATAGCGATCTGCGCAGTACCCAACGCTACTTGCACTGGCTGCCAGGGGTAATGCCTCAAAACCGTGGCCCCGCGGACCTGATCGCCAGTCTTGGAGGTGCAGGATGACGGCTCACACTGAGCGTCCAGAGTATTCTGCAACGCTTCCTTCCGGATCAAACACTGGACAGTCACCGTCGTAAAGTCTGCGCCCGCCTAACGGACTGCCGAACCGCCCGCATGGGCGGTATGGACATGCGTTGTGTTCATTGCCAGGCCCGCTCCATCTGCTACTACGGATGCCGGGATCGCCATTGTCCGCAATGTCAGGGCCATGCAACTGAACAATGGAGCGCACGTCAGCGCTCCCTGTTACTGCCGGTGCCTTACTTCCATTGGGTGTTTACGCTACCTCACACCTTGAACGGCTGGGTTCAGCTCCATCCCGACGTGATCTATCGCTGTCTGTTCGCCGCCGTCTGGGACACGCTCAACCAGTTTGGGCGCAACACCCGGCACCTTGGCGGCGAGCTGGGTATGACAGCGGTGCTCCACACCTGGGGACAGAACCTGAGCCGTCATGTGCACGTGCATTGCCTGATCCCCGGCGGAGTGTTGACCGGCACCGGTGATTAGCACAAGGCAAAAAGCCACTACCTGTTCCCGGTACGGGCCTTATCCCGGCGTTTTCGAGGACGAAGGGTGTCGTTGCTAAGAGCGGCGGTGAACGCAGGCGAACTGCACCGGGTGACCCGCAGCGGTGAGGTTGATGGTGTGCTCGACGGCCTGATGCAACAGGAGTGGGTGGTCTACACCCGACACTGCCTGAACCAGGCCGAGAGCGTAGTGGATTATCTGGCTCGCTACACTCACCGAATCGCCATCAGTAATGGGCGTTTGTTGACGATGGAGGATGACCGGATCGCGTTCCGCTATAAGGATTACCGGGATCATTCCCGATTGAAGACCCAATGGCTGGATGGCCAGGAGTTCGTGCGGCGGTTCCTGATGCACATTCTGCCCAAAGGCTTCATGCGAATTCGCCATTTTGGCTACCTGAGCAACTGCACTCGACGCCGCAAACTGGCGGTTATCCGGCACTGTTTATCGCAGCGGCCCAAACCAGAAGCGACACTGGAAAGCCCGGCGTCTCAGCGATGCTGGCCGTGCCTCCTCTGTAACAACGGTCTGGTTCATATGATTCGTCAGATCCCACGATTTAGACCAGCGGTGATCCCAACGGGCTAACCCATCCCCGCTTGGTTCGACGCGTGGAGAACAGCCGTTCTAAAGGAGCTGGGTGTTTCTGCGGGCGAACGCTGGAAAAAGGGGTATCCGAGAGGTAATCTGAGGGAAATCACAACAAGGAACCGCCTCGTGAAGGATCGGATGAGACCAAAACCCGCCGACATTGCTTCGTACCGGGCCCCAGATGTACCGTTCAGGCTTCGCCTACAAATTACTTTATCCTTAAGCATCGTTCGATAGCTGCGGAGTTGGCGGCTTAGTCCAACAGACATTTAATGGTCATGCTGCGCACGACCATTAAATGCTTAGGTGTTAGGCATAAATCATGACCGAGCTACCATTATTTACTGATGTCGCAAAAGAAGAAGCTCAGCATCCAATCTACAAGATGATTCGAGATGGTGATTATGAGCCTGAGCGAAAAATTCTACTAGGCTGGTCTGACGGTTTCGTAGATAGAGATGGAAAATTCTGTCATGAATTTCAAACTAGTTTCGAACCTTGTTTATGGGAACTTTATATCCATGCTTTTCTTAAAGAGATAAAAGCTACAATCGATTTTAAACACGATGCGCCAGACTTCGTTGTAAATGCGGAGCAGCCATTCTGCATTGAGGCTACTATTTCCGCTCCCGCTCAGGGAGGACAGCCGGCTCATGGTTTTTCGATGGAAGCTATGCCAGATGACTTTAATCGCTTCAATCAAGAGGCTACGGTTAGGCTTTGTAACAGTTTTACTTCAAAAGTTAGAAAGTTGAGAGAACGATATTCAAAGCTTCCACAATCTGTGGATAAGCCATTTATTATTGCAATCGCATCATTTGATCGTCCGTTTTCTCATATGTCAGCCATGAGACCTGTCATTAGCGCACTTTATGGACTTTATCATGATGAAATGGAAACAATTGCTACTGGATCATCTGAGATGGTTAGCTACAACGTTGATACTGTAATAAAGAATGAGAATACGAAGATTGATCTGGGTTATTTTTGTTCCCCTGAATACTCGGATGTGAGTGCGGTTATTTTTAGCAGTCTTGCTACCTGGGGCAAAGTTCGAGCTGTTGCTGATAATCCAAATGCCAAGACTGTCTATACTACCTATCACCCTAACCCAGGCTCACTTGAACCTATAATTAAACAGACGAAAAAATCTGAGTATTGTGAGCACCTATTGGATGGTTTATGTATATTACACAACCCATTTGCAAAAAAGCCTCTGAAGCCCGGAACTTTAAGTCATGAAAGATTGGCTCAAGGTTTCGTGAAAAGCGATGGAGAGCTGGACTTTGAAGCCCCTGATGACTTCCTACTCATGCGGTCTCTGATGTCAATAAAAGCAACCGGGAAGTGACATGTATCCAATGCCTAACAAAGCCAGCCAGAGGGACCAAAAAACCATCGCTTCGCTCTGTTTTTTCGGCCCCTGCTGGCGGCGTTAGCTCAATTAAACGGAGGTTCTTTTGAGTCCAAGAGTATTTATCTCATACAGTTGGTCATCCCCTGGATATCAAGCTCGCATTCGCCAATGGGCTGAGCAGATGGTGAGTGATGGTATCGACGTTATTCTCGATTTGTGGGATTTGAATGAAGGCGACGACATGTACGCTTTCATGGAAAGAATGGTTGTAGACAAATCCGTTACTCACGTACTTGTTTTCTGCGATTCTGAATACGCCTCCCGTGCTGACGCTCGTAAAGCTGGTGTTGGGACAGAGTCTCAAATTATTTCGCGAGAAATCTATCCGAAAGTTCAGCAGTCAAAATTTATCCCGATTGCCTGCGAATTCAGCGAAGAAGGAGAACCTTTTCTGCCAACGTTTTTCAAGTCGCGAATTTTCATCGATTTTTCTAGCCCAGAAGCAGCGAATGACAATTGGGAACAGTTGATTCGTGTGCTATACGGCAAGCCGGCGCATCAGAAGCCGGCCTTGGGCAAAGCGCCAACTTATCTTTCTGCCAGCGCATCCGCTCCTGCTAGTCCTGCAGTATCGAAATTTGCCGCACTGAAACAGGCCTTGATTCATAACAAGCCTGGAATAAAGCATTACCGTGAAGACTTTCTTGATGCGTGCTACTCATTCGCTGACGCACTGCGGATTAGAGCGAGACCAGATGTGGAAATCACCGGCGAGAAGGTTCTCGAAGACTGCGGCAAGCTGAAGCTCGTGCGTGACCATGTAGTTGACTGGGTCTTGTTTGAATCCGAAATAGGCTATTCAAACGAGTTTAGCGAAGCACTGATTAAATTTCTCGAGCGACTGCTTGAGCTCAAATCGCGTCCGCAAGAAGTTAACTCGTGGAATGATGCTTGGTACGAAGCTCACAGATTGTTCGTCTACGAGACATTTTTATATGTCGTTGCTGCATTGATTAAAACTGATAGCTCTCATGTTCTTCATCTTATTCTTACTAGCCACTACCTTTTGCCAGAGACTGAAGCTCATACAGGTGACCCCTTCTTAAAGTTTGACGCGTTTTACGGTCACTCAGATACACTTCAGATCCTCGCTCCAGAAGGTAAGAAGCTCCACGCACCTGCTGCCGAACTTATCAAACGCCAGTCGGATCGAACCGATTTACCTTTTTTGACAGTCATGGAGGCTGAGCTACTTATATTGATGATGGCTTTTCTTAGCCAGGATGCCCGCTGGTACCCACAGACACTTCACTACTCAGGTCGCAGTGCGGCATTTCCCTTTTTCCTTAAAGCATCTCGGCATCGTGACTTTAAAAAGTTAGCCCAAGTCACCGGTTTCGATAGTGCGGATAAACTCCGAGAGGCTGTAAAGTCTGGCCATGAAAGGCTCGGAGTTGAGCGATGGACTAATTTCTGGTTGACCGACCGTTCCTTCTGGGCACACATGAATATGGACATGCTGGATACAATTAATTGAGCTAACAATCACAGTCACGGCGACGTCTACTACATTGCGGCTTCGCCTCCATTTCGTAGCCGCGCGTGCTGTTTGCGTTGAACTTATAAGGAGATAGTATGGCCCAGCTTCCATATATGATTTCTGCTTCGGCAGTAAAGAAAATTCTAGAAAAGATAAAAGAAGCTCCTACACCATCAAAATTCACACAAAATTATCTATCGACCACATTGGGATTTGAAGGCGCAAACGATAAGGCGTTTATTTCCTATGCAAAAAGTCTCGATTTTATAGATGCGGCGGGAGTTCCGACATCTCTATACAAACAGTTCAGAACACCTTCACTGTCAGGAGGCGCTTTGGCCAAAGGTCTGATGCAGGCATATAAGCCTCTTTACGATAGAAATGAGCGGTTCTATGAATTGAGCAAGGCAAAATTCCACGAATTAGTTTGTGCCGAAACGGGGCTAGACCACGATAACGTAACTGCAAAGAGGATCACTAATACCTTCCTTGAAGCAAAAAAGCAGGCCGACTTTACGGCAATTGATGGCGCCGACGACGATTCTGACTATGAGGAAACTGTTGGAACGGATGAACAAAATCAGTCGGAAGAACTACCCCAAACAATCACTCAACATCACGTAGGAAAGCTGGGGCTTTCTTATAACATCAATCTAATTTTGCCAAACACTGATGATCCCAAGGTTTTTAATGCGATATTCAAAAGCCTAAAGGAGAATTTGCTGTGACAGAACACATCGAGAACCGTTTGCGCTCATTTTATTTTAGCTGCATGGCCACTAATGGCGATTTAGAGCTGTTAGAAGAAAGTGGCCATGTGCGACTCGTGGAAAAAGATCACAGAGTTAAGAGCAGCATATCCGATTATTTTGAAGAGAGCATATTTCGCGAAGCGAATCAGATGGCTCAGCATTATATGACTTTTTATTGCCTGGAGCGATCGGCTCGAAATATCGTTGTTGGAAAGCTCGAGGCAATACATGGAGGTGGTTGGTGGGTATCAACAGTCCCGCCAAATATCCAAACAAGCGTCTCACAAAACATGCAGCGTGAGCTTGATGCAGGTGTTACGCCTAGATCGGAAAGTGAAATTGACTACACCACTTTTGGAGAGCTTGGAGAGGTTGTAAAAGCCAATTGGGCAGACTTTGGCGACATCTTTAAGAGCCCAAAAGCATTTGCAAAAATAATGACCAATTTGAATGTTCTCAGAGGCCCGATTGCTCACTGCAGCCCCCTATCTGACGATGAGGTTCTCAGGCTAGAGCTAACAGTCAAAGATTGGATTCGGATTCAATCAACATAGAGTTAACAATTCGCTGTTTCCGGACAATGTTTCCGCCGCTTTGCGGCTCCAAAATTGCCGCAAAGCTCCGCGTTGAGGCTGTAGAAAAAGGTCGGAGGCTTTTTTGGATCTAGAATTGGTCAATAAGTAATCTAAAAATAGCGCCTATTCTTAAAATCCGTAAGCGCCCATAAATCAGCACCTACACCCCAGCCCCGCAATTGCACACACTGAACGCCTCACCCACTCCATGAGGAATCAGTATGACCCCAACCGAAAAAGTGCACTTCTGGCAACAACAGATTAACGACTGGGAAGCGACGGACTTGTCTGGCAGCGCTTACTGCAAACAGCAGTCCCTGATTTATCATCAATTTGTTTATTGGCGTCAAAAACTCAGCTCTGCAGAAGGTTATCCGAAGCCGGCGCCGGCCGGCAACCACAGGGTTCACTCGCGTGGTTCCTGCGTCCGACGTTGGTAGTGGCGACTCCGATGGTTTGACTGTTTCCTTACCCGGCGGCGTTTCCATCACGGGTTTGCACGCTGGCAACATCGAGTTGTTGGCTGTGGTTCTGAGGCAGCTGTAATGCGCCACCGATATTTGCGCCCGTCCTTGTCGTTGCCAGAGATTTATCTGTACCGGGCACCTGTGGATTTCCGCAAGCAGGCCCAGGGCCTGGCGGTGCTGGTTGAGCAGGAGTTGGGCCATAACCCGTTCACCGGTGCGCTTTACGCTTTCACCAATCGGCAGCGGAATAAGATCAAGTGTTTAATGTGGGAAGACAACGGCTTTGTCCTCTATTACAAAGCCCTGGCTGAGGAGAAATTCAAGTGGCCCAAAGCTTCGGATGAGCTGATGGCACTGACCGGCGAACAGATTAACTGGCTGTTGGATGGCTACGATATTGCCCTGCTGAAAGGGCATAAAACTCTGCATTATGAGGCCGTTAATTAGCTCTTTTTTGGTGCTTCAGAGTGTTATTTTTGCTATAATTTGTCCATGAAATTAAAGCCTGAAGCACCTTCAAAAACACCCGATATCAGCGACCTTTCGGCCGCTGAATTGCTGTCGGTGGTTGAAGGCCTTCAGCAAGAATTGGCGGCCAAGAAGGCGGCCGTTCAACA
>Ga0314774_1001025_pt1 | contig 19349 bp, 18 predicted proteins | sample MetaGCBIA2018_FD_204515 | JGI IMG/M metagenome (GOLD analysis project Ga0314774, IMG submission 204515) | Cryopeg brine microbial communities from Beaufort Sea near Barrow, Alaska, United States - CBIA 2018 | ecosystem: Environmental > Aquatic > Marine > Coastal | place: USA: Alaska | collected...
GTATCCCGCCGAAATCGATGCGAACTGAGTATTCCACCTGCCCTGATCATCTGTGTAAATAGGAAAGGCCAGCCCAAGAGTCCGTTCGTCCTCTTCAAGCTTACCTGCCAATAAATCAAGAGCCTTGCTAGCCTGACAAGCCAGACTGGACTCTAATTTTGAAGGATGAAACCGCCCATTAGCCATTCATATTATTCCTCAAGTGAAATCAACAACGAATTTCAGCATAAATTTATTTTGACAAGGCTGGTAGGACGATGCTGGTAAAAGCTTGTACGATTCACTGGCTCTGACCTTTCTCTTAGTTTAGATTCACTTGATTGTAGGAAACCATTCCTTTGATACACGCCGCAGGCGTGTGTGCTCTATCGGTGGCAATAGACAAATTAACTTTGCGGCCTGACATGGTCGTCATGCACTCTTCACTACAGAGCCCCTGCCGAGCAGGATCAGGAGCCAGTGCTGTCCGGGCAGCAATCCCGGAAATTCCGCCAAAGCTCCCGACGAATCCATCCTGAGTCCGCTTGCCAGGCTCGATGAAGACAAAAACAACCCTGACCTGACATTACCAGCACAGCAGAAGATGGATTTGTTGGCCAGCCAGGGAAACGCTGATCAATTCCACTCACCCAACGATTCCTGTAAAACAATAACTTCATCCTTTGCCTCAATTAGGAACGACCATGCTGTAAACGAGTTTCGCCCAAGCAGACTACGCCGCCGCGAGCAGTTTTGGTAAAAATGGAGCAGGTCGTGCCTTGAGGGATATTCCTGAAAGCGCTTGCTCCATCGTATTATCCAGACTCGCAAAGCCGGCGCGCGCGGCAACCGATCCCCCTAACACGGATGCTGCGGATATGTTTTATTCAGCGGTGGTAACAACTGGCGGACGAAGTTCTGGAAAGCGCGATCTATGACAATCAGGCACTACGCAGCCTTGTGAGCATTGACCTGGCGATTGAGTCGGTACGGGACGCGACCACCTTGCTGAAGCTTCCTCACCTACGGGGAAAGTAGGCGTTGACGCATGTCATTTTCGAGCAGATCAATGCCCATTTAGCGAAATGGGGAAGTTGACATCATCATTATTACAGCGCCACCAAGAACGAGTGCTACCAGCGGTACTTTGGCATGAAGATGACATTGGCGTAGACGAACGACACGCTGAGCCTGGTCCGCAGCATCGACACCTCGGCGGTCGGTGATGCCGGTTATTTTAGGGTTCAACAGCGGGGCGAGCATAAACATCTCGTAGTTCACCACCAAGCGCCCCGGCACCCACCCATAGGGAGCTCGGCGCCGACAAACTGAAAGACGAAGAACTCCAAACCAGTACCCATGCCAAGATAAAGCACCCATTCCAGTTAATTAAGCAGGTCTTCGGCTACGGCGAGGTCCGCCATCGCGACCTCGCAAAAAACACCAATCGACTGCACTCGTTGTAGGCCTTCACCAATCAACTGATTGGTGAACAATACGTGCAGGCGTAGGGCCACTGCGTCCGGGTTCTGCCTAAATGGCGGAGAACGGGCAAAAGACGAGCAAATGGGCAGGGGAAGGTATGATCATGCCAGTATCGCGTTCGAATGACCCTTTTTGAGTAGAAAAACGACTCAGCGGAAAATCGGGCGTTAATCAAACACTCACTAAAATATAGTACGCTTGCGAGAATACTCGCCCAGTTCGGACCCACTGCGTGCCGCGGTCTCAAGTACAGCATTGAATTTATCTCGGGAGCTCCAACCTTCAGGATCACGAAACGTGAGCTGGCAATAATTGTCCGGCGCTTCGTGCGTCGTTGAGACTGTAGAAAAACCCCAAAATTGCCGCTTGGGTTTGCTAGGATCGAGCAAACAGACAGGGAGCCGTCGGTATGCCTCGTTTCAAGCACTACAACTACGATCAAGATGCGATGGTCGTCATCAACTACCAAGAACAGCTCCAGCCCGGCACCTTTGAACACGCGGTTCATTACCTGATTGAACACAAGCTTGACCTGTCTGTATTTCATCCCAAATATCGCAACGACGACACTGGTCGCCTGGCCTATGATCCGGCCATCTTGCTGAAGATCATTCTGTTTGCTTACTCCAAAGGCATCACCTCCAACCGAGAGATCCAGTGGTGCTGCGAAACCAACATCATCTTTAAAGCGCTGTCCTGCGATACCGTCCCGCACTTCACCACGCTGGCCAAGTTTGTTAGCCACCACTCCGATGAACTTGAAGAACTGTTCGAGCAGGTGCTGCTGGTGTGTCATGAACAAGGCCTTCTGGGCAACGAACTGTTCGCCATCGACGGCTGCAAGATGTCGTCGAATGCCGCCAAGGAGCGGTCTGGCACCTTTAAAGAGCTGGGCGAAAAGCGGGACAAACTGAAGCGGCTGATTCGCCATCACCTTCGCGAACATCACGAGCGGGATGAGGCCGAATCGGAAGCTGAGCTGGATCGGGATATCCGCCGAGCTAACACCATTCTCTCGCTCGACGAAGCGATGACCAAAGTCGACCGCTTCCTAAAGACGAGCAGCCCACGGATGGGCCAAGGGAAACGGCGCAAGGAAGTGAAGAGCAATATCACCGATAACGAAAGCGGCAAAATGACCACCAGCAAGGGCACGATCCAAGGCTATAACGGTGTGGCCACGGTGGACAAAAAACATCAGATTATCATCGATGCCCAAGCCTTTGGTGAAGGTCAGGAACACCACACCTTAAAGCCAGTATTGGAGACGGTTCAGCAGCGCTATAAAAAGCTGGGTATCGCTGAAAACATTTACCAAACCGGCGCCATTGTCACCGCCGATACCGGCTTCGCCAACGAAGCAAACATGAAGTACCTGCACGAACACCAGATCAACGGTTACATCCCGGACAACCGTTTCCGCAGCCGCGACCCGAAGTTCGCTGGCCAGAAAACCAAGTACGGTAAACGCCAGCAAGCCCCATCGAAGACCGGATGGAAGCAAGTGATTCCGGCAAGTGAATTCCAGTTCGATCCCGTTGCGATGACGTGCATCTGTCCCGCTGGGGAATCCCTGCGTCACGAAGCGACCCGCAACGATCAAAATGGCGTACCAAGAGCCACTTCCAGGGACGGTTGTTGCAGTGTCGTCATTGCCCGAAAAAGCATCAATGCATGCTAAACCCCAGTTCAGCGGATCACCGCAAAGGCAAAGGGCGACAGGTCTCCTATACTTTGGAACAGGCTCTGTGAAGGGTTTTTCTACAGGCTCGTTACGACAGATGCACAAAGTAGAATCAGAGATACCTTCTTTCTGAGCCACTTCCGCAATGGGCCGGTTATTCGGCGGCAGCAACCTTCGCAGGTTCGTGGGATGGCTTCGTTGCGCTCCATTGAATATTTCATTAAAAGCCCTGCGCCGCCCCCACTTTATTTACATACCTCGACCACCTTGACAGTGCGGCACATTTGTGTGATTTTTGAAAAAAATTAAATTCGGTCCCAAGAGAAAAAGAATATGCTTTCTTGTAACTGTAATGAAATCCCCATTTTCAATATTGGCGATTTCGGCGAAACGGTAAAATCTGTAGATTTTGATTTTGCAAGACTCGAAAATCGCATGAACACTCTCCCGTATCCTCACCGGCATGACTTCTTTCACATAGTTTGGGTTACTCACGGCACAGGCACCCACACCATTGATTCGGAAATTTACATGGTTAAGCCTGACACTATATTTTTTATGAGGCCGGGCCAAATCCATGACTTTGATTTGTCTGATGATACGGCAGGCTACACCATAAACTTCAGCAGTGAATTTTTCTTACTAAACATGAGCAGTGAAATTGTCATTGATAGTATCCCTTTTTTCCGTCCCCATGATCCGATTGAATCGCTGAGCTTAACGAGCACTATAGCCCAAAGCCTTCAGTTAATAATAAACAGTATAGAAAAGGAATACCGGAACGAACTATGGTGTTACCATGACATTATCCGCTCTTATCTTCACATTCTGTTCAATCTAGCGGCACGATTATTAAATAAAAAGGATAGTAGTAAAAATTATATTTCTTCGCACATTTTACTGGATCGCAGGTTTCGAAAGCTTTTAGAAGAGGGACCTATCTACTTGACTAATCCTAGTAATTACGCCCAGGCATTGGGTGTCACAGAGCGTCGTTTAACTGAGGCCACCAAGACTGCACAAGGAATGACTGCAACAGAAACGATTCACGACCGTTTAGCCTTGGAGGCGAAGCGACTATTAGCTCACTCTGAGCTCAACATAGCCACGGTGGCGACGCATTTAGGTTTTGAAGATCCAGCCTATTTCAGCCGTTTCTTCAAAAAGCGTTGCGGACTAACCCCATCAGAATTCAAAAAGAAACTTCAGAGTGCTTGAGTGAGGTGAGGCGTTTTGTATACCTAGATTCATAGAATAAGTACAGCACCGCTCGTATGCAAAGCTCCGGGGGAACTCGTGAGCAGCCAAATAATCACTTTCCAAATGGGAGCTTAGTTCAGCCTCCACCTCTATCGATTTAAGGTATTCAACTAGGTCATCCACCTGTTGAATTATTACGTCATAATGCTCGAGTGTTCCCACAGTCCTCAGTCCTATTGCCTAACGCCGCCAGCATACGCGGCTTTGTAGTGGAGGCGCGGCCGCAACGAAAAAGGCGTCGCCGTGCCTGGCCTTGTTAAGCAAAGTAGTCTGCCGCACTGTGACGAGACCAGGCACCCCGCCCGGGCTTACCGGGCGCACCAGAGAATCCCGGCCGACCGGGGGCTCCTGAAAAACCTGGCATACCTGGTGTTCCACCAACACCCGGGACACTTGGTAGGCTTCCAGTACGGCTGCGGGTAAATGCGAGCGCGTTATTGTCGCTATCGTAAATCACTCCACCCTCATACCAGCCGATATGATTACCGTTCAATGAATATACATTGTTGCCGCTTATCCAGCCGACGACATCTCCCCCGCTATTACGTAATTTATTACCATCGAGAATTAGGCTCGCCGTGCCACGATCATCGAACATCCACTCTGCCATTTAATTCTCCATATCTGCTTAACGCTATGGCTTTGCGGCGCACCGGAGCGCCAGCGTAGGTGCGTCCGACAACAGCCACTTGTTAAGTTCTGGCCGGCGACCCGCGCCCGGCGTTGACAATGCTTGCAAGATCTCGAAGCTCATCTCTTTCGTTAGCATACAAATCTTTGAGAACGCTCTCCATCGCTCGGAATCCAAAGGCCAAGTCGCATTCACGCAATGACCCATCATGGCTAGCGTCGTTACCCAACCACTTGATCGCCATTAGCAGGTGCGCTGGCTCCCTGTGGGACTCTGATAATGCTTCTAGTTTTCGGTGAAGAGTCCCATTAAGGCTTGGATCTAATTCAAATATCAACTTCTCAACGGCAACTCTCAAACGATTACACCCTGATGCCAGATCAGCCCATGCAACTGAAAATGCAGACTTTAGTATTTTCCCTATGCTATCAGGGCACCCTTTCGGAATCGCAAATAACGGGATCGCTGGCTCAAAATATTTTGGGATAAACTCTATATCTTCGAAATCTTCATCGCCAGCTTCCACTGCTGGGTAAAAAATCTCATTTCCTATCCCACATACAAAGGTAATACCTGTGCACTTATTGCATTCGAAGGAAGCCGTAAATCGGTAGTCAATCCAGTCAGGCTCCCAATCTGGATGCGAGTGCAAGGACCTCGAATCTGGGGTTTCTTCGTAAGAAAGCGAATCTTTTCTCAGGGAAAGAAGACCGTTTTCACAATGGGGACACTTCCAGTCTGGTGTGGATGACCGATGAAATGGTTTGATGAAACGGTAACTCAGGTACCGGAGGTATTGCTGCTCATTCATACTTTGACCTCAGGAACTTAACGCCGCCATAAACGGCGCGAGCTTGCGAGCGTCCGGCGACCGTAGGGAGTGAATTTAATGGCCTTGTTAGGCAATTGATAGAAGGTCATTACTGAACTCCTGAAATGAACGCCACCCTAAAAGCTCGACGACTTCAAAGGCCATATTACGGTTAGTATACTAGCCAAATTTCGGATCAACCTCTGCCTCTAATGCAGAAAAGCAAGTTGCCACCGGGCTACGAAAACTACCTCCTTCCCAGTGAAGCGATTGATTTCTCGATTGCCAGATTATTGCTGCGATTGTTTGACTGCCAACTGCGCGCCCATGTGGGCAATTTGTTAGACCACCATGCACTATCGAAATCCCTTGCTTCGCAAATTGCAAAAGACTTGCAGAAAGTGAATCTACTGAGAACTGCCTTACGGACAATTTCGCTTGGACAGTATTGAGATCATCTTGGGCATGATAGCGCTCTTTATCTGCTCCAAAATATGTATCCCAATGAATTCCGACTCCCAGCATAACGTCATCTGGGTCTTCACACTCCTGAAATACGGCGGCCCTTCGGTACCCTTCTTCCATCTCAGCAGTCAATTTAGAGACTCTCTCTTCGAGAGCTTCTGCCTCTATTCGCTCATTCCACACCGCATTTATAGATACGGAAGCAGCGTGTTCAATTTCGTTTAGATAAGTCTGCATATCCATAGTGTGTTTGCCTAACAGCGTATTAGATTCAATCATTCGTGACCTTCCTGGCGAATTTACGAATAAGGTGCTTGTCGTTAACATCAGCAAATAATCGTTTTATTGCTTCATCATAAGGCTCAGAAAATTTGATAAATTTCTTGCCGTAAACGCCATACAGACAATCCTTTTGTTTATTCTCAAGATCTCGTAGTATTAAACGCACTTTCTCACATGCCTCAACATATCTGAGTGCAATACTAGGCAAGTTACGGGTCTTTATGTCAGATATGATATACCTATGTATCACTCGATTTCTTAACTTATACAACGAATTTAGTTCTTTGTGGTCATTGTCTTTAATGACGTTATATTTAAGAGCGTCATCGTATATTTTTCGCTCCATCAAGCCTCGTTCATCTTCTACCTGAAAAAGATATTTTAGTGGGACCTCGTCCGTCTGATTCTTAAGTTGGATGGCGATGACTATACTCAACCTGAGAAATGCATCGATCTGATTGGCAGAAACGGCAATCACTTCGATAAAGGAATCAGATTCTATTGCATTATCCAGAAGATCGTATGATGCAGCCAACGCCCCTTGGAATCGATCAAACTTTTCCATATCAGAGGCGAGCTTTCGGTCTCTAGGAGGGACAACAACCAAGGATTTTAAAATATTATCAACTAAGCGAAGTTCTTCATTTATTCGTTCATCGTTATCGAGATTTGCATCATGGATATATTTGCCGATCAAAGCCTGATCTGCTGAAGCCCCAAAAAACATGTGAACACAGAACTCTGAATCATCCATCCTAGAAGGTCGCCATGTAAGCTCTGGCACGCCACTCGGATACTCGTCTGCAAGTTTAGGCGCTAGTTCCTCTAGTGGATAACAGCTAATCTGAAAACACCCGTTAGCGTTTTCATAAGGCTGAAAGCTGTATGGGGACTTTTCCTCTTCGCCTTCCACAACAGGATTGAGGTATTGCCACGCTGTCGGAATTTGAATCAGGAATATCCCGTTGGGCTCTGTCCAATGCTTCATTCAGTTTTCCTACGAGAAAATCTAACGAATAAAGATAAGTCGCGGCAAGCGCGACTTATCTTTATTCGTTAGGCTTCGCGGTGCAGAACATTCGTATTAAGATCATTCGTCAGATATTTTTTGCCATTGATGCTCATAATAACCTTCGTCGCTCCTGCAGCTCTCACACATTAATGATCCGCTGTCTAAGCTTAATTGGTATGCATCGAACAAATCTTCTCCCTCGAGCAATGCTTCACAATCATTGTGGTGCCCCCCAGGGTCTGTGAGTCCAGAGCAGTAAACGGACAAGTATGGATTTAAGATAGCTTTTTGCTTTGACGAAAGTGAGTCATAACCTTTGTCTACTGCTGATTGAGCAATTCCAGCCGCAAAGCTAACTTCGGCATCATCAAAAACACCTTTCTCTAGTTGGGTCGCGAGTATTTCTTCCTTAATTCCCATTTCAGAACTCCTATCATACTGATTATTAATAGATTAATGCATGAACATTATTCTTTTTTGAGCCTAACAGTGATTTGACAGAGCCCTCAGCGATTACAAAACTTTAACCGTTTCATGATTACGCTCTGCGCGGCCACGTGCACTCTCTCCAAATCTCGGTAAAACAACAGCCTAGCTCAGTGCCAGCGTGCTCGCCACGTAATCGTTTGACATCGACCTTTCACACCACCAATAATACTGTATAAATTAACAGTGTTAGGTATCTCCATGCTCTGCTCTCTCCTGGGTGACTACAACCCCATCTCGGTCCTGAAAATCCCACTGTTCCTGGAGCGGGTCTCGGCGGGCTTTCCTTCCCCAGCGGAGGACTACGTTGAGAAAACTCTCGATCTGAACGAGCTATGCTTCCAGCACCCTGCCGCTACGTTCTTCGTGCGTGTGCAGGGCGAATCCATGACTGAGGCCGGTATTTTCCCGGGTGATGTACTGGTGGTGGACCGCTCGCTCCAAGCCCGATATGGGGACATAATCATCGCCAGCCTGGAAACCGAGATGACGGTGAAACAACTGCACTTGTCGCCCCCGCCTGCCCGGCTTTTGCCTAGAAACCCTGGCTATGATCCCATCGTTATCGGGGACGATATGGTGCTTGAGGTGTTTGGAGTAGTGACCAATGTGGTGCGCTCTTTCAACCGTGGTGGGGTGTCATGAATTGTCGGTTTTCTTCAATATCCTGGATCGCAATATGAGCCGGTTTCAGGGCCGGACCGAATGACATCGATTTTTGCCCTTGTGGACTGCAATAATTTTTACGCCTCCTGCGAAAAACTATTCCGGCCAGATCTGCGGCATACACCGGTGGTCGTGCTGTCCAATAACGACGGCTGCGTTGTGGCTCGATCAAAGGAAGCCAAGGCTCTTGGCATCAAAATGGGTGTGCCGGTTCATCACATCCAATCGGACATCCGCCGACACAAGATCCAGGTGTTCTCATCAAACTACACTCTCTACGGCGACATGAGCCGTCGGGTTATGGTCACACTGGAATCGCTGGCACCGCGCGTGGATGTCTATTCCATCGACGAAGCCTTTCTGGATTTGACGGGCATTGATCGCGTGGAGTCCTTTGAAGAATTCGGGTGCCAGGTCAAAAACACTGTCTTTCAGAGCGTTGGTCTGCCAGTCTGCGTTGGCATTGCTCCAACCCGGACACTCGCCAAGCTTGCCAACTACGCTGCAAAACACTATCCGGCCACCGGTGGAGTGGTCGACCTGACGGACACCGCAAGACAGCGGCGCCTGATGGCCAGGGTTCCGATTGATGAAGTATGGGGTGTTGGGCGTAAACTCAGCGCAAAATTGCAGGTTATGGGCATTGAAACCGCTCTAGACTTGGCTGATGCAGACCCGGCGACCGTACGAAAACGATTCTCTGTTGTGCTGGAGCGTACGGCCCGCGAACTCAGGGGCATCGCTTGCCTGGCCTGGGAAGATGCGCCAGTGCCCAAGAAACAAATCATGTGCTCCCGTAGCTTTGGCCAACCCATCCAGGCTTTATCCGATTTAGAGGAAGCCGTTAGCCATTACTCGGCGAGGGCCACGGAAAAACTGCGTAAGGGTCAATTGTACGCCGGGGAGCTGATGGTGTTTATTCGAACCAATCCATTTCGGGCGTCTGTTCCCCAGTATTCGAGAAGCACATCCGTCAGGCTGGTTACTCTCACACAGGACTCCCGCGTGATCACCCGTCAGGCCATGACGCTGCTGCGATCGCTCTACCGTGATGGCTTTGACTACGCCAAAGCCGGGGTTATGCTGAGTGAGCTGGTGGACGGGACAGGTTTACAGACCGACCTGTTTGAGGCCCCGGGGGAGCATGATTACACGGACGAGCGAGCCTCTCGACTAATGGCGGTGATGGACAACATAAATCGAAAATCCCGCGCCACCCTGACTATGGCCCGGGAGGCAGGGCCTGGTGCATACGCCATGAGGCGGAATCACCTGTCACCAGCGTACACCACGAGCTGGCAACAGCTGCCAAAGGTATACTGACCGTTCGGGCAACCTTGCGAATGACTCGTCCGATGAGCCACAGAACACGGCAGAACTGATCAAGGAGGCCAAAAATGTGTGGCCGGTACAACGTAACGGACTCCCCAGAGATTCAGACTCTGATGGGTGAACTTGGACTGCCTGACATAAAACCCTCACCGCAGTTGAACGTGCCACCCGGCGACACGGGTAAATTCGTCGTTGAAGCGGACGGATGACGCCAATTAATATCCGGCATCTGGTCACTGCTTATTGAGCCCCGGCCCGATGGAAACGGCTATCGCCCTAACCCGAAATTCCAGACCTTCAATGCCCGCAGTGATCGCCTCACCAGCAGCCCGCTTTGGAAAAAGGCCTTTCCTTCAAAACGGTGCGTGATTCCGGTGAGCGCATTCCACGAGTGGCGAGGAAAACAGGTTTACAACATCCACCCCGTGAACGAGGCAACGGCGCTGGCAGGGCTCTGGCAGTCCTGGCACTTCGACGATGAACGGATGAGCTCGTTTACAGTGATCACCCTACCGCCCCATCCACGTTTCAGCCACATTCACGCGAAAAGCATTCCCCTGATGCTGCGGCCTGATGACTTTGAGCTCTGGCTCGATCCAGACTTCCACCAGGTCGAGGCATTTCATCATCTGTTGAAAACGCATATACCAGCGCAGCTGGTTTGCGAGCCCGTTTATAGTCCGATGGATTTGGGATTGGCGGGAGAGCCTGAAGAGTTGGCGGCGGATTAATTGGACCAAAAAGCAGGCGAACCTGACGCAAAGCCCATATCAAAGACATGAGCATTAACGCGTTTACTGAGCTATCAAGGCACATCACTAAGTAGGAGGCCGATGCCTGATTGATTCAGGCACCGGCCTCAAGTTCATCTATTAAGCGGCATGATATCCAGCTTATTCAAATATCAACTCCGACTCATCTTCGGTCCAAGGCCCCATATCTTCAATCCGCTTTATCGCTGGAAGCAGAAATTCCTCGGGGTAAATGCCACCAAATTCTTCCCGAACTGTTTTGGAGACAGCAATCGAGGAATGGGAATAACCGTTCGGGGTTTCATCACTCGGCACGGAGTACACCGCACACCGCACACCTTTCAAAAGTTGAGCACATAAAGGTTTCGATATCTCTGTACGCATACTCACTAGCAGCAATTGGGAGAGCTCTGCCGATGCCACGACCTATTCGCTCTCTGCGGTCTTGCAGATTCCGAAAACCGGCTTTGACAACGTTTTTGTGCAGTAAGGCCCACGATTGAAATCCAAGAGCTTTGGCAAGCTCATTCTGATATTGAGCCAGGGGCCCTGTGCCAGCTGCTCGCTTTTCTGCTTTTGCAGCTCTTTTCAGATTGATCAAGAACTTATTGGGGGATAGATAGTAGGACACGTTTTTTCTCCAAGTACATAGCAAATTTCGATTGGCCGATCCGCAGGCCCAATCAAACAAGCTCTGATTGGTGAAATCACGTTTTTTAAATGGAAGGCTGCTCGTAGCTTCGCACGATGCGGATCTGCTGGCTCACCCAGAGCCGACTCAAAGAGTAGCAGACCAACTGGAGCACGCAAATCAATATGCTGCTGAGTCAGTAAGGAATTTGCTCCAGTTGTAACTGATAGAACCACAAAAAGACATCTTCTCTAATGTCTATTCTCCAGACTGATATTCGATGAAGAGATCGTCGAAGAACGCCTTCCCGGATTCGGCAAGCACCAGATTCCCTTTCACATTGAAGTAGGCGATGTCTCGGTCCACCAGAGCCACCTTTGCCGCCTCTGGGAGCGGTTGATCCATCTTGCATGCCTTTAGAATCTGATTAAAGACCGGATCGTTACCGATGTTTTCGAGGATTTCCCGAGAGATGCCGGCATCAGGTAGCGTCAGGGCTTCGAACATGAAGCCCTTCTCAAGCACGCCGCGACCCAGCACCAATAGCACCCCCTGAACCTGGCGGATGGCGCCAGTGCTTTCATGATCCCTGGTGTCATCATCGTTCTGGGCCTCAGAGAGAGAGCGAACGTAGAAGAAGCCGGGGCGCTGTACCAGTTCCATTCCCATGTTGGCGTAAGCCTCGACGTAGTAGCGATCCCGCTCCTTAAAGAGTTCGCCGAACAGAGGGTTGGGCTCTACCTGCCCATTCACATACAGGGTCTGGTTGATGACCTGGCCCGCAGTCAGTTTTCGGAAAGCCTCCTGACTCAAGCGACGATTGACAACCGGGCGGCCAGGATGTGTTTCTTGGATTAGGGGGGTGTCGTTCATGCGGTGATCTCCGTGGCGGGGGCTTCCCGGGGAATAAGGGGGTGGTATGACAATGCCAACTCGCCGTGGGCAATTTCGAGGTGCTGGAAGCGGGCGTGGAACTTGAAGTCCGGCAGTGCCATTACCCAGTCCAGGGCTTCGAGAAGGTCGCTGAGGGTGTAGCCCTCAAGGTGACTGCCTAAGTAATCGTGAAGAGAGGCGTGAAGGTCTTGGCAATCATCCGGGATCGTCCACGTTTCAAGTAGCCCTTGGATCTCGTGTTGGCGTAACTGTTCTTGCAGCTCGGCCTCTGAGCGCTTCGCTCGTGCCGGGTCTACCGTAACGGAGCCGGCTTTATCGAGCTGGTTGCGTAGCTCTTCAATGCGCCGATCTGTGAACTCCTCAATATCGGCCCGGTGGTCGATGTCGTGCCAGTCCAGGCGGGCAAAGCGCATCCGCTTGATTCCCACGAAAGTACCTGGAGACTGGATGGCGGCGTGACGAACCGGAATGTAGAGATTGCGAAAGCTATCGTCGTGGCGCTCCTCAGTGGCGAGCCGGATGGCATTGAAGGCTCGCTCGACGGCATCGTATTGCTGGCGCTGCTGCCGATCCTGGCGGACATAGCGTTCAAGTGAAAGGCGCAGAGAGTCGATGTCCTTAACATAGCTCTGGATGGCGTTGGCTGAGAGCTGCATCTCCTCATTAAGCGCTGGGTGGCTGCTTTCTCCCGCCAGCTTGGCGATGCGGCGTATGGCAGTGATCGCCGGGACGCCTTTCTTGAAACGTGTCTTGGGGTCGAGGAATTCGAGCGCTGGCAGGATATATCGCTGGTAGATGCGGTTGATGTTCTCTAAGGCCCTGCGAGTTTCCGCCGCACCTTCGAGGCTGCCTATATCCTGTTGCTCCACCTGATCCGCCAGGTGATCCCCTTGAGCTTCGAGTGCCGCGATGCTTTCCTGCATCTTGCCGAGAGTATCCTGTATCCGACGCCGGAGCAGACGCAATTCATCTGTGAAGTCGTCGTTCTCCATGTCGATGGGCATTCCTTGGAAGGCCACCAGACTCTGGTTGAGGCCGTCACGTAGATCCTCAAGCTCCGCCTGGCTCAACCCTCGCATGCGCCCGATATCAAAGTGGCGCAGCATGTCGACGACGAAGGGTGCCAGCACCAGTGTGCCGCGAGCAGGATCTTTCCGAATGATCAGCCGTTCACGCAATAGGTTGTCTTCCGAGAGGGTGTAGCGAATGCGCTCACGTTCTCGGTCATTGCCCTGGGTTGCTTCCGTCTGGATAGCCTGGCGCACAACGGAGCGGTAGAGTCTGGAGGGGATTTCCACATCCCCGTCGTGCTCTTCTATGTAGGCCACCAGCTGGGTAAAGAGTTGACGGTGCTCGATGATCTGCTTGAGCACGAATGGCGACTTGATATTCACAAGTCAGCCTCCTCTTTCGAAAGGCGCGCTCCTTCAATCTGGGTGTCTGCCGCCCGTCTGGTGAGCGTCCCCTTGCGGGCGAGTGACTCGCAGAGGCCGTGGTGCACGACAGTGCGATTCTCTGCATAGGCCTGGGTGGCGTGGAATAGGCCGAGGTGGACGTAGTTGCCGAGCACCTGAGTAATTTTCGAGTCTCGATTGGGATTGGCCACAAACAGGCAGTAGCCGTGCTGCTCGGCTATCTGGCGAGCGGTGCGCATGTTTTGGGTGGCCAGAGAGCCGAATTCGTCCATGACTAGTGGCATAGTCACCTGGGCGTCACCGTCCATCAGGCGCGACATCAGCACTGAGAGCAGGTTGGTAGTGATCATCATGGTCGTGCCGTTAGACTGGGCATTCGTCGTCCAACCTTCCTCGCCGCGTTTGCGATACTTGTAATGCACGCCGGCCAGGATCTTGTCGAGACTGAGCAGGATGCCTGTACGCCGGGCGTCCGCGTTAAAGAAGTCGGCCTGGAAGGCTTTCAACTGCTCGTAGACCTTGTGGTCCTGCAGTTCGTCGCTGAGGAGGTCGGCCTTCTCAAGGTCGGCCAGGAGCTGTTCGAAGCGTGGGTGAAGCTTGTAGTCCACCCGCACCTCCTCCAGATCAGAGATCGAGAACTGTCCCATTTCAGCGTTGATCCCGCTGATGAAGGCGGCCACCAGTTGTTTGGCGCTGCGCAAGATCTCGACCTGGGAGTGGGTGGTCTTGTTGTGGCGATCGACCTGATGGCGGTAGTTCGCCTCCTGGGTGTCGAGGTTGTCGAACACCGCCTTGAGCTGCTCATGGAAATCAGCCACCTGATCGCCGGTGAAGGAGCTGAGGTAGGCCTGGCTGTCGGCATTTCGCAGGATGTTCATGGTGAGCAGCTTACGGAGCTGTTCGTGAACCTTGTTGCGCAGGACGTTCAGGTCATCCACATTCTTCTCAAGGGCCTCGATATTGGCCTCGCTGACCTCGCAAGGGGTCGGTTTGATCACCTCGTGGCGCCCTTCGAGGACGTTGTTGGCATCCTTGCCGATGCGGTCGAGGCGCTGCCGGATCAATCGTACCTGCTGTGCCTGACCTTGAAGGGCTTTATGGTCCTGCCCAACTTTCTGGCGGTTTTCATCGGCCTCCTTCCACTGAGCATCAGCTTTGGCGTACTGGCGCTTTTGCTCTTCCAGCTTTTCTTCATTTTCGCGCAGTTCACCCTCCAGGCTCTCCATTGTCTGGAGATTGGCATCGAGGGCGTTGAGCGCATTCTTGTCCTTCTGAGCCTTGCTGATTTCGTGCTCTGCCTGCTGGCGGCGACGAGTTATTTCCTCTGAGCCCATGGTTGCCTCTTCCAGGAGCCTGTCGCGACGCTTTTTGTCTTGGGCGATTCTCGCTTTCAGTTCTTCCAGTTGGCCCCGCATGTGCTGACGGGTCTTCTCGGCGTCATACTCCTGGTATGGAATATCACTCAGAGCAATGCCGTCCTGGGGGTCGCCTAACATTAGGTGGCCATCTTCCGACCGAAACTGCTGGCTGAACTGAGCGAATGCTTGTTTCTGCTCGTGGGTGAGCACTCCATGGGTAGTGCCCAGTGAGCGGTTCAGGGAGTTCAGGATACTGGCATCACTTACGGTGAGGTCGTTCAACAGGGTTGGGGTGCGATTGGTGAGCTGCTTATCCAGCCATTTGGCTTGGCGTTCATTGCTGGCGAGCCGATCACAGATTTCAGCGTGTTGCTGTTGGGCCACAGCCTTATCGTTGTAGCCCTTGATGTCTTTCTCCTGTTCGGCGATGTGCTCATCGAGGCTTTCTATGATTTCCTGGCGAGGCATGCCCGGGAACTCGTTCAGGGTGGCGTGCGCAACATTAATTTCCTTGCGTAGGCGCTCAACCTGCTTGCCGGTGGCCTTCACATCGGCAGCGGTATTGGTGACCGAATTATTGGTATCTCGCTTGATGCCACCAAGGGTCTCTGCGCGGTTTTCGGCCTCGTTGAGGGCACGGGAGGCTTTCTCCAGCGCCTCCTGCAGGCGTCCCTCCTCGACCTCGACGCTTTCATTAAGATCCGCATACGCCTTGGCCGCTTGGCCGCGCAATTGCGTCTCACACTGGAACCTCTCGTCAAACTTATCCCAGCTGTCGGAGGCGTTGCGGATGCGAGTGATGCGGTCGCCTTCCTCACGAAGCTGGTATGCCTCTTCTACGATAGCATTGAGGTCGAGCTGCAATTCCTCTTCTTTCCGGCTCTTCTGGCCCTCGATGATAGTTGCCAGGGTATCCGGCAGAGTGCGTTCGTCCGACGCGGAGATATCGAATGCGAGGTGCACGAGCTTGCGCCATGCATCCATCTCCCGCTTGCCGGCGCCATTGCGCAGGGGGAGCAGGCTGTAACGTCCGGCCTTCTTGTCATAGGGCTGGTTGGTGAACAGGCGCTCCAGAATGGTCTTCGGGTCACTCAGCGGCTCACCGCCCATCTCACGCAGTACCGTCTTCACCCCCTGCAGGGTCATGCTCTCGACCGGAGCGCCGATTCCGCCGTCCCCGCCAGCGTCGACATCCCAGAATAGCGCTTCGAGCCTTGCATAAGGACAAGGCACCACCAGGCGGGCGTATTCCATCTTTTCGGTGGCACCGCCGCGATGCAGAACAATACAGAAGTCGCCGTGGGGATTCTCGGCTTCAAGTATGATGAAGGCGCGGTCTTCCGGGAAGTAGTAGCGAAAGCTCGCCATCCCGTCATAAAGATTGCCGTTGGTACCCCGAAAGTTGAACTTGCTGCCGCAGTTTCGGAAGTTAACCTCCGGCAGGAGGAACAGCTTCAGAGCGTTGAGCATGGAGGTCTTGCCCAGATTGTTTTCGCCGAAAAGCGCGGTGTGCTGGTCGATGCGGATCTGGGTGTATGCATAAGCCGCGCTGTTGACGAAGACTAGTTGCTTGAAGCGGAAGGTATCAAAGGTATCAAAGCCCAGATTCATCGGGTGGCCTCCTTAGTTGACACGGGTAAAAGATAGGTTTCCTGTTCGAGGTGTTTACCCGTTGTGCGGATCAGGCCAGCTACATGACCACAGGGCGGTGAACGGCGTATGTGAATGGCTAACTGCTGGCGTTGCTTCATATTGAGTTCTCGCGTGGACGCAGTCAGGCGTTCCCGAAGATCCGCTGGTGCCAGAAAGTAGAGGGGCGGGAGGTCTCCCCGCTGGTGAAGCGTGTCACACATGCGGATGCCACCAGGGTCGGGGTCGAACAGGCAGCCGATCTCCTGGTACTGCTGGAAAAAAGGGGTAAGCAGAATGTTCGTGATGCTGTTACCACTGCCGTAGACGATATCGGCGTCCTGCCAGGCCGGACTTAGCCCACAGGCAGGGAGAAGTGACAGCGTGCCGTCAAGGCTCAGGAAGTTCTCAAGATTCTCCACGATGACCAGCCGAGCGGCAGGGTTGCTCCCCCATGGCGCGCTTATCTCGCCTTGATCGTTCACCATGACAACCCGAGGGTGTGGCTGGCGGGCGCTACGGACATTAACCATGGCGCCGCTGACGCGAGCGCCGTGGCTATTACCCATGCTGGACTGGTCAATCCGGGGAACCTCGTGGCGTTCCTCTGCCATACGTTGCCACTGTGCCAGGAGGTCTTGATCCACACCCAGGTATCTGACCAGGTCGCGACGGACATGCAACCGAGTGGCGTTGACAAGCAGTTGATCGATATCCAGCGCGAACTGTTCTGCAGCCTGATGCAGTCTAGGCTCAGGCAGGGCTTCTTCTCGAGATAGTTTATCGAGGTAGCCCAATAGCTGGCTCCGCGAAATGCGACGTGCCACCATTTTTACTCCTGCGAAGTTTGATGATATGCCAGACCTTAATTCATGGGAATATTCTAATCAGGCACCTTAGCCAACGGCAGATACAGAGTGTCGCCCGATGATGATTTCAGGGTTGGTCCTGATCGGGCACTGAACCGGCTGCCATTTTCAACCGGTTGTCCACTTGCCGAGCCTTACCTAAGCATTGGGGGATCTCGGGGATTCCACAGCTGCAAAGTTGCACATACGGCGGCGCAAGATGACCCTCGATTAATCGAAGACTTTGACGGATTCGGGTTCAAAGAACACTCTTTCGAGCAACGCATCGCGCATCCGCATCGTGTCCTCAGTAAATATCACTACGGCAAGGTCGGACAATGCCCGCGAGCAGCAAACATAGAACAAGCGTCGTGTTCGATCGATGACTGAATCTTTTCCGGTAGCAGTGTTAGCAAGATCGGTATCCGAGGGCTCCGTAACACCGAAATACTTGCCGTAGGAGAATGTGTTTGTTCGTCCCTCCTGATCGTCAACTACCACGATAACCTTTTCGAACTCGGCTCCCTTGATGCCTTGCTGCGTGGCAAAAGGAGACAACTTCTCAATGTACTTCCTATATCCCCATAGCTCCGAAGCGTCGCATTGCATGAAACGCAACCCGGCGTTGTCAGGCGCCGGTTCACCAATTGGATTAGCCGTTTCAGAATAGACACCGATCAATCTGATGTAACGCTCATCGAACGCAATCAGCTCTTTATCACTTATAAAACACGCAATATCACCGATACTTGCGCCGCTATCGGCTTGCAACATCACCACCAGCTCGTCGACTTGTTCTTGCAGATCGTTCAGCAGGCCGACGGTGTTTGCAACGGCCAGAGCATCAAGTTGCAAACGAGGACAGTATTTTCGAAGCAGGCGCATAAGCTCGAATTCCCGCCCTTCGCCCCGCGCAAGAACCAGTGGCAAGAGGTAGGACATGAAGGGACGCACGACCCATGCTGTTCCGTCAATCAAACCGGCACTCAAATCATCCGTTGATTTATCGTTGAGTGCACCATAAAGGCTCGGAAACCCCAGCCGGGTTGCCGCCATCCGGTGCACCAGGACCAACATGCGTAGCGTATCCTTATCTTCTTCCAACCAGCCTTCGTCACCATCCTGGTCGGCCAACCAGCGACGGGCCTCTTCAAGCCGTTCTTGTCTCCGGTCATCTGCAGGTAGTATCAATACTCTGGCAGACCCTTCAACAGCAACTTCTCCGCTGTCTATTGAACGGTGCCGCCCCCTCGTTTGCTGAAGTCCATCGTCTTCCGCCCTGATTCGATTAATGACGCGAAGTACAGCCTGGGGGCATCTGAAATTTTCCGGCTTTTTCAGCGTTTCCCATCCCTCTTCTGGTGGTATCGGGCCAGCACCTTGCATGTATATTTTCTGTACCGGATCGCCGAAAAAACCAAGGCAAAAGCCAAGGGGAAATGCACGCGCCACCTGGCGCAAAGCCTCTACAAAGGCCGGTTCAGTGTCCTGGCTTTCGTCGACGAAGATGATCGGAAAGCGCTGTGTCAGAACGGTCTGCATCAGTGAGTATCCTGCGATAAATTCTGGTCCTATCTTCAGGATATCGCTATGGCCGAGAACACCATTCGAGTAGTCACTGCCAGTTCCGTACCGGAAATTCTTTACCGAATCGATTTCGGTGAGTTGACGACGATACCGCTCGATTTTTTCAACGGCACGGACTTTCGTTGCTTCCCTGGTCCGTGGT
>Ga0314774_1001026_pt1 | contig 19342 bp, 19 predicted proteins | sample MetaGCBIA2018_FD_204515 | JGI IMG/M metagenome (GOLD analysis project Ga0314774, IMG submission 204515) | Cryopeg brine microbial communities from Beaufort Sea near Barrow, Alaska, United States - CBIA 2018 | ecosystem: Environmental > Aquatic > Marine > Coastal | place: USA: Alaska | collected...
TTTTCTCTGAAATGTGTTGCCGGATATTTTTTGACTTTTTGAATACTGCCAATGCAGCATCCGGCAGAGCACCAGATTTTTTGAATTTTAAGTCCTTTGATTTTCCTTTTTTGAAAATCATATTCCCCTTATCGAGTCCTTTTCGCAATTGAATTTGTTCCGCCATAGGCAAATTGATCACATCCAGGCATTCCGAAGAACAACAACCTGCCATTGAATCTCTACATTCATCACATTGAAGGAAGAGCAAATGGCAGGCATCATTAGCGCAATTGGTATGGTTGTCACAAGGTTTTCCACATTGGTGGCATTGGGAAACTATATCATTTGTAATGCGTTCCCCAAGACGGTGGTCAAAAACAAAATTTTTACCAATAAACTTACTTTCTAATTTTTCAGCATTTATTTGACGTGTATATTCAATAATTCCGCCTTCCAGCTGATAGACGTTTTTAAATCCTTTGTGCTTAAAAAAGGCGCTTGCTTTTTCACATCGAATTCCTCCGGTACAATACATCAAAAGGTTTTTGTCCTCCTTATGTGCTGCAAGTTGGTTTTCAATAATGGGAAGAGATTCGCGAAACGTATCCACATCGGGGGTAATTGCACCTTTAAAATGACCAATTTCACTTTCGTAATGATTTCTCATATCCACTACAATTGTATTTGGATCGTTTAGAAGGCTGTTGAATTCTTCTGCTTTTAAGTGTGTGCCTATATCGGTTACATCAAAGTTCTCATCCTTAAGTCCATCGGCAACAATTTTATTGCGCACCTTCACCGTTAATTTTAAAAAGGAATGATCATCGTGTTCCACAGCGATATTCAGGCGAATTCCCTGCATAAAATCATATTCTTCAATGACTTTTTTGAATTCGTAAAAATTATCCGCAGGAAGTGAGAGTTGTGCATTAATTCCCTCTTTGGCAACATAAATTCTACCGAGGACCTCTAAAGGATTCCAGGCTAAAAATAAGGCATCTCTAAAAGATTTTGGATCTTCAATTTTGGCATACGCATAAAAAGACAACGTAAGTCGTTGTTTGCCCGCTTCATCTATAAGCCCGGCCCTTTCTTCTGCGCTTAAGGTGTTATATAGTTGCATGCTATAAACGGTTTAAGTGAGAAAATATATTCAGTTCTAAATGGAAGAACAGGCTGCAAAAGTAAGGATTTTTTAAAGTCACATCAACAAAAAGTAAAAAATTGGTACTTTGATGCTTTATTTATCGAAGCAAATTCATTGTTATCAAACTTGAAACCTTCTTTTTTGAAAATTGGATTTTTGATGTATCTTTGTGATTATGAAGATTCTCGTAGAAATAGCCGATGATAAAGCTGCCTCCTTCCTGGAGGTACTTCAAGGTATTTCCTTTATTAAGGTCCAACCCCTTACCAATGCAAAATCAGAACTTATAAGCGAAATAAGAGAGGCAGTTGAGGAAATGAAATTAATAAGTGCGGGAAAAAAGAAAGTGCGGGATGCGGAGGATTTTTTAAATGAGCTTTAAGGTCAAATCAACTGCTGTTTTTGAAAAACAAGCCAAACGTCTATCCAAAAAATTTCCTTCCTTAAAAATCGAACTTGCAGAGCTTATTCAGAAACTCAAAGAAAAACCCGAACAAGGAACGCTTATCGGGAAAAACTCCTATAAAATCCGAATTTCAATTGCTTCAAAGCGCAAAGGCAAAAGTGGCGGTGCAAGAATAATCACAACTATTGTAATTTCCAAGCTCAGCGTTTACCTTCTCAACATTTACGATAAATCTGAAAAAGGAAGCCTAACCGACACAGAATTAAGAAAACTTTTAAAAGATATTCCGGAATAAAATCCAACTTCCAGACAAGATGCAAAATCTTGTTAAAACTAATTGTATTATATAGATCTTATTGAATTTTATGATGCCTGACTTTTATAAAAACGATTCGATTCCTTTTTTTTGAGGTCAGGTCAATAAAAAAAGCATCAAATTGGTCATTTGATGCTTTTTTTCGAACGGCTAATTCGTTATTTTTTATTTTAATTTTCTGTCTAAAAAATTAAATAACGAATTAGCCCCCTTCAAGCCTACAACTACCATTTAATAAAATCGTAGTTGTAGACCCAAATCTATTCAAAACCATACTTATTTTTTGAAACCTCATAAACAAGTTGTTTTCAAGTAGATGCAGAAAATTTAAAAAGGTTGCGTGTTAAAATTGTCGTGATAGAAAAGTTATAGTATTTTAGCTGCACGCATTTAATAAGATAAAAAATTATGAGCAACGATAAAGAAAAAGAAGCCAAATTAAAAGCCTTACAACTTACACTGGATAAAATGGACAAAACCTACGGTAAGGGAACTGTCATGAAAATGAGTGATCAGGCAGTATCTGATGTTGAAGCAATTTCTTCAGGATCTTTAGGTTTGGATATAGCTACCGGAGTTGGTGGATATCCCCGCGGAAGGGTTATTGAAATTTATGGACCTGAATCCTCAGGAAAAACAACCCTAACATTACATGCAATTGCCCAGGCACAAAAAGCCGGTGGAATAGCCGCCTTTATTGATGCAGAACACGCATTTGACCGTTTTTACGCAGAAAATTTAGGTGTGGACCTGGAAAATTTGATTATTTCGCAACCCGATAACGGAGAGCAGGCACTTGAAATTACCGATAATCTGATCCGTTCCGGTGCGATAGATATTATAGTAATTGACTCGGTTGCTGCACTAACCCCAAAAAGTGAAATTGAAGGGGAAATGGGCGATTCAAAAATGGGTTTACACGCCAGACTTATGTCCCAGGCTTTGAGGAAACTTACTGCCAGCATAAGCAAAACCAATTGTACCGTTATTTTCATCAACCAACTTCGTGAAAAAATTGGAGTGATGTTTGGAAATCCTGAAACAACTACCGGTGGGAATGCCTTAAAATTTTATGCTTCGTTGAGGCTTGATATTAGAAGGTCCACTCAAATCAAGGACAGTAATGCGAATGTTTTGGGTAATAAAACCCGGGTAAAAGTTGTGAAAAACAAAGTTGCTCCTCCGTTTAAAGTAGCTGAATTTGATATTATGTATGGAGAGGGAATTTCAAAAATAGGTGAAATAATAGATATTGGAGTAGATTATGAGATAATCAAGAAAAGTGGCTCATGGTTTAGCTATGAAGACACAAAACTTGGTCAGGGACGTGATGCAGTTAAGGCAGTGCTAAAAGATAATCCTGAACTGATGGAGGAACTGGAAGATAAAATAAGAAAGGCCTTGAAGGCCGCTAAAGAATAACAAAAAAAAATCCCGATTTATCGGGATTTTTTCATTTAGATACGCAACCATTTATATGTATCTGCATCTGATAAATGTAAAGCATGTTGGTGATATAAATTATTGTGGATGAAAAAATTAGTAGTACTGTTATTTTCATTCGCTTATCTTATAAGTTGCTCGAGCAACGATGATGTGGGAAGCCTAACGCCAAATTTGGCTGGAGTCCTATCAGTAACACTTCCGGATAGTTTAGTTCACGCTGAGGCTTACGGGATTGAGATAATATATAAACGCCCCACAAATTGTGACCATTTTTCTGGATTTGACATCTCCAAAAAGGAAAATGAAATTTTTATTGGAGTGGTATGCAGTCATCACACAAGCAATACTAATTGTGTGGACACTGGCAATTTACAAGAGAGTGTTACATTAAATTTTGTTGCAGAACGAGATGATTTTTATATCTTTAATTTCTGGCAGGGAAAAAACGCTTTGGGAACAGATGAATTTTTAATCATTGAAACCCCCGTTACCCAGCCATAACTTTGAGTAATTAACGAAATATTCCCGGCTTTTGAGTTTAAACCAGCTCATTCAAAATTGTAAAAAACAGGATAATAAGGCCCAGGAGCAATTGTACAGGCTATTTGCCAACAAACTATTTGCTGTGTGTTTAAAATATTCCAGTAGTCATCAACAGGCAGAGGATAATCTGCAGGATGGCTTTATTACAATATTTGGCAAAATTAAACAATATCAGGATAAAGGTTCTTTTGAAGGCTGGATGAAGCGCATTATGATTAATACTACCCTTCAGAAATATAGAAAGGAAAGGGTTTTTGATATTATAAATGAAGAACAGTTAAAGGAACCGGAACTAGAGATTGATGAAGAACTATTATCAGTAGATTATTTGCTGCTCATAATTCAGGAATTGCCTGAAAGATATCGGCAGGTTTTCAATTTGTACGCATTAGATGGCTATTCCCATAAGGAAATTGCCGAAATGCTTGAAATAACGACCGGCACCTCTAAATCAAATCTGTCCAGGGCGCGATATATATTAAAAGAAAAAATTGAAGCCAATCAAGTGAAAATGGCAAGGTATTCAATATAACCAATGAAAGATAAAAAGCATATAGACAGACTGTACCAGGAGAAATTCAAGGATTTTGAGTCAACTCCACGTGAGGCTGTTTGGAAAAATATTTCTGCCCGGTTGCAAAAAAAGGAACGAAAAAGGGGTATTCTCCCACTTTGGTATAAAATTGCCGGAGTTGCGGCAGTCCTTGCTTTGTTTATAAATTTTTCAAATGAATTTTTTAGCAAAAAAAGCAAAATTAACAACCAGGCATTTGTAGCATTGGCAGATGAGAACTTTGGCGAGAACAGCATTGCTTCTTCCGCCTACAAACAAAATATGATTCGATCCTTCAAAGTTCTTCAGGCCTTAATGAAAGACACCAAAAACCTTGAGGCCAATGAGGCCCTGGAAGCGGAAAAACATCGAGAGAAAATTAAAATGATTTCTTCTAAAAACATTTCTCCTGCCTCAAACCTTCCAATTGTTTCAAAAAAATCAGCTTATTCTTTTATAGATCATAACACAGCGGGATCACAAATCACATTGATTGAACAGGAAGTCCAACCTGAAATCCAATTGCGTGACCTGCCTATTCCTAATTCCGAAAATAAAGAAGAACAGGCAAAAATTACCGAAAAAACAATTCCTGATAAAAAGCTTAGCGTGTCCACAACAGCGGCTCCTATTTATTATGACAATTTTGGAAGTGGCAATACAATAGACGAACAATTTGCTAACAATCAAGGTAGCAGTGAAATAACAATTTCCTATGGAATAAATTTTGCCTATCAAATTTCAGAAAAGATCAGGATTCGTTCCGGGATCAGCAAAGTAGATTTGAGTTACAATACAAAAAACATCGCCTTTACTGCAGCGGTTAATCCATCTGCGCTAAGCGGGATCGACTATAATGGCAATATCCCAAACTACCGGATAGAAAACAGGAGCGTGCGGCCATTCAGCAACATAAGTGCCTCTACAGAATTTAACAGGGCAAGCCTCGCTTCTCCTACTTCAGGATATCTCAACCAAAAATTAGGGTTTATTGAAGTGCCTTTGGAAATTGAATATGTGATTATAGATAAGCAAATTGGCCTGAATATTATTGGAGGTGGAAGCACCCTTTTCTTAGATAAAAATATGATATCCCTTAAAGCATCAGATTTTTCGACTAATTTGGGAGAAGGCAACAATCTAAATAAGGTTAGTTTTAGTACCAATATTGGAATTGGTCTTGATTACGATATTTCCCCTGAATTTCAGTTAAATTTGGAACCCATATTTAAATATCAAATAAACACTTTCAACAACGGCACCGGAGATGTAAAACCTTATTATTTTGGGGTTTATTCAGGATTTAGCTTTAAGTTTTAAATCTCACAAGGAAGGATTTCTCAATTCTTCTAGCATAATTTCAAAGGTTTGATTCTTTAACCCTCGCTTATCAGTCTGCGTCTTGTTTAATGTAGGTATTGTTTCGTGCACCTTAGTCCTCATTATTCCAGGACTTCCGGAAAAAAAGGTATAAGAAAATCGTTTTTTGTTATCGTGAAATGTAATAGGTACAATTGGAATTTCGTGATCTATCGCCAAACGGAAGGCTCCATCTTTAAAAAAAGCCAGCTCAATTGTTTTATCACTCGGTACTCCACCTTCAGGAAAAATACATATGCTGCTTCCCAAATTTAACCTTCTTTGTGCCTCACCAAGCACTTGAAGCCTGCTTTTTTTGTCCTCTCTATCCACCACTATACAAGTGCGTTTATAAAAAAATCCGAACAGCGGGATTTTTGTAAGTTCCTTTTTTCCCACAAACACAAAAGGATGGTCAATTACAGCTAGCATCATCATAATATCAATTATGGACGAATGATTGGCCACAAACATATAACTGTTGCCCTTTATCAGTTTTGCTGAAGAAATTTTCTTCGGAATAAATCCCATTCCGTACAGAATGGTTTTAGCCCAAATGCGGGTACAATAGAAATATTGAGTATAGAATTTTTCTGAAGAAGAGAATATCATTAAAAATGGCAACATTACTATTATGGGTATGCCCATCAGGATGTAAAACCAAATTCGCCAGATTAAAATTAAAACAGATTTGAATAACTTCATAGTCGGCAAAAATACTAAAATGAATTAAGCCAATTCTATAAAAGAAGTACCTTTGTGAAAAATTTAAAATCCATGGCCAGAATTCTTACCGGTGTGCAAAGTACCGGAACCCCGCATTTAGGAAATTTACTTGGTGCAATAATCCCGGCAATTGAAATGGCCAACCGACCCGAAAACGAATCATTTTTATTTATTGCTAATTTGCACTCACTCACCCAGATAAAAAATGCGGCAGAATTACGTGAAAACACCTATTCTACTGCGGCTACCTGGCTTGCCTTTGGATTGGATATTGAAAAAACCGTTTTTTATCGCCAGAGCGATATTCCACAGGTAACCGAATTGTCCTGGTATTTAAGCTGTTTTTATCCATATCAGCGCTTAACTTTGGCGCATTCATTTAAAGATAAAGCCGATAGGTTGGAAGATGTCAATTCCGGGTTATTTTCCTATCCAATGCTTATGGCTGCCGATATTCTTATATATGATGCCGAAATTGTTCCCGTAGGAAAAGACCAGTTACAACATGTGGAAATGACCCGCGATGTAGCTTCCCGGTTTCACGCCCAAATGGGAGAAACCTTTGTAATTCCGGAAGCCAAAGTCCAGGAGGAAACAAAATATATTCCCGGGACTGATGGGGATAAAATGAGTAAATCCAAAGGAAATACCATAAATCTCTTCTTACCTGACAAACAGCTTCGAAAACAAATCATGGGGATTGAAACGGACAGTACTCCTCTTGAAGAACCAAAAGATCCAGATACCTGCAACGTATTTGCGCTATATAAATTATTGGCAGAAAAGGATCAGTTAGAACAATTGCGCGACAACTACCTCGCCGGAAATTATGGATATGGACACGCAAAACAAGCCCTGTTTGAGTTGATCGTTCAAAAATTTGAGAAGCAACGGGAACTTTACAATTATTATATGGATCATCCCGAGGAAATAGATGCAGCTTTAAAAAAAGGCGCTCTAAAAGCTTCAAAATTTGCAGATGAGGTTTTAAAAAGGGTAAGGACAAAACTTGGCTATTAAATAGCCTCGAACAGTTTTCCCGGAAGTGGCCTTATGGCTCCTTTTAATTCCATTTCCAATAAAACACCTGCTGCTTTATAGGTGGGCATATTGCATTTCAAGGCAATTATGTCCAACTGTTGTTTTCCTCCCTCATTTAAATAATCGTAAACCAGTTGTTCCTGTGGTTCCATTTCTATAAACAATTGTTTTTGTAAAGGAGCCTTTGCAGGATTTATATCCCAGTTCAGGATATAGATCATATCTGCTGCGCAGGTGAGCAAATGGGCTTTTTGCCATTTTATTAAATTATTACAACCCCTGCTCTGGCTGTCCGTTGTCCTCCCCGGCACTGCAAAAACTTCGCGGTTATAGGAATTTGCAATATCGGCAGTTACCAGGGAACCGCCTTTTTCAGCGCTCTCAATCACAACCGTAGCTTCGCTTAATCCGGCAATGATCCGGTTTCGTTTTAAAAAATTGTTGCGGTCAAATTCCTGACTGCTCCAGAAATCGGTAAAAAACCCTCCGTTTTCTTCAATTTCGGACACATACCTCTCATGAACTTTGGGATAGATCTGGTTTAACCCATGAGCCATGCAACCTACTGTTTGAAGGCCATATTTCACAGCTGCTTTTTGGGCTGTTATATCCACCCCATAAGCAAATCCGGATATTATCACCGGATTGAGAGGTGCAAGTTCTTCAATAAATTTCTCGCAAAACGCAATTCCCTGAGTGGTCACCCTTCTGGTCCCTACAATACTGATAATCTTTTTATTCCTGAGATCGATATTGCCCCTAGAAAATAGCATGATGGGGCCATCCAGACAATGTTTCAGCTTATCCGGATATTTTTCATCCTGATAATAACTTAACTCGATGTTGTTCTTTTCAATAAAATTCAATTCCGCCTCTGCGGCAAGCAATCGTTCCTTGCTGTTCAGCCCTTTCAATTTTATATTTCCTACCCCGTCAATCTTTAAAAGTGTTTCCTTTCTTGAGTTAAATATAGCCTTGGCCGAACCTAATTTGCGGATCAGTTTTTTTGCAGTGCTATCCCCCAGATTTGGGGTGCTTTGCAAGGCTAAAATGTATAATAAATCAGACTTATCCATAGGTTTCCAGGTCTTCAAAAGATTCAAAATTGCGGCTACCAAACGGTTTAAATTTCATCTAATGTCGCAAATGCTAACTTTCAACTTTTAAATGAATGTCTATTTTCCTTAAAAATCAAGATTAAAAATAGTACAATTCCTTCGTTATACATTCATTTTCAACGAATAAGAAAACTAAAGTTCTTCAAAAAATACTGACAAAAAGATTTGTTAATAACAAATCTTTGGCTAAATTTATGCCTGCACTTAAAATCTTACATTTGCTTCAATGACACTAGCCACCCACATCTCCGATTTACTGTACCGATACGAATGTGTTATTTTGCCCGGTTTTGGAGCATTTTTAACACAAAAAGTCTCGGCTCAATTTGATGAAAAGTCACAAGCTTTTTATCCTCCCAAAAAAATTATTTCATTTAATGCACAACTGCAGAAGAATGACGGTTTATTGGCAAATTATCTCGCAGGTGCCGAAGGGATTAGTTATCCGGCTTCAGTATATAAAATAGAAGAATTTGTTCATAATTTGAAACTTCAATTAGAGAAGGAAAACAAAGCTCACCTTGAAAATATTGGTGGTTTTTCACTTTCTTCCGAAGATATTTTACAATTTGAACCTCTTGAGAACACCAATTATTTAGCAGAAGCTTTTGGATTGGGAAATGTTCCGGCTACTTCCATAAAAAGGGAAGTGTTGAAAAAACAAGTGCAGGAACTGGAAGAGAAAGCGCCGATACATTTCACACCTGAAAGAAGGAATAGCAGGTCTTACTTAAAATATGCCGCAATTGGTTTAATTGCTCTTGGCCTTGCGGGATTTACCGGATTGAACATCTATAGCAATCAGGTTACCCAGCACAATGTAGCCGAATATCAGGCGGCAGAATCACAATTGCAACAAAAAATACAAAAAGCCACTTTTATAATAGACAATCCTTTACCCGAGATTACTTTTACTGTGATCAATCAAATTGGCAATTACCATATTGTTGCCGGAGCATTCAGGGTAGAAGAAAATGCGCATCAAAAAGTGGATGAACTTAAAAAAGAAGGATTTAGCGCCCGATATATTGGCGAAAATAAATTCAAGCTTCATCAGGTGGTTTATGGAAGTTTCCAAACCAAAAAAGAAGCAATGGAAATGTTGAGAAAAGCCAAAAATTCTAACGAAGGCGCATGGATGCTCATCCAGGAACTTTAATACTTTATTAACTTGTAAAAAGTCTAGTTGCGCTGTACCTTTGGCCAAATGCAAGCAAAAACACCGAAAGACTCCCGTACCATCCTTACCGATTTGGTTTTACCAAGCGAGACCAATCCTTTAAACAATTTATTTGGAGGAGAATTATTGGCCAGAATGGATCGTGCTGCCAGTATCGCTGCCAGGCGACACAGCCGCAGAATTGTGGTAACCGCTTCTGTAAATCATGTTGCGTTTAATAAAGCGATTCCACTGGGAAGTGTGGTAACTGTAGAAGCTGCCGTTTCACGTGCGTTTAAAACCTCTATGGAAATTTTTATTGATGTTTGGGTAGAAGACAGGGAAAGCGGGATGAAAAGCAAAGCTAATGAAGCCATTTATACTTTTGTAGCAGTTGACGAAACCGGAATTCCTGTTGCTGTTCCTGCACTGGAACCGGAAACAAAGCTTGAAAACGACCGTTTTATTGCCGCCTTACGAAGAAAACAATTGAGTTTGGTCCTGGCAGGTAAAATGAAACCAAAAGACGCGACGGAGTTAAAAGCCTTGTTTTTAGATTAAAATTCCAAGAACCAAATTCCAAATTCCAAAAAAAAGAAAAAAATAACGAGATATCCCGATTGCTATCGGGAAGGGGAATTAAAACCGATCCCTTATTATTTAAACATCACATTATCCGTTATTTACTGATAAATCCCCTTTAACAAGGGTTGATTTACCCAATTTTTTACATTCTCAGGATCCAATCTGCGGGATCCATTTTATCGGTATTTTTATAGATCAAAAAGTGAAGAGTTGTTTTCCCGGTGCTTGTGCTGGTGGCTATTTCTCCTAAATCCTGGCCCAAAGAAACTGTATCCCCTTTGGTTACAAAAACCTTTGAAAGGTTGTTGTAAATGGTGATATAATCCCCGTGCCTAACCATAACCGCCTTATTCGCGCCTTTTACGGCTTGCACCTCACTCACGGTACCGCCAAAAATAGCACGTGCTTTTTCTCCTTTATCGGTATCTATTCTCACCCCATTGCTGTTAATAGTAGTGGATTTTACAATTGGGTGTGGTTGGGTCCCAAATCGCATAGTTACCACGCCCGAGCGTACGGGCCACGGAAGTTTCCCCTTGTTGCTTGCAAAATTTGCTGCAAGAGCTCTCGCCTCAGGAGTTAATTCAAATGTATTTCGGGAAGTGGAACCGCTTTCTTTGTTGGCCGCAGCGATAGCTGCCCTAATAATTTCATCAATTTGCCTGTCGATTGCATCTATCTCCTGTTGTTTTTTTCTGATTTGAGAAGCAAACTGCCCTTCCTTTTGCCGGATGCTTTTGATCAATATTTGTTGGGACTGGCTGTTTTTTCCAAGTTGCGCCCTGGTTTCCCTGTTTTCGGCGATTAATTTATCCTTCTCCTTCTTTTGCTTTAATAAATTGGTGTTGAATACCTGTAATTCCTGTGTACCCTCCTTTATCTGATCTCCCTGCTTCTTTCTATAGTTCGCGTACTGCTTCATATATTGAAGTCGTTTATAGGCCTGCAAAAAGCTTTCTGAAGACAATAAGAACATTATCCTGCTTTGTTGGGATTTACTCTTATAAGATTTCTCGATCATCTGACCGTAATCTTCTTTGAGTTTAACCAATTCCTTTCGAAGCTGTTGAATTTTGCCAGTATTAGAGTTGATATCCCTGGTTAGCAAATTAGCTTGCTGATTGGTCACTTTGATCAACTTCTCAGTAGTGCGAATTTGTCTGTCCAGATCTTCAACCTCCGTAAGTACAGATTTTTCCCTTAATTTATTTGAACTCCTTAAGCTGTTGATCTTCTGGATCTCTTCCCTAAGCTCAAGGCGCCGTTCTTCGAGATCTTCCCTAGTGTTTTGGGATTGCACAGTTAGTCCTCCAAAAAAAAGGAAGCTTAACAAAACTAATTGAAGTGTGGGGTTTAGAATTCTCATTATTCTATCACAATTTCATCATATCCTGATGGGATTTCAAAAGGAAAACTCACCGGATCATCAAAGCTTACAGAACGATATGAAATATCTATTTGAGTGCTTTTATTAGTTTCATTCGCTATAATTTTTATCTCTTCAGGAAAAAGTTGATTTTCCACACTTTGATATTTTGAATAGGTAACGGTAACATTCCTGTTTTCTTTTTCCTGTGAAAGTTGTTCTGCGATGGATTTGAAAGTTTTTGAATCCATTAGAATCATTTTTTTTATAATACCCAGTTCCAAAGAAGGAATCAATTGATATCCGCGCGCAGACTCTGTTAATTTATATCGCTGATCTCTCAGATCATAAATACTTTGGCCAATGAGTAAATTTTGAAGTTTTTGATAATCCAGTGGAGTCCCCAGCCATTGACTGAGCAGGCTAAAATCGCCATCAAAATAGGTTTTGCCTATTTTTTCGTAATAACTTACCCTGTCTTTTGTAATGAGAGCCTTCGCCAATGGAATTCCCAATACTTGAGCGCTCATCCAAATAGCACTGTCTTTTTGCATCCTGAAACTTACCGTAACCGATTGTGATCGGTCCTGATCCTGGTACTTTAACCGTATCCGACTGTTTATTGTTTTAAAACGGGGTTCATTATTGTAATGCATGGCAACAACCCTGGCGGTTGCAAGATCTTCAATTTTCAGACTTTTCTTTTTGCTTCCGCAGGAAGCTAGAAGAATACAAATACTTATAATGGTGAATGCTTTTTTATACATTTAATTGGCTACTTTTTTAAGTTGATTGGCCCTATCAAGGAATTCCTGAGTTTTTTGGGAATTACCTAAACCGGCATAAGCAATAGACAACTGCTCATAAAAATCAACAGTCATTATTTTATTATCTATTACATAATCCAGGCCAAATGTAAGAATTTCCTCCGCTTTCAGGTAAGCTTGTTGTTTATTTAAGGCTGCACCCCTTATCAAATATAGTATAGGCTGGACCGGAAATATTTCTAACGCAATCTTACTCAATTTTTGTGCTTCTTCATATTTTGCGAGTTCCAATTGCAAAAGCAAGGTGTTTTGAAGTAGATCAAAATTATCCAAATCTACAGCGATCCCTAATTCAAAATAAGTCAGCGCCTTCTGCTTATCCTTATTGATCAGATAAAATTCCCCCAGTTTTTGATAGATCTCAGGGCTGTTTTCCTTTTCTGAAAATAGTTTGATAACATGTTTTAACTCATTTTCATAAGAAGGGTTATTTCTTACAAAAATCAAAAAATCATTTAAAACCTGAATTTTAGATTTGGGATCAATTTCTTCTGCTTCCAAAACAATTCTCATGGATTTTATAGCTTCGGCAGTATTATTGGCATTTAGATAAAATTTGTAAAGTGCCAGGTGAACCACTTTTGAAGTTGGAAAAGCCTGTACCATTTGTTCAGAAATTTCAAAAGCTTCCTTTTCCATTCCTTCTTCACTATAAACAAAAATCAAACTAAGGTAATTGGTCTCAATATCAGGATTAGCAGAGATGGCTTTCTTCAGGGTTTCAATTTGTGCAGAGGTATTCCTGGTTGTTGCATACACCTGCAGGCGCAAACTCTTCCTGAATTCATTAATTCCATTTTTGCTGTCCAGTTCGTCCAATAAGGCTAAAAGCTTGTCAAACTGCTCAGATTTAAAATACAGATCTGCCAGGTTTTCATAATATCTGGAGTTGAAAGGAATCAGGTCCTGGGCTGTTAAAATCGCCTGCTCAGTGTCGCCTTTAATATAATATACTTCCATTAATGCTTCCAATACCCATTCCTTATCGGGTTGTAACCTGTTCGCCTTTTTCAGATTTGAAATGGCCAACTCAATATTTTTCAGCAATTTATAATTCTTACCAAGCTCAAAAAAGACTATGGCATTATTTGCCTGAAGTTTTTCACAAGCCTTGAGTTCGATAATTGCCTTTTCGTAATTTTCAATCGCCTTTTGTTTAAGAGCTTCAAAAAAATGCTCCTGAAACGGATCACTTGCCTGGGTATTATCAACTACATCAACATCCTGAACAGGTATTTCACCCTCCTGAGCATTTACTGCGGAAGAAGATAAAATTCCAAAAAATATAAGTTTAAATATGTAGCTGTTTATTTTCACTTTAAGTCCTTAATTATTTCAAAAACCGAATGATCCGGCAAGTAATATTGAGGTAACGGCAATATATTGAGACATAAAATTATTTACAATTTATATATCAACTTAATTGTCTTTTATCTCTTGTCTATATTCTTTCTTCTATTTAATAGATTACTCCAAAACCGAATAATCCCCAATGCTGATCTGAGTAAATTCCCCATTGAATTTTGCGAAATTCCCGATCATAGCATTTTCCAGATTGGCGTTTTTAATTTCAGCCTTAGTTTGGATAAGGCTGTTTTTAATCGTTGAATTTTCAATTTTAGTGCCATTGCCAACTGAAACATTCGGGCCGATCTTTGAATTTATCAGGACCACGTTCTCCCCAATAAAGCAAGGTTCTGTAATTTCAGAATTTGTGATCTTTACAGAATCGGAAATCAGTTTTTCTCCATCTTTATGAAGAAAATTGAGCATTCTCCCATTGGTTTCCACGGTAACGTCTTTATTGCCGCAATCCATCCACTCATCTACTTTTCCAGGTACAAAAATGTTGCCCTTTTGTTTCATGGAATTAATTCCATCATTGATTTGATATTCCCCACCACGGATTATATTTTTATCCAAAACTTCTTGCAACTCAGTTTTTAAAACAGAAACATCTTTAAAATAATAGATCCCGATAACCGCCAGATCTGACACAAATTCATCTGGTTTTTCAACCAGATCCGTAATTTGTTTTTTCTCATTGAGTTTAACAACGCCATAGGCGCTGGGATTTTCAACCTGCTTTACCCAAATCACGGCATCAGCTTCTTTATCCAACTTGAAATCGGCTTTAAAAAGCGTATCTGCATAAGCAATCACAGCCGGTCCCTGAAGGGAATCCTTAGCGCACATTATTGCATGGCCTGTTCCTAAAGGATGATCCTGGTAATAAATACTCACCTTGGCTCCAAGGCTTTTTCCGATCCTTATTAAATCTGTTTCTACTTCCTGGCCAAAATCCCGACCAATGATAAATGCAACTTCGTCAATTTTTTCGTCCAATACCTTTGCGATATCTTCCACAAGACGGTGAACTATGGGTTTCCCGGCAATTGGAATTAAAGGTTTTGGAACGGTCAAAGTATGTGGACGTAGACGTGAGCCACGGCCTGCCATTGGTACAATTATTTTCATTTTTTTTAGTATTGAGTAGTTAGAATTGAGATGTGAGATAATAGATATGAGATTCTAGAATTTAGAATTTAGAAAAATGCTAAATATCCCTTCTTAATCTAGTCAACCAAATCCTTTCTTATATTATTACTTAATAAATTTATTATTTTGTTCCGGTGCTGCCAAAGCCTCCGGCCCCTCTTTCTGTTTCTTCAAGCTCTTCTACTTGTATCCATTGAGCCCGTTCGTGTTTTGAGATCACCATTTGTGCAACCCTTTCTCCGTTTTCTATGGTAAAATCTTCGTTGGAGAGATTGACCAAAATTACGCCAATTTCCCCCCTGTAATCGGCATCTATGGTTCCGGGGGAATTCAGTACGCTTATTCCCTTTTTAGCCGCCAAACCGCTGCGTGGGCGAACCTGCACTTCATATCCCAATGGCAATTCAATAAACAAACCGGTTTTGACAATACAACGTCCTAAAGGTTTTAACGTAATGGCTTCAGAAATATTGGCTCTCAAGTCCATTCCCGCAGAAGCTTCAGTTTCGTAATGCGGTAGTTTATGAGAAGATTTATTGATTATTTTAATATTCATTTAAATAAAATTATTGATTTATAAACTTTAGTGATCATAATATTCGCACTTGTATTTAAAAAGTATCATCTTCAAAACACCTGCTAACCTGTCTATCGGCAGCAAGGTGCACGGAATAATAAATTATTAATTGTAGGGTGTAAACTTTTCTGTTTAAAAAAAATCATCGTCTTCATCCCCCATAATTCCCTCAATATCTTTGAGATCCTCATTCACATCTTCCACCTCAAATTCGGTTGGATCAAATCTACCACCCATCCATTCGGCCATATCTCTATATTCAGGATGTTTTTTATTCGAAATTATTTCCAAAAGATTGTAATATCCATATATACCACCGCAATCTTCCGGCGGGCAATTAAGTTTTCCTTTAATGCAAACAGGATAGTATTTATCCTGATCCAGAGGCATGGTTTTTTCAACTATTATGGAATGCATCCAACCATCGCCAAAATCGTATTCATAAGAAAATTTTTTAAAATCCCCTTGTGAAATCACTTCATCTAAAGTTATCTCCTTAGCGACAATAATGTTAGAGGTTGCAGACTCAGGATCATCATAATCCTCATCGGTTATACCTATTCGGTAATTCCCGATCTTAAATTCATATAAATGATAATTTCCCCAACCCATAGCTATCTGAATGGTGTAATGCAATTCATAAAAAGAGATCGAACTTTTTACCAAAACCCTTCGCCAAATAGGAGGAGTGGAATTTTTTAAAGAGATTTTAAGTTGAACTACTTTTTCTTCCATAATTCAAGGTTTTAATGATTGATTATCTTTTTGAAATCTTTTCGTTCATTTATAAAAACTACTAATAAGAACAAAGCTACAAAAGCTGTCCCAACAAAATAATTTTCCCTGAAATATTTAAAGGAAACAGCTGCAAATGCAATGGAAATAAGCAGGTACAAAAATAGGTTTTTAATGTTATATGGAACCGGGTAAAATTTTCTTCCGAAGTAATATGAAACCGCCATCATTGTACCATATGCAGCGAGGGTTGTATAAGCCGAAGCCATAAAACCAATAACTGGAATAAGCCATAAATTTAGGACAATAGTAATAATGGCACCAATAATTGATATATACATTCCTAATTTTGTTCTGTCGGTCAATTTGTACCAAACCGAGAGATTGTGATAAATCCCTAAAAATAAATTGGCGAGCAATACTACCGGGACAATTGAAATGGTAATCCAATAATCGGGATTTGGGACAATAAGCATTTTGAAAAAATCCAAATATACAACCATCACAATAAAGATAAGGCTACCTAAGATCACGAAATAATTGAGAATATTGGCATAGGTTTGTTTCGCATTTTCCTTGTTTGCCTGGTTAAAAAAGAATGGTTCTGCACCCAACCGAAAGGCCTGAACGAAAATGGTCATAAAAATAGAGAGTTTATAACAGGCTGCATAGGCACCCATAATTTCATCGGAAACCATATCCTTCAACAGGATTTTATCCAGCATTTCATTGATCACAAAAGCAATCCCGGCGACCATCACCGGCCACCCATATTTCCACATTTGCTTAAAAATTTTGGTGCTAAAGGCAATGCTCGTCCTGAAAAAGTATGGCAACAAGATCAGGAATGTCGCTCCGCTCGCGAGTAAGTTGGCGAGAAAAATATACTGGACTTTGTCGGTTTCAGAATAGTTATTTAAAACGAAATCAGGAATTAATGAAGGATATTTGGGAATAAGCCACAAAAAGTAAACGTTCACAAGCACCACCAATACAATATTAAAGATCTTTACCGCGGCAAATTTCAGAGGCCTGTTTGATGCCCTTAAATAGGCGAATGGCACGACCACCAATGTGTCTAAGGCCAAAATTCCCAAAAGCATATTAAAATAATCGGGATTAAGATCTACCAATTCGATTAGATAATCCCTGAAAAGAAATACTGCTAAAAAGAAAATTACGGTAGTGACCGTCAGGCTGATAAATGCAGTGGAGAATACCACGCTTTTCTTCTCTGATTGACTAAAATACCTGAAAAAAGCGGTTTCCATTCCATAAGTCAGGATCACATTAAAAAATGCTGCCCAGACATAAAAAGTGGTATTTACGGAATAGCCAACAGTAGAAAGTGCTGTTACGTGCAACGGCACAAGAATGAAGTTCATGAGCCGGGGCAAAACCGTTGCGAAACCGTAAATGATCGTATCCTGAAAAAAACGTTTTAAGGTGCTCAAATGGGGGTTGGTTTAAAGCATAAATATCTTAATTTATTGGCTAAATAAACCAAAAACTCTATTATAATTTCCTGTATTATTCTTTAGAACGTTCCACGATTCCGGCAATCTTGAAATATTTGGTCTTTTTTCTTTGGGTAAAAACTATCACAGCTTCATCATCTTGTAATTCAAAAGGTACTTTTTCTGCCTTTTGTGGCATTTTATTAAAGTATTCCTCTTTAGGATCTGAACTCATGACCATCTCTTTTTTCCCTTTATAAAATTGAGCAAAATAAATACCCGGATTCTGTGCGTCCTCTTGAAGTGTGGCTTTTAATCCGCGGAAATAAACACTGTCCAAAGCCACCTGCTTAGTTTGAATAGTTACAACGGGAATATACAGTTTGAATGAATTTTGATTTGAAATGAAATAAGCTTGCTGGAATTGAGCAGGAGGGCGTTCCTGCAATTCCTTATTGCCGGCACAGCTTGAAAATATTGCGGTTATAAATAGAGCGCTTAGTAAAAAGTAAATGTATTTCATGATAAGAAATTTAAAGATCTCAGGAAATAAAACAAATTGCTTGCCAAATAAAAAACCCCGCAGAATTTGCAGGGTTTATATTCAAAATCTTAAAATTTGGCTTCGCTCTCGCTTCGCCTAATTCTTCAAGGCTTCCGCGCCTCCAACAATTTCCAAAATTTCATTGGTAATTGCGGCTTGACGGGCTTTGTTGTATGACAATTTGAGATCATCCCTCAAATCGGTTGCATTATCGGTTGCTTTGTGCATTGCAGTCATTCGCGCACCATGTTCAGATGCAAGTGAATCACTCATAGCTTTGAAAAGTTGCATTTTCAAGGATTTTGGGATCAATTCCCTTACTATCTCTTCTTTGCCCGGTTCAAAAATATAATCAAGGTTGCTAGTTCCCTCTGTTTCAATTTGTTTGATAGGCAAAAACTGCTCGGTAATCACATTCTGGGTTGCAGCATTTATGAATTGGTTGTACATGATAATAATTTCATCATGTTTCCCATCGAGGAAACCTTGCATTAAATTTTCAGCAATTTCCGCGACATTTGCATAATCTAACTTATCATAAATATCATTGTTATTTTCTTTGATAGTCAGATTTTTACGCAAAACATCATTTGCCTTTTTCCCAAGGGTTAAAACCTCTACATTTTTTTTGCTGTCCATTGAAGATGCCAGTTGCCTAACACCTTTTACAATATTGGTGTTAAATGCACCTGCCAGACCCCTATTTGAGGAGATAGCAACTATTAATACATTTTTAACTTCTCTCTGCTCAGCGTATTTACTTCCGCTATCCCCTTCAAGAGTTGCACTCAGGCCGTTAAGTAATTCACTTAACTTTTCGGAATAAGGGCGCATAGAGCTAATGGCATCCTGAGCTTTGCTCAACTTGGAAGCCGACACCATTTTCATGGCGCTGGTGATTTGCATGGTTGATGAAACCGATTTAATCCTGCTGCGTAAATCTTTTAAGTTTGCCA
>Ga0314774_1001028_pt1 | contig 19324 bp, 14 predicted proteins | sample MetaGCBIA2018_FD_204515 | JGI IMG/M metagenome (GOLD analysis project Ga0314774, IMG submission 204515) | Cryopeg brine microbial communities from Beaufort Sea near Barrow, Alaska, United States - CBIA 2018 | ecosystem: Environmental > Aquatic > Marine > Coastal | place: USA: Alaska | collected...
TTAACGGCATCACCCGCTAGGATTCGAATGTAGTTTTTACGCATGCGACCAGAAATATGCGCCAAAATTTTGTGCCCATTCTCTAGTTCTACTTTAAAAAGTGTATTTGGTAATGTTTCTAATACGACACCGTCGAATTCAATAACGTCTTGCTTAGCCATAAGTTTTATATAAACCCTTGTAATAAATTTGCGCGGATTATACCAACTTAGTTGTTTAAATTCAATTAATTATCAACTAATGAGGGTTTATTTAGGTAGTTAAGGCGTATTTCATCAATTAGGGCCTGATATTCAGTGGGAATGCCCACTGTTTGACTTGGTGCTTGCGGATTGTGTTTGAGTAGCCAACAAAGTAGATTTTGGTCGCTTTCATTTAAAAATGTCTCAAAAAGCTGGTTTTTTTGTGGAGAAAGTTGCAGGTCTAGTGCTTCAACAAAAGCGATTAACAGTAGCTCACTTTCTAAGTTTCCCCGCTTACATAAAAAAAGTAGCTTTCTGCGATGTGCTTCAATATCTGCTAGAAGCTCCGTCTTTTGTGAAATAGACAATTTGTAACTTAAAGGCATTAGATCTCTTTAACCATAATTGATTTCAATTCCTGAATTGCACGACTGGGGTTGAGTCCTTTGGGACAAGCGTCAGTACAATTTTGAATATGACGACAACGAAATATTTGTGTTGGGCTATCTAAGTTTTTTAAACGGTCAACGTGCTGAATATCGCGTGAATCAATGACAAATCTATGCGCGGCTAACAAAGCCGCCGGACCAGCAAATTGGTCAGGATTCCACCAGAAAGAAGGACAGCTGGTCGTGCAGCAGCCACACAAAATACACTCATAAGAACCATCAAGTTTGGCGCGGTCTTCAGGCGATTGCAAATGCTCATGCTGTAAATCGAGTGGTTCACTCTGCAAGAAAGGGTCGACACCTTGGTATTGCTGATAGAACAACTCCATGTCAATGATTAGGTCTTTAATAATAGGCAGGCCTGGCATGGGTTTAATAACAATTTTTTGCGGTAAATCAGACAGCGGTGTGATGCAACTAAGACGATTACGGCCATTGACGTTCATGCCGTCAGAGCCGCAAACCCCTTCCTGGCATGAGGAACGATACGCTAGGCTTGGGTCTTGCTCGCGTAACAGGTGCAAGGCATCAAGCAACATACTGTCTGTCGAGATTTGTGTATTGTCTAGCTCAAAGGTTTGGTCGTAAGGTATTTTATCGATTTGTGGATTATAGCGACTGATAATAAATTGCATGACGGTTCCTTCCATTAAACACTTGAGTTCACCAATCGTGATGTCCAAATGGGTTTAACGGTGAATTGAGATGGTTGAATGTTCAGTTTGTGAGGCATTAATAAACGCGAGGTTTTGGTTCAAAAGCCGCATGATGTTTTGGGTGTAAGTTCACGGCCTTGTAGGCCAATCGATGCGCTTCTTGAAAATACAGTGTATGTTTCAACCAGGCCTGGTCGTCTCGTTCAGCAAAATCGACGCGTGAATGTGCGCCTCGGCTTTCAGTACGGGCTAAGGCTGATGTGACTGTCGCAAACGCGATAGCCACCAAATTTTCTAACTCTAATCCTGCCAGGCGTTCTAAATTGAAGACATCGTTAAAGTCCGTTAAACAGACGTTATCCAACCGTAATTGAATGCCCTGTAAATCATTGAATGCCTGCTGCATGGTCTGGTGGTCTCTAAATACGCCACACCCTCTGTCCATGATTTGTTGCAGTGATTTTTTGATTTGAATCACACTGTCGATTTGAGCTGATGTTTCGGCAGAAGTTTCACTACGTTTTTGCCAACGTTGGAGACGTTGTCTAATGGACTGTAGGTTTAGATCGGTATTGCTCCGGTTAGGTTTATGCGAGTGCAGAGCTTCGGAGATGGTTAATGCCGCTTTACGGCCAAATACGATGATATCCAACAGGGAGTTACCCCCTAAGCGGTTCGCACCGTGTACGGAAACACAGGCGCATTCGCCAATGGCATACAATCCTTTCACCACTTTTTGTTCTCCTAAATCGTCTGGCGATACAACTTGCCCCTGGATATTGGTTGGAATGCCCCCCATCATATAATGGCAGGTCGGGAAAACTGGAATCGGTTCTTTGATTGGATCTATACCTAAAAAAGTTTGGCTAATATCTCGAATCCCAGGGAGACGTTCAGTGATGACTTCTTCTGGGATGTGGCTAATGTCTAAGAGCACATAATCTTTATTTGCACCACAACCACGGCCTTCTTTGACTTCAATCGCAATGGCTCGAGAGACCACATCACGGGAGGCTAAATCTTTAACATGGGGGGCATATTTTTCCATAAAGGCTTCACCAAGGGCATTGCGTAACTTACCGCCTTCACCACGTACGGCTTCAGAAATGAGCATGCCTTTTCCTGCCACTCCCGTCGGGTGAAATTGCCAGAATTCCATGTCTTGCAACGGCAGACCCGCACGTAACACCATACCCAAACCATCGCCGGTATTAATGCTGGCATTGGTGTTGTTACGAAACACTTGTCCGGCGCCTCCTGTGGCTAATAGGGTATGTGAACTTTGTAAAATCTTATAGGCGCCATCGTGAATGTTCATCACCAGCACGCCTCCGATCTCCCCATTGATCGTTTTTAATAGATCAAGCGCGTAATACTCATCGTAAATGATGGTGCCTAAGCGGATGTTTTGTTGATAGAGTGAATGTAAGATGGCATGACCGGTGCGATCGGCTGCAGCACAGGTGCGATGCGCTTGTTCTTCACCATAATTCTGGCTTTGTCCGCCAAAAGCACGCTGATAGATTTTACCGCTTTCTAAACGTGAAAAAGGGACCCCAAAATGTTCCAATTCACGCACGATTTCTGCCGCTTCTTGACACATGAATTCAATCGCATCTTGGTCGCCTAAATAGTCGCTGCCCTTAATGGTGTCATACATATGCCACTGCCATTGATCAGGGGTAACATTGCCCAAGGCAGCATTAATACCGCCTTGGGCAGCCACCGTATGCGAACGGGTCGGAAAGACCTTAGACACCATCGCGACCTTGTGACCTTGCTCGGTAAGTTTTAGCGCACAACGCATACCGGCCCCACCAGCACCAATCACAAGGGCATCGTAAAATTCAATCGGAAAATTGTCGCTCAGGTTCATAGTGTTCCTAATCTGCTTATAAAACTTAATGTCAGTTTGGTGTGAAGTGTCTTGAAAAAGAGTGTATGGAGTGTGATTTTTAGTAGATTAAGCATTAAATACTGCCAAAAAGTGTGACGACTAACCATAGACTATTGATCAATATTAACGCGAGTAAACTGTGATAAATCGTCAGCCAGAGCGCTAAGTTCTTGCGGGGTAAATAATCAATCATAATGTCACGAACACCAACCCAAGCATGTACCAAAATGAGCCCCAGTGCCATTAGACTAGTCAGGCTAAAAAGGGGGTCGGCCAGGTTGTGAACCAGTGCGTACAGAGTATGAAACTTGGGTTGTTGCCATACTGTCCAGGCCAAAAATGGGATGTACAAAAGAAGATAGAGTGCGCTGATTCTTTGCCAAAGATGCGCTTTTTTACCAGAGAGGTTTTTGAGTTTGACGTTAAGTTCAATCATGACCATACCTGGTAAACGATAAAAAGACTGATCAAAGCCCAAACGGTAATCAGTAAAAAACTGATAAATCGGCTATTAATGATTTGATAAGGTTTGGGTGTTACAAAGTGTTCGGCCAGCAAGTGACGCAAGCCCGTGAGCCAGTGAAAGCTCAGCGCTATCCAAAAAGCGGTATGTAAACAACGTAATACCCAATGGTCAGAGATGGAAATCAGAGTGATGCCGGGATGAATAAGAATAAGATTGGCCAGTGTCAGATAACCTACCAGACTAATAACCAGTGCCAATCCCGTTAGACGATGTCCACCAGATAGCACAGCATTGATTGGAAAATGAAGAGCACTTAATTTTAGAAAACGAGGACGATTGCCTGGGTGCGAGTACATAAAATAGCCTTTTCAACCTCTTACAAGTCGATATTCAAGCAATCCATTCTACTGTGAATTTTAAAGCAGGTGGTAAAAATTGTACGAATAATTTCGTCGTAAATACTATTTGACCAGGCCTGGTCAAATGACATATTAAGGTGTCTTACATTCTGTTTGGCAGTGTCCATAGACTGCATCTGCCCAATCAATTGAAAATTGCCATTTTTGTGGTTTAAAAGGTTGATTGATTTGCTGCTGAATTACCTTTTCAAATGCCACCCTTGAGAGAGTTGAAGCGCCCAAACTATTCAAGTGGGGCGTTTCAACTTGAGTATCAATCAATTCAAACCCCCATGCCTTTAACTGCATCGCTAACGCGACTAAAGCAATTTTTGAGCTGTCTGAGACCTTGGAAAACATGGACTCACCAAAAAACATTTTACCAATGGCAATGCCATACAAACCACCGACTAATTGACCTTTTTGCCAAACTTCTACCGAATGAGCATGCCCAGATTGATGCAGTGATTGATAGGCGCTTAACATTTCAGGGGAGATCCAGGTGCCGTCTTGACCTTCACGAGAGACCGTTGCACACGCTTGCATGACACCGGTGAAATTTTGATCTAATGTCACTGTGAGTGATTCATCCCACTCCAGTTTTTGGATGGTTTTACGCAAACTGCGTTTGATTTTTAATGAATCGATAAAGAGAACACTACGCGGATTGGGAGTCCACCAAAGAATAGGTTCACCTGGATTAAACCAAGGGAAGATGCCATTGCTGTAGGCTTGCAGTAACCATTCAGGCGTTAAAGCACCGCCTACGGCGAGTAATCCGTCGGGTTCTTTTAACGCCAAATTTGTCGGCGGAAACATTACGGGTTTGGGTTCTAGCCAGAAAGGGGTATTAATGGGTATATGTGTCATAGTGCTTTAGTGGCATAGCTCGATTGATGGAGGTTCTATGGTTGTTTAAGCAACGAATTTAAACGGTTTTAAACAATTAATTTTGTGTAATTTTAGCACTAACGAGGCCATAAACCGTTAGAATAACTTAAAATATTTAAAGAGACTCTTGCACCAGATCATAAACGGATAAAAATGGCTAAAAGGTCACTGCTTTTCGTTGAAAAACGTGTCAATAGCTAGCTATTCACTCCGTTTTCCGCCTTAATCAGTAAAAGGTTACACCCTCAAGGGGTACTTTCCTCTATTTTGTCGCACCCTGATTCAAGGCTTAGATCTAGCTTTAATATTAACCCTGTTTTATAGCCCATGTTTTAGTACCTAAATCAGTACAAAGCCCAGTAGCGAACTCCCTATTATTATGACTCAATTTGTTCATCTTCACGTCCATTCAGAATACTCAGTTGTCGACAGTACCTTAGGCATTAAGCCATTGATGTCATTAGTACAAGGTTGCGAGCAACCTGCGATGGCATTGACCGATCAGAATAACCTCTTTGCGCTGGTCAAATTCTATAAAGCGGCTATGGGCGCGGGCATTAAACCTATTGTTGGCTCCGAAGTCTTTATTGAAGATGAAAACGGTGACGTTTTTAAAATGCTCTTACTGGTTCAAAATGAAGCTGGCTATTTAAATTTGTCACACCTGATTTCTCAGAGTTATTTAAAAAACCAGAAGCTCTATCAAAACAATATGCTTGGTTTAATAAAACGTCAGTGGTTAGAAGAGTTTAATGAAGGTTTGATTGTCCTTTCGGGGGGGCGTTTAGGGGACGTTGGGGTTGCTTTATTGGCTGAAAAACCGAACCTAGTCGCCAGTCGTATTAAATGGTGGCAAACCCACTTCCCCGAGCGTTTTTACCTGGAATTAATTCGTACAGGTCGCCCTCAAGAAGAGGCTTATCTAGCGTTAGCGATTGACGTCGCGCTACGTTATGACTTACCTGTGGTCGCTACTAATGATGTGCGTTTTGCTAAACCTGAAGATTTTGAAGCGCACGAAGTCCGTACGTGTATTGGCGCCGGTTATATCCTCGACGATCAAAATCGTCCTAAACTTTATTCAGAAGAGCAGTACTTTAGAAGTACCGAAGAGATGATTGAGCTGTTTGCAGATATTCCAGAAGCCATCGCCAATACTGTTGAAATTGCCAAGCGTTGTAGTTTGAACCTCACGTTAGATCAATATTTCCTGCCTGACTTTCCCGTGCCGGAAGGCATGACAATGGATGAGTTTTTTATTGCCGAGAGTCATAAAGGGTTAGAAGAGCGTTTAGCCTTTTTATTTGGTCATTTAGATTCGGAGGCCTATGACGTTAAACGCATTGAGTATTACGAACGCATTAAATTCGAGTTAGACGTAATTCTGGAAATGGGCTTTCCTGGCTATTTCTTAATCGTTGCTGACTTTATTCAGTGGGGTAAAAACCAACAGATTCCGGTAGGGCCAGGTCGTGGTTCTGGAGCGGGCTCTTTGGTGGCGTATTCCTTAAAAATTACTGACTTAGATCCGATTGAATACGACTTGCTGTTTGAACGTTTCCTCAACCCAGAACGTGTGTCCATGCCCGATTTCGATATCGATTTTTGTATGGATCGTCGTGATGAAGTGATTGATTACGTAGCACAACATTATGGTCGTGATCACGTGTCACAGATTGTCACCTTTGGTACGATGGCCGCTAAGGCCGTAGTGCGTGATGTTGGACGTGTATTGGGCTTAGGTTATGGCGTAGTCGATGGTATTGCCAAACTGATTCCAAATGAATTAGGCATTAAATTGGCCGGGGCTTTAGAGCAAGAAGCTGAATTACAGAATAAATATGACAATGACGATGATGCCCGTCAGTTACTCGAGTTTGCCCTTAAACTTGAAGGTACTGTGCGTAATTCGGGTAAGCATGCTGGAGGTGTGGTCATTGGACCTAAGCCTTTAGATAATTTCTGTCCGGTATTGTGTGACCCGGATGGCTCTAGTGTCGTGACACAACTTGATAAAAACGATGTAGAAACAGTCGGTCTAGTTAAATTCGATTTCTTGGGGTTAAGAACCCTAACCATTATTGATTGGGCCTTGCAGTCGATTAACGTCAATAAAAAAGTCGGCGATGAAGGTTTCGTTGATATTGCGCGTATCCCTTTAGCCGATCAACCCACCATTGAGATGATTAAGACGGGTAAAACCACTGGCGTATTCCAGTTGGAATCCAGCGGAATGCAGAGTTTGATCGTGCGTTTAAAACCCGATTGCTTTGAAGATATCATTGCCTTGGTCGCTTTGTTCCGTCCAGGGCCTCTTGAATCGGGAATGGTTGATAACTTTATCGCGCGTAAGCATGGTAAAGAAAAGGTCTCTTATCCTGATGCACAGTACCAGCATGAAAGCCTTAAGGAAACTCTAGAGCCGACCTACGGGGTTATTCTTTATCAAGAGCAAGTTATGCAGATTGCTCAGATTCTGGCGGGTTACTCATTAGGTCAAGCGGATATGTTGCGTCGCGCCATGGGTAAAAAGAAGCCTGAAGAGATGGCTAAAGAGCGTTCTGGTTTTGAGGCGGGCTCCATTGCCAATGGCGTTGATGGCCAACTGGCGATGAAAATCTTCGATTTGGTAGAGAAGTTTGCAGGGTATGGTTTTAACAAATCCCACTCGGCGGCTTATGCTTTGGTTTCTTATCAGTCGGCCTGGTTAAAAACCCATTACCCAGCTGAATTTATGGCGGCACAGATCTCATCAGATATGGATAACACTGAGAAAGTGGTTCATATGGTGAACGAGTGTTATTCAATGGGTCTAACGGTACTTCAACCCGATATCAATACCGGTCAGGTGCATTTTAAACCTTATGCTGAAAGAACCGTTAATTACGGTTTGGGAACGATTAAAGGCGCAGGTGAAGCGGCTTTGGAAGGTATGATTCTTGAACGTGAAGCGAATGGTGATTTCAAAGATTTATTTGATTTCTGTTTGCGTGTGGGTAAAAAGGTTAATCGTCGTGTTTTAGAAGCGCTGGTACGAGCAGGGGCTTTCGACAGTCTGCATGATAACCGTCAGTCGGTATTGGAAAGTATTCCGATGGCGCTTAAGCAGGCAGAGCAGCAACTTAAAAATGATGAATTTGGGCAGAACGATCTGTTTGGAGAGATTTTGTCGGTTGAAGAGAGTGGTGATTCTCAACTGTTAAATGTACCTGAGATGTCTGAAAAACTGCGTTTGAAAGGTGAAAAAGAGACACTTGGTCTTTATATGACCGGCCATCCGATAGATATGTACCAAAAAGAGTTATCGACACTGGTCAACGGTAAATTGTCTAGCTTACGCCCAGAAAAATGGAAAAAAGTTTGGGTAGCGGGTTTGGTTATGGAGTTACGCAATAAAACCACGCGTAATGGTCAAAGAATGGGCTTCGCAGCGCTGGATGACAAAACAGCACGTCTTGACATCGTCATGCGTCCAGCCGTTTATGAAGCCATTAAAGACACGGTTAAAGTCGATATGGTCGTCTTAGCCTATGGTGAAGTCGCAGAAGATACCTTCAATGGTGGTATCAAACTGGATGCCGAACAGATTGTTACCTTAGCCGAGGCGCGAGTTGAAAAGGCCAGAGCGATTAAGTTATCGGTCAATCAATCGACGGTAAAATCGAATAAAATCGATGAATTAAAACGGTTATTAGAGGTTTATCGTGCTGAAGTCGGTTTGCCGGTGGTGATCGATTACACCAATCAAGTCGCCAACGTGCAGATGAAGAGTCATGATGGTGTTTTATATCTGCCTGAAGACGATTTGTTAGAGGCTCTAACGGCACAAGGTTGGCAACCGGAAGTTGTTCTATAAGCAATGAATTAGGGCATTTTCAAAAGTGACCCTACGTCCACATGGTTTTGTAAAGCCGCAGGGCATGCCGGGCCTGGTCACTTTTGACATATATGGCTGACTTATTCACTAAAAAACACTTTTCACAATCGGCTTCAAAACCCTCTTATTCACTCAAAAAATTGACTAAACTCAGGCACCTCCACACGAGTGGTGCGGTATTGATTGACCACATGGTCTTTATCTTCGTACCCTAACGCCATTCCGCCTAACAAAATCAGCGATTCATCATAGTTGAGGAAGTTTTTAATCAGTTTAGGGAACTCTGCTAAAGCACCTTGTGGGCAAGTGGCTAGTCCTTGTTCTTCAGCAAGCAACATGATGTTTTGTAGAAACATGCCGTAGTCTATGTACGAGCCGGTTTCTAAGTTGGGATCCATAAAAAACAACAACATAATAGGCGCATCAAAAGCACGATAATTGGCTTGCCATTGTTGAAGTCGTCTCGCTTTATCTTCACGTGAAATATCTAGAGCAGTATAAAGCTCTGTTCCCGTTGCAATACGGCGACTTTTGTATGGCTCCACCCAGCGGGTTGGGTAGTAATGATAATCCATGGACTCTTTGTCACCCTTTTCAAAGGCCGTTTGCATCTGTTGTTGCAGTGATGATTTTTTTTGCCCGCTGATAATGGCAACCTGCCAAGGCTGCATATTCACACCAGAAGGTGCAAAACGTGCTACCTCTAAAATACTCTGTATTTGCTGCTGGCTAACAGCCTTATCTAAATAAGCTCTTGTCGAATGACGTTGTTTAATCGCTTGGGTGACGTTCATTTGATGGGATCCTTTCTGTCTATAGATGTTTTTAATCGTAACATTGCAGTTGTTTGGTACGCAATGCGTTTTAGCCTAAAAAACGGATAGTGTGATCAAATCAATAGAGTCTCAGAGGGATGACTGACAGTCTAAGGATTGTGATAATGTTTAGGTCGTAAAGGGGGAGATGAAGGCTGTCATTAAACTTGATCGATTTGGGTTGCTCTGCTAGCTTAGTATCAATGCATTATAACTAATAGGCTCTCTTGCAAAAAGTCAGCCATGACGATAGCCGTATGTAGTACATGCAGGTGTGTAAACATTCTAATGCCTTTAAATATTATCTCAAAAAACAGGTGTTTCAATGAAAGTTTATGCATGAAAATACAAACTGAGAGAGATGAAGGTGTTCTTATGAAAATTTTAATGATTAAAGGTAAGTTATTCACTTTTAATATGGCAAACTTTGCGGGGAGTGCTTTAAATTTTAGAGGGAGCAGGGTAAACTTCTAAAATAATTATTATTAAATGGCACTGCCATCAATTTTTGAAAAATTACAGAGAGTGTTTCCATGTCTAAAATCGAATCTATCCTAACAGAAACCCGTGTTTTTGAACCTTCTGCTGAAACACTCGCCAGTGTTGCCATTACCCAGGATAAGCTGGATGCTATGTACGCCGCGGCTGAAAAAGACAATGTTGGATTTTGGTCTGACTTAGCGCGTGAAAAACTCTCTTGGTCAAAACCTTTTACGGTCGGCCTAGATGACTCTAATGCACCGCACTTTCAATGGTTTACAGATGGTGAACTAAACGTTTCTTATAACTGTATTGATCGTCATCTGGAGACGAAGAGTGACAAATTAGCGATTATCTTTGAAGGCGATCAGGGTGATATCGAACGGTATACGTATAAAGAGTTACATGATCACGTTTGTCGTTTTGCCAATACATTGACTGCACAAGGGATAAAAAAAAGCGACCGCGTTATTATCTATATGCCAATGATTCCGCAAGCGGTTATCGCCATGCAAGCATGTGCCCGTATTGGTGCTATTCACTCGATCGTATTTGGTGGTTTCTCAGCCGAGGCATTGAAAGATCGCATAGAAGATGCGGGTGCTAAACTCGTTATTACGACCAATGGTAGTCGTCGAGGTGGCAAGACAATTCCCCTGAAAGGTGCAGTGGATGAGGCGCTTTCAAAAGGTTGTGACAGTGTTCGAAAGGTTATTGTCTATCGCCGGACAGATGATGAAGTGATGATGAAAGCAGAGCGTGATATTGATTGGTTTGAGGCGGAAGCAGGTATGAGTAACTATCATACTCCTGTTATGGTGGCGTCAGAACACCCTCTATTTTTATTGTATACCTCAGGATCGACGGGCCAACCTAAGGGGGTGCTGCATAGCTCAGGCGGTTATCTTCTAAATGCGCATCTCACCAATGAATGGATGTTTGATTTGAAAGACAGTGATGTCTTTTGGTGTACTGCAGATGTAGGCTGGATTACTGGACACACATACGTGGCCTATGGTCCTTTGTCGGTCGGCGCGACCATGTTGATGTTTGAAGGCGTGCCAACTTATCCAGATGCGGGACGTTTTTGGCAGGTTTGTCAGGATCATGGTGTTACCGTTTTCTATACAGCACCTACTGCGATTCGTGCATTAATGAAATTTGGCGGGGATTTACCAAATCAGTATGATCTTTCTAAATTACGTATTTTAGGAACCGTCGGCGAGCCGATTAATCCAGAAGCTTGGATGTGGTATTACGAAGTCATTGGTGGCAGTCGATGTCCGGTTATTGATACTTGGTGGCAGACGGAAACCGGTGCGCATATGATTGCGCCTTTCCCCATTACGCCACTTAAACCCGGCTCATGCACCAAGCCTTTACCAGGAATTGATGCCGCCATTTTAGATGAAGAAGGCAATGAACTAGATTCAGGCGATGGAGGCTTATTAGTCATTAAGAAACCATGGCCTTCAATGATTCGTACTGTTTGGAACGATGACCAGCGTTATAAAGACACTTATTTTCCTTTAAAAGGGAAAGGCAAAAACTACTATGTGGTTGGAGACAGCGCCCATAAAGACAAAGATGGCTATTTCTGGATATTAGGCCGTATTGATGATGTTTTAAATGTCTCAGGACACCGTTTGGGCACCATGGAAATTGAATCGGCTTTAGTCTCTCATCCTTTAGTAGCAGAAGCCGCCATAGTGGGGCGCCCGCATGATATTAAAGGCGAAGCCGTTTCAGCATTTGTGGTCTTGAATGTCGACATTCCAGAAGGCAGTGAGCGTGAGGCACTAATTCTAGAGTTACGTAACTGGGTTGCCAAAGAGATTGGCCCAATTGCTAAACCAGATGAAATTCGTTTTGGAACGAACTTGCCCAAAACCCGCTCCGGCAAAATTATGCGACGTTTATTGAAAACGATTGCTAAGGGTGAAGAAATTACTCAGGATACTTCAACACTTGAAGACCCAAGTATTTTGGAGCAGTTTAAACACCAGAAATAAACTCATTTTGACGAGAATTAAGCACGCTTATTGTGTGCGTCGAAAGAGCCTCATTTGGTCTTAAGGATTCAAATGGGGTTTTTTTATATGTTTTTTATAGATTTGTGATGCGTTGAAAAAAGAAGCTTTGCATTTTTAGGATGATAACGCTATGAAATGTAATCACATTTTTTGACAGAAAATTTTAAAAAAGAGACATAAAGTTTTTTATAGACTCCTATAAGTAATACCTATTGTCACTAGAGTAGTTTAAGCCTGATAATAGCCAGGTTTATCGCTTTTTAAGCCATAAGGAAAGTAAGGCATTTTATTTCTCTGTACCTGAGCTAAAGTTCGATTAAAGCTTTGGTTAGAATGAGTCATAAAGTGTCATTTCAGACTATCTCAACCGAGGAGAGATACATTGGATCAAGCTAAGATAGAGAAGATTAAAAGTCTTCCAGAATATCAACAGTTGGTAAAGGAACGTACAGGCTTGGCCTGGAAGTTGTCCATTGCCATATTGGTGGTTTATTACGGGTATATTATGTTATTAGCATTTAACCCTGAGTTCTTCACAACGATTGTCAGTGGAGAGTATGTTTCAATCGGTTTCCCTATTGGGGTTGCCATTATTGTATTTTCTTTTTTATTAACGGGTTATTACGTTAAAAAAGCAAATGATGATTTTGACGAGCTGACTGCAAAAATTAAGAAAGAGGTTGAATGATGAACTCACTTTTCAAAACATTATTTAGCTTTATGCTTTTGGCGTTATTGCCAATGGTCGCAATGGCTGCAGGTACGATAGAATCTGATGGTACTAAGGTGGCAACAAACTGGCCTGCCATTTCAATGTTTGTCGCATTTGTAGGTTTAACTATCTACATCACTTATTGGGCAGCAAAACGCACTAAGTCAGCTAAGGATTTTTATGCAGCGGGTGGCGGCATTACCGGTTTGCAAAACGGTTTAGCGATTGCAGGTGACTATATGTCAGCCGCTTCTTTCTTGGGTATTACAGGTATGGTTTACCTCAAAGGTTACGATGGTTTGATTTTTGCCATTGGTTTCTTGGTAGGTTGGCCGATTATCTTGTTCTTGATGTCAGAGCGTCTACGTAACTTAGGTAAATATACGTTTACCGATGTGGCTGCTTACCGTTTCAAGCAAACACCGGTTCGTGTGTTAGCGGCTTTCGGTAGTATTGCGGTGGTTATCCTGTATCTGATTGCTCAGATGGTGGGTGCTGGTAAATTGATCGAATTACTCTTCGGTTTAGACTTTGACTATGCTGTTGTCATGGTAGGTATACTTATTATCGCTTATGTGACTTTTGGTGGTATGTTGGCAACGACTTGGGTGCAGATCATTAAAGCCGTCCTATTGCTTTCTGGTGCGACCTTTATTGCGATCGCGGTCATGTACCAAATGGACTTCAGTTTTGATACGTTGTTTAAGACAGCGGTTGAAAAGCGTGATGGGGATATGAGTATCCTGTTCTCTGGTGGGTTTGTTTCTGATCCTATTAATGCGATCTCTTTAGGTATTGCTCTAATGTTTGGTACAGCTGGTTTACCGCATATTCTTATGCGATTCTTCACGGTTCCAGATGCTAAAGAAGCGCGTAAGTCCGTCTTTTATGCGACGGGTTTCATCGGTTACTTCTACATCCTAGCATTCATTATTGGTTTTGGAGCGGTGGCTCTAATCGTAGGTGGAGAGTTCTTTGCTGATGGTAAGTTGATTGGTGGTAACAATATGGCCGCGATTCACTTATCAAATGTGATTGGTGGTGACTACTTCCTAGGGTTTATCTCTGCCGTTGCATTTGCAACGATTTTAGCGGTTGTTTCTGGTTTAACCTTAGCGGGTGCGTCAGCGATTTCACATGATATCTATGCAAATGTTATCAATAAAAATGCAACTGAAGTGCAAGAGACTAAAGTTGCACGTTATGCAACAATCGTTATCGGTGCTTTAGCGATTATCTTCGGTATTGGTTTTAAAGATCAAAACATCGCGTTCGTAGTCGCTTTGGCATTTACGATTGCAGCTTCTGCTAACTTCCCAGTCTTGATTATGTCGATGTACTGGAAAAATATGACTACACGTGGTGCGGTTATAGGCGGTTGGTTAGGTCTAAGCTCAGCGGTTATTATGGTGTTGTTAGGGCCTGTTGTTTGGACGCAAATCCTAGATATGGGTGCGGCAATTGTTCCTTATAAGTTCCCAGCATTATTCACCGTAACGATTGCATTTATCGGTATTTGGTTTTTCTCAATTACAGATAAATCAGCACGTGCAGCTGAAGATAAAGAGGGCTTTGAAGCTCAGTTCATCCGTTCTCAAACGGGTATTGGTGCAGAAGGTTCTTCTCATTAATATGGTGTAAGGTATTAAGGATTAATGTTCATTCTTAAGCCTGGATTGCTTTCAAAGCGATTCAAATAAAAAGGGACGGTTACTTTGTAACCGTCCCTTTTTTTATGTGTAAAATAAATAAGTAATTCATTTTCAAGCAATGAGTAGGGTCTATGGCACTTGAGCAACAAGCAGAATTTCTACAACAAATACCCCCTTTTGGTTTGATTGATGTTTCTGCTCTCAGGCAAGCCGCATTAAGTATGGATGTTATTTATTTGCCGACAGGCGTATCAGTGCCTTTATTAGCAAGTGTATCAGCAGACAATCAGCAGGCTGAATACAAAACTCCAACGTTCCTTTATTTTGTTATAAAGGGTGTTATTGCAGAAGAATCCCAAGGGTTGGTAGTAGGACGATATAGCATCCGAGGTTATTTTGGTGAGCGTAATGTTATTCAAATGCAAAGTGCCGCTGCTCGATTAAAACCAAAAGGCATGGCGCATGCAGATTCTGTCTTTAGAGTATTAGAAGAAGCGATTCTGTATCGGATGCCTGGCGCAGTTTTCTTAGAACTGTTTCAGGAAAATGAGGCTTTTCAAGAGTATTTTAATGCCAATATCGTTGATAAATTGAATGCCATGCATCATGCAGTCCAAACAACGACTTCCACTGAAGTCATGATGGATACCGTTTGTTCTGCACCGATTCAGCCTTTGGTTATTGTATCTGATACTGAAACATTGCAGTCCGCTATTCAAAAGATGGTTGAACACAAAACCGATGCTTGTGTGGTCGCTCCTCATGGGGCTATCTCTATGGGTAATCAGAGTCGCGGTGGTCAAGCAGACGAAGTGGGCTATGGAATTATCACCTCAACCGATATCCTTAAGCTGATTGCCGATGAGCAAACAGGCTTGTTGCTACAGGATTTAGCGAGTTCGGGCGTAGCCAATGGTCCATTATTAACGGTGCATGAGTTTGACTATCTGTTTAATGCGTTGCTAAAAATGACCCGTTTTCAAGTGGATCGCCTAATTGTAAGAAGTGATACAGATCTGGTCGGTTTTTTGAATCTCAAAGATTTAATGAGTCTGTTTGCGAATCAATCGGGCCTGGCTTTACTTAAGGTAGAGCAGGCTCAATCTGTTGACGATCTACACATCGTCGCCCAGCAGATCGATCAATTAGTCGAGAATTTAAATCGTAAAGGCATTAAAACGCATTATATTGCCAAATTAGTCAATGAGTTACACCGTAAAATGATTCACAAACTGGTGGAATTACTCTTGCCAGAAGCGTTGCAATCAGAAGTGTGTTTGATGGTGATGGGTAGCGAAGGTCGGGCAGAGCAGGTCGTGAGGACGGATCAGGATAATGCTCTGATGTTTTCTAATGAGTTGTCCAAAAAAGCGCAAGAACAGTTAATGATATTTTCTGACAGTTTTACTCAGGCAATGATTGAAATTGGTTTTCCGACGTGTCCAGGAAAAATTATGCTTTCTAATGCTATGTGGCGACAATCAGTGAGTCAGTTTTCAGAAAAAGTTCGACACTGGTTTGACCATCCAACGCGTGAAAACTTTATGTATATTGCGATTTTATGTGATGCCGAGGTCGTTTACGGTCACTCGGAGTGGTTGTTTGCTGTTAAACGCACACTACAACAGCGTATGGCAGACAATCCCATTTTTTTAAGGCATTTCGCCAAGGCTGTGATTCAGTTTGAAACGCCCGTGAGTTTTTTTGGTGGCTTACGTACAGAGAATAACTCGGGTCTGGAGTCTATAGACCTTAAAAAAGGCGGTATTTTTCCGATCGTTCATGGTGTTCGCTGTTATGCATTAGAGTACAAGATCGAACCCACCAATACGCATTGGCGAATAAAAGCCTTAATCGATTTAGGTCTGTTTGAAGAAAGCTTTGGCATAGAGTTAGGCGAAACATTGAATTTTTTAAATACGTTACGTTTGGAGTCGATGCTTAAGCAAATCAATCAGCTCGATTCGGGAGTAGTCAATTTTAGCGAAGTGACTGGCGATGTGAGAGTTGTACCAAACAATTACATTGATGTCAGTGGCTTATCACACCTACAACAAGATTTACTCAAGCAATCTCTAAATGTGGTTGAAGCATTTAAGAGGCGAGTGACTAAGCATTTTAAATTACACGAGATGCTATAGATGTTGGCTTGGTTGAAACGTTGTTTGCTAACACGTCAAAAGCAAAAATTAAAAGAGCCAGCATTTGATTTCATCTTCACTAAAAGCGTACCTGGTTCTTATGTCAGCTTTGACTGTGAGACAACGGGATTAGATCCCAAAAAAGACAGAATAATCTCATTGAGCGCCATTAAAATCCAAAAAAATCAAATTTTAACCAGTCAAAGTTTGAATGTGTTGATTAAGCAAGATGACTTAATCGCTCCCGACAGTATCGTTGTACATCATATCCGTAATGTAGATATCGTCGAAAAAGAATCAAGTTCAGTAAGGCTCCTGACAGAAAAGCAGGCACTGAAAGAATTTTTAGCCTTTATAAAGGGATCCACTTTGGTGGGCTATTACTTAGAATTTGATGTTGCGATGGTGAATCAGATTATTAAGCCTTGGCTGGGAGTAAAATTGCCGAATCGACAAATTGAAGTGTCAGCACTTTATTATGATCATATCGTTCGCCTAACAAAACGTTCAGGCCAGCCTGGGTTTCAGCAACCGAATATTGATTTAACATTTGATCAGATTTTGCATACACTGAAATTGCCGAACTTGGGACAGCATGATGCGTTTAGTGATGCTCTGATGACGGCTTTGGTTTTTGTTAAATTACAACAAGATAGCCTTTAGAGAGGTGTTGATTACTAGAATAAATTAAGGTGCATACCTTGACAAAACGTTCGTTTTAGATATAATTACCGCAGCTTTTTTAAAAAAAATTATTGAGCGGGGGTTTGAACGAATGAACCCCCGGCTCAAATTTTAAAAAAACCCCGTCTTTACGGGGTTTTTTGTTATTTGAATCCAGGGAATGTTATCTGGAAATGCAGTGGAAGTAATCTTTTGAATTTAGAAGAAAAATTAGAAAACTTATTAAAGCCTACGATTGAGTCAATGGGCTTTGAATTGTGGGGCTTTGAGTACCTGCCAGCCGGTCGCCATTCGATTTTAAGAGTCTTTGTCGAAAAGTCAGATATGGGTATTACCGTAGATGATTGTGCGGCAGTGAGTCGTCAGATCAGTGCCATTATGGATGTTGAAGACCCAATCAGTAGCGCGTATATGCTAGAGGTCTCTTCTCCAGGAATGGATCGCTTATTATTTAAGCCAGAGCAGTTTAAGCTTTATCTGAATAAACCTATTCAGGTTAGAACCGCAGTGGGTGTTTTGGGCCGTAGAAAATTTAAAGGGCCTTTAGTGTTAGCAAACGACACGATGATTGGCATTGAAATAGATGGTGAATTATATGAAATCACCTATGACATCATCGATAAGGCCAGTGTGGTCGCAGAATTTTAATCGAATTTGTTCATTCAAATTCGATTTGCAACAGTTTATAAAAATCAGTTTATAGAAATATTAGGACGTTGACAGATGAGTAAAGAAGTTTTAGCCGTCGTAGAAATCATGGCGAATGAAAAAGGCGTTGATAAAGAAATTATTTTTGACGCAATCGAAACCGCTTTAGCAACCGCAACACGCAGAAGTAATGACGATGAGATTGATGTTCGCGTTGAAATTAACCGCATTACCGGTGACTACGCAACATTCCGTCGCTGGGAAGTGATTGATGATGCCACCGCAATTGAGGATAATGTGGGGTGGTACATTCGTGAAATGGATGCCATTGATGAAGATCCCAATGCCGACATTGGTGATTTTATCGAAGAGCCAATCGACTCCATTGAATTTGGCCGTATTGGTGCGCAAACCGCCAAGCAAGTTATTATTCAAAAAGTTCGTGAAGCTGAACGTAAGAAGGTTGTAGAAATCTACTCTAAACGTATTGGTGAAATTATCACGGGTCAGGTTAAGCGCGTTGAACGTGGCGATGTTATTTTAGACTTAGGAGATAACGTTGATGCCGTGATTCCGCGTAATCAATTGATTGCACGTGAAAACTTCCGTATGGGTGATCGCGTTCGCGCATACTTACAAGAAGTGAGTTTCCGTCCTCGTGGTCCACAGTTGATTATGTCTCGCGCTTGTAAAGAGATGCTGACAGAGTTGTTCAAAATTGAGGTGCCTGAGATTGGCGACGATCTGATTGATGTCATGGGAGCCGCTCGTGATGTTGGGTTCCGCGCTAAGGTCGCTGTTCGTGCAAATGATCCGCGTTTAGATCCGATTGGTGCTTGTGTTGGTATGCGTGGTTCACGCGTTCAATCAGTGACCAATGAAATCGCTGGTGAGCGTATTGATATTATCCTTTGGGATCCTAATGATGCGCAGTATGTGATTAACGCAATGGCCCCTGCTGAAGTTTTATCGATTATGGTCGATGAAGACAAGCACACCATGGACCTGTCAGTCGATGACGAACAGCTTTCTCAAGCCATTGGTAAAAACGGTCAAAATATCCGTTTAGCCAGTGAATTGACGGGCTGGGAATTGAACGTAATGACTCAATCAGCGATGAATGAGAAGCATGATGTTGAATCTAAAGATCAGATCGAAATTTTTGTTAATGCCTTAGATATTGATGAAGAAATGGCTGATGTGTTGGTCGGCGAAGGATTTGCAACGCTTGAAGAAATAGCTTACGTTCCTGCGAACGAAATGCTACAAATTGATGGTTTTGATGAAGATATTGTTGCTGAACTGAAACAGCGTGCAAAAGATGCACTGTTGACTAAGGCGAT
>Ga0314774_1001029_pt1 | contig 19319 bp, 17 predicted proteins | sample MetaGCBIA2018_FD_204515 | JGI IMG/M metagenome (GOLD analysis project Ga0314774, IMG submission 204515) | Cryopeg brine microbial communities from Beaufort Sea near Barrow, Alaska, United States - CBIA 2018 | ecosystem: Environmental > Aquatic > Marine > Coastal | place: USA: Alaska | collected...
GTGAGACGATCCAGCTCTTTGTGACTCATTGAATATAGTTCCTCTGCCATTTGGTCCCCTTCCATAATTTAATAAGGGGACATTTGTACCTTGGACAAAGGGGACATTACTATCTTGGGCTAACACGCAGATCATCCCCCTTTTCGAATTCCTTATCATGTGCTAGTCTTTGTCGGCTAATAATGGGTGATCTATTTGATCCGCTTTGCGGTCTCTTTTCTATTACGAAGGAGTTGTCATGTCAGTAGAAAACAAGGTTGGCGCAAAGGTTCGTAAGTTGCGCGAAACGCGGGGGATGTCGATTGCTCAATTGGCTGAACAGTCTCATTGCTCCGTTGAAATTTTGATTCAGATCGAGGGGGGCGAGATGGTCCCATCGCTGACGCCGTTAATGGAGATATCACGTGCTCTCGGTATCCGTCTCGGAACCCTGATCGACGATGAACCCCATGACGGTCCTGTGGTGGTCAAGGCCAAACAATCCCCTGGTGTGATCCGCTTTTCCGGTAAAGATCCGGCGGCGACCCAGAGCAATCTCGATTTCTATACCCTGGGTGCCGGTAAAAAAGATCGCCATATGGAACCGTTTCTGATCGATGTGCAACCGCGTGTCGATCGTGAAGCCCCGCTCTCCTCACACGAAGGGGAGGAGTTTATTTATGTCATATCCGGCCGGATAGAAATTAATCATGGTCAATTGACCTATGAACTCGAAGCTGGCGACAGTATCTATTGCGATTCGATCGTACCGCACGATGTCCACGCCAAAGGGGATATCGCCCGGATTCTCGCCGTTGTCTACGCACCCTTCTAGGGATCGGAGGTCTTACTTATGCCTTATACACAAAAGACCATCGGGGCCCTTTTCGAAGAGCAGGTCAGCCGTCTTCCGGATCACGACTTTATCGTCTATCCCGATCGCAATCTGCGCTGGACCTTTCTCGAATTCAACCAGCGGGTCGATGATCTGGCCAAGGGACTTCTGGCGACCGGAATCGGCCGGGGGGATCACGTTGGAATCTGGGCGCGTAATGTCCCTGACTGGCTCACCTTCATGTTCGCTACGGCCAAGATCGGCGCCGTCCTGGTCACGATCAATACCCTCTATCGCAGTTTCGAACTCGAATATGTCGTCAGGCAAGCCGACCTCAAGGCGTTGGTTCTTATCGACAGCTTTCGCGATCATGACTATCTCGAGACCGTCAATGGCCTGATCCCGGAGCTGAAAACCTGCCAACGTGGTCATCTCAACAGCGAGAAATTTCCGAAGCTTAAGAGCGTCATCTATATCGGTCCGGAGAAACATCGGGGGATGTACAGTACCCGCGAGCTGATACAACTCGGCAGTCAGTGCGGTGACGAGCAGATCAACGCGATAAAAAAAACGTTGTCGCCGCACGATGTGGTCAACATGCAGTACACCTCGGGAACCACCGGCTTTCCGAAGGGGGTCATGCTCAGCCACTATAATATCCTCAACAACGGCTACTATATCGGCGAACGGCAGAAGTTCAGTGAGCAGGATCGGCTCTGTCTGCCGGTGCCGCTGTTTCACTGCTTCGGCTGTGTCCTCGGCGTGATGGCGGCGCTGACCCATGGCGTAACCCTGGTGCCGATCGAAATCTTCGATCCGCTACAGGTGTTGGCGGCTGTGCAGCAGGAGAAATGCACAGCCCTGTATGGTGTGCCGACCATGTTTATCACCGAACTCGCCCACCCGATGTTCAATCTGTTTGATCTCAGCTCGCTACGGACCGGTATTATGGCCGGATCCCCCTGTCCGGAAATGACGATGAAGCAGGTGATGGAGAAGATGTATTGTATCGATATGACCATCGCTTACGGCCTGACTGAAGCCTCACCGGTAATCACCCAGACCAAGACCGATGATTCGGTGGCGCAACGGGTCGGGAGTGTTGGCGCCGCTCTGCCGGAGATCGAGGTGAAGATTGTCGATCCGGAGAGTGGTGAGATCTGTCCTCCCGGAACAGCAGGCGAACTCTGCTGTCGCGGTTACAACGTGATGAAGGGGTATTACAACATGCCGGAACAGACCGCCGAGGCGATCGACGCCGATGGTTGGTTGCATTCAGGCGATCAGGCCGAGATCGATGCCGATGGCTACTACCGGATCACCGGTCGGATCAAGGACATGATCATTCGCGGCGGTGAAAATATCTACCCGCGTGAGATCGAAGAGTTTCTTTATACTCTCGATGGTGTGCTTGATGCTCAGGTGGTCGGCCTCTCTGATGAGAAATACGGCGAAGTGGTTGGCGCCTTTGTGATTCGCAAGGCTGGCGCAGATCTGCTGGAAGAAGATATTCAGGATTTCGCCCGGACGTGCATTGCTTCGTACAAGCGGCCAAAGCATGTCTTTTTTGTTGAGGAGTTCCCGATGACCGCCAGTGGCAAGGTGCAGAAATACAAATTACGGGAACTTGCGCAAAAGGAACTCATAAACCGTCTGATCGTTGTTTAAGGTGAGGATATGGAAAAAAAGATATGCTACTGCTTTCATTTCACCAAGGGGGATATCCTTGCTGATTTACAGTTGCACGGTGGGCGTTCGACAATTGTTGAACAGATTGTTAAAGCGCGGCAGTCGGGTGAGTGTCGTTGTTCCGAAACGCATCCAGAGGGGCGATGATGTTTGTCTGACGTCTGCCGTGTCGTAGACGAATATCTCCAAATGAACAACCCCGCCGCAAACAGCGGGGTATCAACAACCTAAAACCTTTGAGTCACTATACAGTGCATCGAAGGAATGTTGTCATTCCCGAGGGGTTAATCGGGAATCTAGCTTTAGAACTATGGATCCGAAGATAGAATCTTTCGGGGATGACAGATTCTCCCCTGACATTAATAGTGCTAGATAATTACACATTTGCTAATTTACGCCGCGAGCAGCGGAGGATTAAACCCGTACTTCACAATAAAGGCGCCATGATTTAATCATGGCGCCTTTGCTGTTTGGGGAACGTCAGATTCTCAATCGAGCAGAAACGCGTTCGACTGTTCGCGGTTACACGGAGCAATCGATAACGTCCATCTCTTGTCCCCTTGTTGCAGTAAGATTTCAATCGTGCTTTCGCCAGCCCCTTTGCCGTAAGTGGCAACGATAGCCGCTGCGGTTTCGATATCCGCAGGTTCAGCTGCGCCGCTGATCAACCCTTGCGGCCCGGTAAAATCATCCGCCCGGAGCAAGACGTCTTCAGGTTGGGCCAGTTCATGGATACGATCGTTGTCAGCCTGATTTCGTCCGAGAATAAGTTTTACGGTCGGGGTGATACGAAACTGCCGCCCTGCTTTGAGGAGTTCGGCTTCAAGCGGGGTCGCATCCGGGTTGTGTTCGAGGAGATCGCGCAGGCGATTCGAAAACGATTTTTCAGTCAGCAGACAGCCGCCGCCGACTGCCGGGTAATCGACCAGCCCCCACTCTTTGGCCAAGGCGGTCTGCGGTTTGCGTGAGCGACCCTGGATGCTGAGCAGCTGCTCACGATCAACCAGCCCCTCCTTCTCCATAGTTGTTATCGGCAAAACCAGGGCGGACAAAGGGCGTAAGATCCGCTTCGGATGGCCTGAGTAATTGGCGACTGAGTTGAGAGCCCGGGAGTTCTGGCTCATCGGCCGTTGACCGAGAACTTCGCCAGAAAACAGGAAGTCGAACCCCCCTTCGATCATATGCTTCCCGGCCAGGCGAAACATCATCGCATGGCAGTCGATACACGGGTTCATATTTTTTCCATAGCCATAACGCGGCTTTTTGACCATCTCCAGATGAATATCACTGATGTCTTGAACAATCAGCGGGATCCCCATCTTCTCGGCGGCAATACGGGCGCGTCCGGCCCCGAAAAAGGGGGTGGCGAATGCGATGCAGGTCACGTCGATACCCTGGCGTTTGAGGGCGAGTGCGGCCAGGCTGCTATCAAGACCGCCCGATAATAGGCCGAGTGCCTTGCTCATCTGTTTTCTCCTAGCTGTTTACTGTGTCAGAATTTGGGACGAGTGTGTGTCTGGGGATCGGAAAAATAGCACGCCATTGAATTGAAGGCAAGAGATGTGGGGACGAAAAGCGATTGAATGCCGCTTTCTGGATGTGTTACTCTGCGCAAGTTGTTTGCGGCTCGTTTTTTGCGGCTCGTTTTTTGCTGTACTATCCGTAAATATTCTTATCCCTAAGAGGGTTGCTAATGGCCAAAATTAATTACTTATTCAAAATGCTCAAGCAGCAGGGTGCCAGTGACCTGCATATCTCCAGCGGCGCACCGCCGCTATTTCGTCTGCATGGCGAGATGATGCCGCTCAATTATCCTGCCTTGAGTCATGATCAGGCCAAGGGTCTGGTCTATGAAATCCTCTTTGATGAGCAGAAGCAAGCGTTCGAAGAGAAGAATGACCTCGATTTTGCCTATGAACTTCAAGGTGTCGCCCGATTCCGTGGCAATCTGATGATGACTCATCGTGGTATTGCCGCGGTGTTCAGGATTATTCCGAGCAAAATTCTTACAGCCGATGATTTGAATCTCCCTGAAGGGGTGCGAAAATTGACCCGGATGAAAAAGGGGTTGGTGCTGGTCACCGGCCCGACCGGCAGTGGCAAGTCGACCACTCTGGCGGCGATGATCGATCTGATCAACTCGACCCGCAAAGAGCATATCCTGACCATTGAGGATCCACTCGAATTCGTCCATCAAAATAAAAAATCATTGCTCAATCAGCGCCAGATCGGAACCCACTCGGATTCGTTTGCGAACGCTTTGCGGGCTGCTCTGCGCGAGGACCCGGACGTTATTCTGGTCGGAGAGATGCGCGACCTGGAGACGATCTCCATGGCGTTGACGGCGGCCGAAACCGGTCACCTGGTCTTCGGTACCCTGCACACCAATTCTGCCGCCAAAACCATCGACCGTATTATAGATGCCTTCCCCAAGGATGCACAGGAACAGGTACGGACCATGCTCGGCGAAAGTCTGCGTGGCGTTATCTGTCAGCAGCTCTTAAAGACGGCCGACGGTAAAGGGCGCACCGCTGCGTTGGAGATCCTGGTCGGTAATGCCGCAATCAGCAACCTGATCCGTGAAGGAAAAACCTTCCAGATTCCATCGATTATGCAGACAGCCAAGCGGGAGGGGATGCAGCTGATGGATCAGCACATTCTGGAGCAGCTCAACGCCAAAAAAATCAACCCGGAAGAAGCGTATCGCTGCTGTAATGATAAGAAGGCGTTTGAACAGTATCTGCCGAACAAGCCGGGAGCGGCGGCGGAATGATCGAAATCGTTCTCCCTTGAAACGAAGAGCAACGCCCGGATGTTAACGTCATCCGGGCGTTTTTATTGCGTAACTCGGGTTTCGTCCCCCGCCGCTTGCGGGAGTGTTCATTGTTACATCCCGGCCTGTATCCGCTTTGATCAAGAAGTTATCGTGAAGCCAATAACTACGAACAAACTTTGCCTCGCGATAAAGTCCTCGATAAGTTCAAGCTCTAGCTCCCGCTTTCATCCCGGCCTGTATCCGCTTTGATCAAGAAGTTATCGTGAAGCCAATAACCACGAATAAACTTTGCCTCGCGATAAAGTCCTCGATAAGTTCAAGCTCTAGCTCCCGCTTTCATCCCGGCCTGTATCCGCTTTGATCAAGAAGTTATCGTGAAGCCAATAACCACGAACAAACTTTGCCTCGCGATAAAGTCCTCGATAAGTTCAAGCTCTAGCACCCGCTTTCATCCCGGCCTGTATCCGCTTTGATCAAGAAGTTATCGTGAAGCCAATAACTACGAACAAACTTTGTCTCACGATAAAGGCCTCGATAACTTCTGGATGTTTATTGCGTAGCACGGTTTTAATATTCCGCTGCTTGCGGCGAGGTTGTTCATTAGGAGCCTGCCTCAGAGAGAAGCTTCGGCAAGATGCGCCGAGGATGTTGTCTCTATCGCATTTTTCTACTACACTCTTTTCTTTGGACGACAAAAGAGCTTTTGTACCTATCTACTTTGTCTACGGTGATTAATTTATGAAAATTTTCTGTTCTTTTGCTCTGGTCATACTGATGCTTGCCCCTTCGGCGTTCGCACAATCCTATGTGTCTCTCGATGCCGTTGTTTAGTCCTCTGGTGAGAGTCTCTCATTTTCAGTTTATGAAAATTCGGTCGATCTTCCGGAACCGCTCAATTGTCGCTTGGAATCGGCCGCTACGATGGTCATGGTTGCCGCTGTCAAGAGTGGCACAGCAACTGAAAGTGTCCAACGTTATCGGTTGTCTCTACCCTCAGAAATCGACGGCCCGATCACGCTGTTGATTGAAGGGGTCGATGCCTCACCAGTGATGTTTATGATCTCTCCCCCGGCAGAGGGAAGCGGCACATCATCTGGAAAAACTGAAGAGTATCCGACCTTGTCGTCACTGTTCGACCTCGCCCAGCCTTATATCACGAATATTGCACCTTATGAGCCGATCTATTTTCTGGCCGGAACGAATCTGGCAAAGAGTAAATTTCAATTCAGCTTTAAATATCGGCTATTTAATCCAAAAGGGAGTCTGAATGAGAGCATGCCGTGGCTGCAAGGGTTGCATCTTGCTTTTACACAGACCTCTTTTTGGGATCTGAAATCAGAATCGACACCGTTTCGGGATACCAGCTATAAGCCTGAACTCTTTGTTCTCTCACCCAATAGCGGTTTACGTCCAAACAGTATGGACGGCCTTTTTTTTCAGCTCGGATATAAGCATGAATCGAACGGGCGGGGCGGTCTGGAGTCGCGGAGCACCAATTCTCTCTACCTGCAATCGATAATGGTCTTTTATGATGAAGAAAGTCGATTCGGGTTGGGGCTTTCACCGAAAATCTGGTTCTACATTGCGAATGATAATGAGACCAATCCAGATTTGTCAGCCTATCGGGGGTATTTCGATCTTGAACTCAGGCTTGGCAAGGCAGATAGTCTTATTTTTGGGAGTACCGTGAGCTGGGCAAAAGAGGGGGGTTCGATTCAGGCAGATCTGACCTATCCGGTCGGGCAGTTTCTGGGTGATAATTTCGATATCTATCTGCAGCTGCAATACACGAATGCTCTCGGTGAGAGCTTGATTGCTTATCAAGACCGTACGGAAGCGTTCCGGATCGGTTTCTCGGTTGTGAGATGAGACAGAACTTTGTGAGGCCTGTCGCCGGCAACGCTCCTCACTGGGTTCACATTTAAACAATCTGCTTATCTACTTCGCTCCACCAAAGAGCTATTGGATAAGGTCATAGTCAGTTTCACGCCCGTTCGCGTTGCTCAGCAAAGGCGCAAAGAAAATCTTAGATTATAGGGTTAACCTTGGCGTCTTTGCGGCTTTGCGTGAGACAAGGTTTTGATTTCGACCGTAAGTTAATTGATTGCCCCCGAGTTGAAACGATTTCGGATTTTGCAATCAGAGCTCAGGTTGAGTCAAATGGATAACCAGATTAAACAAAAAGTAGACCTGAACCGCCCAAACACGTTCTCTCTCGCGGTTGATTGTTGTATGCTCACAGCCGAAGGGCCTTGAGCAATCTTCCTTTTTTTCAGACGAGGATGTTTACATGGACGTATTTAAGTGGGATAAAAATTTTTAAACAGGGATAACTGAAGTTGACCTGCAGCATCAGCATCTGGTCGCAGTCATCAATCAATTCGGGAACCTAATCGCTCAAAATAAAATTGATAATGTCGCTATTGAGACCGTTTTCGAAGAGTTGGCAAACTATGCCCAATATCATTTCGATGCAGAAGAGAGTTTAATGGCCTCGGCCGGAGTTGACCTGCGGCATCTCCAGGAGCAGAAGCTGGAGCATCAAAGTTTTCTGCAGGAAGTGACGTTGAGGCATCGCTCAATGTCTGGTGAACTGCCGCTTTCAGGGACGCATTTATTTGAGTATCTGGTCAACTGGCTCATTTACCATATTCTCGGTTCAGATATGAGCATGTCGCGGCAGATCAAGGCGATTCGGCAGAAGGTGACGGCTCCGGAGGCTTACAAGGCCGAAAAACAGGGACTGGATCAATCCAAAGGGCTGCTCCTGACTGCGCTCAATAATCTTTTTCTTCAGGTTTCGGATCGGAACAAGGAGTTAAGTGAACTGAATGAGACGCTGGAAGAGAAGGTTGAGGCGCGAACAGAAGAACTTTTAAATGCAAACCAGAAATTGGATGAATTGGCGTCGACAGATGTCTTGACCGGCCTGGCCAACCGGCGACAGGCCATGATGCTGCTGGAAAAACTGTGGCTGGAATCCGCGCAAAAGAAAGAGCCTTTGGCATGCATGATGATTGATGCCGACGGTTTCAAGACGATCAATGACACTTACGGGCATGATGCCGGGGATATCGTACTGTGTAAGCTGTCGAAACGTCTGACTTTTTCTGTGCGCACCGATGATATCGTCTGCCGCATGGGTGGAGATGAATTCCTGATCATCTTGCCCAACACCGATCTGGAAGGGGCGCTAAAAATCTCCAAAAAGACCCAAGCCCAGGTTGCGGAGATTGTGGTGCCGATCACGGGTGGTTTCTGGCCAGGGAGTATCAGCGTCGGCGTCGCAGAGCGATCTGAATCGATGCAGAGCGTCAAGGATTTGATCAAGGCTGCAGACAAGGGTGTTTATGCGGCCAAAAACGCCGGGAAAAACTGTGTCAGATCGGCGGATAGGTGAGAGGATCTGACGCATTTATGCCAGTCCGTGTTGTTTCATCTTCCGCCACAAAGTGGTACGGCTCAAACTCAACTCTTCCGCTGCCGGCCCCTTTTTCCAGCGATGCATTTCGAGAGCCTCGATCAACTGCTCCCGATCCGAGGCGTTAAAGGGGTCCGATTCGAGGTCAACTTCTGTTGCCGGAACAGTGTCACGCAGCGTCGTCGGTAGAAAGCGCCGCTCGACACGATCGGTGGTGCTGGTGACGTAAGCATGCTCGATGGCATTTTCAAGTTCCCTGACATTTCCTGGCCAGTTGTACTCGATCAGCTGCGCCATCGCCCGACATGAGACTTCGCGAATCCGCTCTCCCCTCCCGTTGAATTTCTGAACAAAATATTCGACCAGTAACGGAATATCTTCACGCCGTTCGCGCAGAGGCGGAAGAGTGATCGGGACAACACAGAGGCGATAATAGAGATCCTCACGGAATGTCCCTTTGACGATCATTTTCTGCAGGTTGCGGTTGGTCGCCGCTATAACCCGAACATCCGTCTTCAGGGTCTCAATCCCTCCCACCCGTTCAAATTCTTTTTCCTGCAATACCCGCAGCAATTTGGCCTGAAGGGCCAACGACGTGTCGCCGATCTCATCGAGGAACAGGGTTCCGCCGTTCGCCAGTTCGAAACGTCCCGGCTTCGCTTTGTGGGCCCCGGTAAAGGACCCTTTTTCGTGCCCGAACAGTTCGCTTTCAAGCAGAGTTTCGGCCAGCGATGCACAGTTGACTTTGATAAACGGCCCGGTATTCCTGGCGGAACGATAGTGGATGGCGCGGGCCATCAACTCTTTGCCGGTGCCGCTTTCGCCGGTAACGATCACCGTAGTGTCCGTAGCCGAAACGGTCCGGACCCGATCAAAAACATCATCCATGACTTTGCTTTTGCCGACGAAATCAGAGAACGTGTAATCGTTGTGTATCTTCGCTTTGAGTTCTTCGATCTCACTCCGGTCGCGAATAATACCGATACAGCCGCATATTTCGTTGTTAAGATCGCGCATAAGGTCGGATGAGATGAATGACGGGATGCTCTCTCCCCGGCGATTGACGATCGTGGCAGAGCAGTTGTGAACCGGCTTCTCCTTTTTAAGGGTCCACTTCAGCGGGCAATCGGTATCGCAGACACTGGTGTGCAGCACTTCATGGCATTTTTTGCCGATGACTTCTTCTGCACTGTAGCCGGTCATACGCGTTGAACCATGGGAGAAACTGGTCAGGCACATATCGAGATCGACGGTGTAGATACCGTCAGCGATGGAATTGACCAAAGCCTGAGAGCGATCCATTTCGGCCACCAGGCGAATCTGCTTTTGTTCGAGTTTAGCGGTCAAATCGCGCAGAATTCTGGCATCGTGAAAGAGTTCAAGCATCGCCACGATTTCGCCTGATTCATTGCGGAGCGGGGTGAGTTCGATACAGATCGAAGTGTCGTTGCATCCCTGCAGGCACTCGAGGTCGAGGGATTTTTTTCCGACACCACTCTGCATGACCTCACTGAAGGCGCAGCCGCCATGACACCGTCCGAAGCCGGTGACCGTATGACACGGTTTGCCAATAACATTTTCTTCACTGACATTAAAGAGTTTTGCTGCCGCCCGGTTGATGCCGAGGATGCAACGTTCGGTATTGAGCAGGAAGGCCGGTTCGTTTAATTGATCGAACAGCCAGCGATCTTTGATCAGAGTTGTTAACATTTTCGTCCTCGCAGTTTTTATTCAATTATATAGTTTATGCAATTAATGTGCGAAAATATCGTTACTGTGATGGTTTAATAAATCTTCTTTAAATTCAGTCTGTTACGTGATTGAACGTGGAGGGTGCGAGATGAGGTGGAACAGAGTGTGTTGTCAAAGCGCGTACATTTTGCATGCGTTGGTGACATTTTGTTTCACTTTTCAAGTTTTGGCAACGCTTCGACCAGCAGCTCCAGGATATGCACGGAGTGTTGTTGACCACCGGCGTGATTGATACTGTCCTGCAGCTGCATGATGCAACCGGGGCAATCGGTGGCGACAATATCGGCACCACTCGTATCGATGTGTGCCGCTTTTTTTGCGCCGATTTTTTTGCTGTTTTCGTAGTGGTAGACCGAGTAGGTGCCGCCGAGTCCGCAGCAGCTGCCAGCCGAGGCCATCTCGACATATTCGACCTGGGGGAGTGATTTGAGAATAGCCCTCGGTTCCTTGGTGATGCCGCGGGTGCGCAAGTGGCAGGGGTCGTGGTAGGTGACCCGGACCTGTTTCTCGGCTTTAGGCAAGGCGGCCAGTTTTTCCGGGAGACCGTGCTTAGCAAGAAAGACAAAAATATCTTCGGTCTTCTCGGCAATCGCCTGAAAGTCATCACCGAAATCGGCGTAGATCTTGCCGAGACCGGCGTTGCAGGAGGCGCAGGCGGTGACAATATGGTCGACCTTATGTCGGGTCAGCGCGATCAGGTTTTGATCGGCCAACTGTTCGATGGTCTTGCCTGCTCCGGCGCTCACCGCCGGCAGTCCACAACACCCCTGATCTTTCGGGATGATGACCGTCACACCCATGAATTTAAGGACTTTGAGGAACGCTTCACCAATGTCCGGGTACATGAAATTGATGCCGCAACCGGTAAAAAAAGCGATCGTCGGTTGTCCCGACTCCCCTTCTATAACCTCCGGGTGACGGTCGCGAAACGGCTTGGCGACAATCGGCGGTATGGTCCGCCCCTTTTCGAGGTAGGGGGCCGGGAAACGGAGCCGCAGGCCGCTGTTTTTCGGCAGCCGCTTGAAGATCAGATTCGAGAAGAGCCCTGTGCTCCGGGCGAGGAGATTCATCAGTCGCGGCCGCTTCAGCACGCCGGTCAGGAGTTTGCCGAAACTCGAAAGCCCTTTTTCTTCAGCGATGCGGAGTCTGGCGGCCGCAACGATCTCTTCGGTCGGGACCTTGTTCGGACACTGCGCGCAGCAACTGCCACAGAGCAGACACTGGCTGAGATCTTCTAAAACCTTATCTTCGAGCCCGACCTCACCATTCAGGACCGCCTGAGAGAGGGCGATCTTGCCGCGGGCAACACGCCCTTCGCGCTTCTCAGTCCCGAAAACCGGGCAATGCGCCCGGCAGGCACCACACTTGACGCATTGCTCCATCTCTTCACGATAATCTTCAAGCTGCTTTAATTTCGCCATAAATTTAATTTCACCACTAAGGCACTAAGAACACTAAGCAGACCAGAAGGTCATGTTAGTTCCAAGTTCTCTTGATTTTGATTCGCACCGTTTTGTAACGATTCAGCGCAATAGTAAAAGATGTCATTCCCGAGGGTGTAATCGGGAATCCAGCCTTTAAAGCCATGGATCCCCGATATAATCATTCGGGGATGACAGCCGCTTTTGCGATCAGTTCAGATAGAGCTGAATAGTTACACTGCGTTTATCACTGTTCGGCCGTACTCTGCTCTTGAATATTATGTCATTTCGACTGCAAGGAGAAATCGTGTCTGAAGCAGCTCTCTCACTTTGTTCGAGATGACAACTTGTAACGGTTTAAGTCTCCCTTGCGACCTTTTAACTGTCGAGAAAAATCTTCCCCGGATTCAGAATGTTGTTCGGGTCAAGGGCCCTCTTGATCGTCTTCATGTAGAATGCCGCCTGCTCGGTGATCTCAAGCCCGATATAGGGGGCTTTGACGATTCCGACACCATGCTCACCGCTCATGGTGCCGCCGAGTTCCAGCGCCCCCTTGAAGACTTCTGCGATCGCTTTCTCCGCTTTCTCCAGCTCACCCGCAACTTTTTTATCGATCATGATATTGACATGAATATTACCATCGCCGGCGTGGCCGAAGTTGACGATCGGAATATCGTAGGTCTCGCCAATCTTGTCAATCCGCCGAATCATTTCAGGGACCCGGCTGCGCGGGACGCAGATGTCTTCATTAAATTTGTCCGGGTTGACCTTGCGCAGCGAGGCCGAGACCGAGCGGCGGATCTGCCAGAGCGCTTCACTCTCTGCCGGGGTCGTGGCAGTACGGGTTTCGACCACCCCGAGCGGTTTGATAATCGCGTCAATTTTCGCCACCTGTTTATCGAGAAATTCCCGGTCACCATCGACTTCGATGATCAGGACTGCGTTCGCCCCGGCAGGAACGTCGAGATCGGTCGCCTGACGGACGCAGTCGATGGTGCGGCCGTCCATGAATTCGAGTGTGGTCGGAATAATCTTCCCTTTGATGATCGCCGAAACCGCCTGGGCAGCGCCGTCGATTGAATCGAACATCACCAGCATGGTCTGTTTCGCCTCCGGCAACGGCAACAGTTTGATGATGATTTTTGTGATAATACCGAGCGTCCCTTCCGAGCCGCAGAGGAGCTTGGTCAGGTCGTAGCCGACCACCCCTTTCATGGTCGGGCCGCCGGTGTTGATAATGTCGCCGGTCGGCGTGACGACTTCAAGGCCGATGATGTAATCCTTGGTGACGCCGTATTTGACGCAGCGGGGACCGCCAGCACATTCGGCAACGTTGCCGCCGAGGGAGGAGAACTTCAGCGATGCCGGATCGGGGGGGTAGAAGAGCCCCACTTTTTCAACCGCCTGCTGGAACTGCTCGGTGACGACCCCCGGCTCGACCGTAGCGACAAGATTCTCTTCATCGATATTGAGAATGCTATCGAGTCGTTCGGTTGACAGGACGATCCCCCCTTTGGTCGGAAGAGAACCACCGGTAAAACCACTCCCGGCACCTCTCGGAAAGACCGGAATAAGCTCAGCATTAGCCAGAAGCATGATCTGGCGGATCTCTTGGGCCGAGGCCGGATGCAGGACTATATCGGGGAGAAACTGCTGTTGGGTCGCATCGTAAGAGTAGCAGATACGGTCGGCCGTTTCGGTAGAACTGTTCTCTTTGCCGACGATCTGTTCGAGTTTGTTGATGGTCTTTTGTTCAAGCATAAGTCACCTCAATTGCCCCATCGATCTGGTGGGTCGAGTTTAGGTTTTTCAATGATCGGCAGTATCATCCCACCGTCCGGAATGACAACGGTTCGGGGCGTTGCCGGAAGATGTTCATAGGCCATTTTAAGTGCGACGTCAAGGGTTTCTGCTTTCTCCATCCCCATTTCCAGGGTCTGTTTGTACGTCAGATGACTCACCATGATCACCCGGTAGCGTGAGGCTTTATCTCGGGTCGCGTAGGCTGTCTGGCCGTTGATCTCATAGTTTGTCCGCAACGCCGCTTCAAATTCGCTCAGGTCGTGGTAACGAAACCAGTCGGAGAAGGTCGGGTTGCCATAACCGTCCGGGCAGGCGGCGAGCAAGATCGCCGTCCCCCCCTCACGTAGAGCGTTGACGCCGTAGTCGAGCGCTTTGTGCGCCTGGACAAAATTGATATCCTTTGGATGTCCACCACAGGAGATGATGGCGAGATCACACGCTGTCTCCATCGGGACGGTGCAGCTGGTGCGGGCGAGTTCGCAGGCCGACAGGTGAGCTGCTTCCAAATCCCCGGCAAAGGCGCCGATGATCTGTTTGTCCGCAGAGAGGACGGTGTTGAATAGAAAATCAGGATTGACCATTCGGGCCGCCTCCAATATCGCGGCATGGACCGGATTTCCATTGAGATTGCCGGTTGTCGCTTGCGGATGTCGTCCCCCGATCTCCGGCGGATTAAAGATAGAGTAGTGGGTTGCCATACAGGTTTTACGGCTGGCAACGCCGGGAACCAACCCCTTGCGCCCCCCGCCAAATCCGGCAAAATAGTGCAGTCCGACGGTGCCGGTGACGATCACCCGGTCGGCCTCGACGACGCTGCGATTAATTTCGACCGGCAAGCCGCTGCTGGTCGTGCCGAGCTTAACCAATTCTTTTGGATCATCACACTCATGGTCACTGACCCGGACCCGCCCAAACAGAGGACCCAGAATTTTTTTATGTTCGGCTTCGGTCTGTTTTCGATGAATGCCGAGGGCGATGATGATTTCGATATCGGCATCTGGAATGCCGATATGATTTAAACGCGCGATCAACAGCGGGAGATAGATTTCACTGGCGGTGTAGCGGGTGATATCCGAGGTCACAATGACGACGGATTCGCCCGGTCGGACCGCCTCTTCCAAACGCCGGTCGCCAAAAGGAGAATCGATCGCCTGGGATAATAGTCTATGCGGGTCGACAGCATCGATGACCGGAGCCTGGAGCAGGTATGCGCCCGGCAAGCAAAAATCGACGCGGTCTGTCCCATACCGAAGGCTCAAGCTGTTCAAAATATTACCACGCAAGTCATGTTTTTAGTCTACCTATACTTTATACGGAGTGCAAGGTCTCTGCCTGCAATTGAACAACCCCGTCGCAAGCAGCGGAGTATTAAAACCGTGCTACGCAATAAACATCAAGAAGGTATCGTGGACTTTATCGTGAGGCAAAAACCAGAACTTTGGCTTCACGATAACTTCATGATCAAGGCGGATAAAGGCCATGATATACACAATTACATGAATAAACATCAAGAAGGTATCGTGGACTTTATCGTGAGGCAAAATCAGAACTATTGGTTTCACGATAACTTCATGTTCGACGCGGATTAGGGCCGGGATGTAGCAATGAACACCCCCGCAAGCGGCGGGGTATCAACAACCTTTCGCCGCGAGCAGCGGCGTATTAAACTCGTGCTTCGCAATAAAAAAGGCCGCACAAGGGCGACCGTCTTAATTAAATTGTGTCGCTCAGTCGGCACAACAGCAGCGGTTTCGCCCATCGGCTTTTGCTTTATAGAGGCGTTTATCAACCACTTCCATCAAGGTCGAACCGTCCTTTCCATCCCTGCCGTAGGTCGCGATGCCGAGGCTGATGGTCAGCCTGCCGCCCGGTTGTGACTCTTCGCAGTCGAAAGCATGATTTTCAATTTGCTGACGGATCTCTTCACCGATGTTGCAGCTGAGTTCATGCGTGATCTCGGGAAGGATGATGGCAAATTCTTCCCCCCCGTAACGGCAGAGGATATCGGACCCGCGCAAACGGGAGCCAATAAGATGGCCGAGAGATTGGAGTGCAAGGTCTCCGTTCGGATGCCCATTGACGTCGTTGTACACCTTGAAATGGTCAACATCGAGAAATATAAGTGAAAAGCCCCGGTCGTGGCGGTTGCAGCGCAACACTTCAACGGTCAGCGCCTCTTTGAAATATCGGTGGTTGTAGAGACCGGTCAGCCCGTCGCGTACGGCGAGTTCTTTTAATGCGATGTTGGCGGCCATCAGTTGATCATTTTTAGTAACTATTCAGTGTATCGGAGAAAGGTTGTCATTTCGAAAGGGTTTAATCGGGAATCCAGCTTTAGAACCAGGGATCCCCGATAGAATCTTTCGGGGATGACAGATTCTCCCCTGACATTAATAGTGTCCGATAATTACACATTTGCTAATTTACGCCGCGAGCAGCAGAGGCTGTTATGGTACAGGGAAGAAGAACTGCAAACAGTCTGCAGCAGGCGGCGTCTGATCTCTTGCTTGCACTCTGCAGATATGGCAAACTGCATCATTTAAAAATGCAAGAGACCGTTCTTGGCTCAAGAGAAAGACGATATGAAACAAAAGAGCATATACAGTTGCCAGCAGTGCGGTTATCAGAGCCCGAAATGGCTCGGGAAGTGTCCCGATTGCAATCAATGGGATACTCTGGTCGAAGAACAGGTGGTTATGAATAAGAGGAGCTCAAGAGTTCTCCCGCCACCCGCTGTTGTGCAGTCGATCAGTGCCGTTTCCGTGTCGGATGACGATCGGGTCAGTTGCGGGATTGCCGAGCTCGATCGGGTGTTAGGGGGGGGCGTTGTCGCCGGCTCGCTCAGTCTGATCGGTGGCGACCCCGGTATTGGCAAGAGTACCCTTCTGATTCAGGCCGCCGACCGGCTCGCTACACATGGTCCGGTCCTCTACGCTACAGCCGAGGAGTCGGCCCGGCAGGTTCGAATGCGCGGCGATCGTCTCGGGGCCAATAACCCGTCGTTGCTGCTGCTGGCTGAAACCTCTCTCGAAGCGATCATTGATCGGGTCCGTGAGATCAAGCCGGCCTTTTTGATTATCGATTCGATCCAGACCATTTTCACCGCCGGCCTCGAGTCGGCCCCCGGCAGCGTCAGCCAGGTGCGCGAATGCGCCGGGCGTCTGATGCAATTGTCCAAGGGGGAGGGGGTCTCAACCTTTATCGTCGGGCATGTGACCAAAGATGGCTCGATCGCCGGGCCGCGCATGCTTGAGCATATGGTCGACACGGTCCTCTATTTTGAAGGGGATGCCGGACACCCTTATCGGATCTTGCGGGCGGTGAAAAACCGCTTCGGGTCGACCAATGAAATCGGCGTCTTCTCCATGCGTGAGGAGGGGTTGGTCGAGGTTCCAAACCCTTCGGAACTGTTTCTGGCCGAGCGCCCAGATGGCGCGGCCGGTAGCGTTGTGGTCGCTTCCCTTGAGGGGAGCCGGCCGATTCTGATTGAACTGCAGGCTCTCGTCTCAGGTGCGTCGTTCGGGACCCCGAGGCGGACAACCATGGGGCTCGATCATAATCGCGCTTCGCTCCTGGTGGCGGTGCTGGAAAAAAGGGTCGGTCTCTCTCTGCTTGCGCTCGATATTTTTCTTAACGTCGCCGGTGGGGTCAAGTTGGTCGAACCGGCGATCGATCTCGGTGTGGTGGCGGCCCTCGCTTCCAGCCATCTGAATCGTGTCGTTCCGGCCCGGACCGTGATGTTCGGTGAAGTCGGCTTAACCGGCGAGGTGCGGGCGGTGTTGCAACCGGAATTAAGGGTCAAGGAGGCGGCGCGACTCGGTTTTAATCGCTGTTTCCTCCCGCAGGGGAATCTGAAAGGGATGAAGATACCGGACGGGATTGAATTGGTCGGGGTGAAGAATGTCAGCGAAGTTCTGGACGGATTGTTCGAATCCGTTTAAAGTTCATTAATAAATATTCAGGGAGTGTAGAGATGACCGATGATCTGACCCATTTTGATGCGGAAGGGCGCGCCGTGATGGTCGATGTCGCCGACAAGACGGCGAGTAAGCGCGTAGCGACTGCGGCGGGAACCATCCGGATGCAACCGGCGACGCTGCAGAGGATTCTCGATAACGGGATCAAAAAGGGGGATGTTTTGGCAGTCGCGCGTCTGGCCGGGATCATGGCGGCCAAACAGACACCGCACCTGATCCCTTTATGTCATCCGCTACTGCTCGCCTCGATCTCGGTCGATTTCATGCCGGATATCGATAGTGGTTCCCTCGAACTGCAGGCGACGGTCGGCGTCACCGGGCAGACCGGAGTTGAGATGGAGGCGATGACTGCAGTGTCGGTCGCAGCGTTGACCGTTTACGATATGTGTAAAGCGGTCGATCGGAGCATGATTATCGGCGAGATCCGTCTGCTCGAAAAGCAGGGGGGGAAAAGTGGGCACTGGCAGCGCGAATCGTCATGAGTTTGAAGGAGGCCGTTTTGAATGATTTTAAGATTCGGCGCACATTTTTGCTGCCGCTCGGCATCTTGCTGGTGCTCTCTTTAATGCTATGGGTTACTGTTCTCTTCCAGGGACAGCCGAAGATTAAATTGATGGTTCTCGGCATAATGATCTTACCGATCAGTGCCCTTTTTTTGGAAAGTTTTTTTCGCCGTATCCATTTTGATGAGGACGCGATCACCGTATTTAAGCTGTTAAGGAAAAAGAGCCTGAAGTTTTCCAAATTAACTGAAGTCGAGTCCTTGCGGGTTAAAAAGCGCGTTTTTTTGACCCTGAGTACGGAAGAAGATTTTATCATCATGTCAAACGCGTACGCCGACTTCCCGCTGCTGGTCAATTCCATTCTGAGCTATGCACCGGACCAGATCGTGACCGATGATACCCGGCAGATGGCGGCCGATCCACCGAACAAGAGTTCAGATATCTTGTCCTGCTGGTTCGCGGCCATTCTGATGGCGATTATTCTCGGTTTACAGTTCACGCGTTAGCTTCTGTCCCTCTCTTTACTGTTGACAATGAGCGGCTTTTTATTTAACTTGTCCCAAGTCTTGATGGGGGTTCACATGGATCAAAAAATATCTAAAGAGTTTAGTCTTCTTTTGCAGCAACAACTTGATGAGTTGCTGCTCGAAGCGGGCAAGACCGCTACAGACATGGCGGACGAAAAGATTAATTTTCCTGATCCGACTGATCGCGCCTCTCTGGAATCGGACCGAAATTTTGAGTTGAGGATTCGTGATCGTGAGCGCAAGCTGATCGCTAAAATTCGTGAGGCGATCGAGCGGATTGAAGACGGAACTTATGGGCTATGTGAATCGTGCGAGGAAGAGATCGGCCTGGCGCGTCTTAAAGCCCGTCCGGTCACAACCATGTGTATCGATTGCAAGACCGAGCAGGAGCGTCAGGAAAAAATCGGTTGATAAAAGATATAGATCAATAATATAAAGGCCGCCGGTGAAATCCGGCGGCCTTTTTTTATTGTTTTTAGAGCAAAGGGATTCTCTTTACGGTTATTGGCGTTTTATTGTTCCATCACGCTAGTTAAAACTATGGACTTTAGTCCAAGACTTTCAGTTGCTACTCAATTTTTGAGTCTTGAAAATTCTCAAAATAGTCTCATAATCGTCATTCCCGCGAAGGCGGGA
>Ga0314774_1001030_pt1 | contig 19317 bp, 21 predicted proteins | sample MetaGCBIA2018_FD_204515 | JGI IMG/M metagenome (GOLD analysis project Ga0314774, IMG submission 204515) | Cryopeg brine microbial communities from Beaufort Sea near Barrow, Alaska, United States - CBIA 2018 | ecosystem: Environmental > Aquatic > Marine > Coastal | place: USA: Alaska | collected...
TTTTCGGCTTCAATTCTGGCCAGAGTAATAGCCTGATGAAAGGCCGCAATATCATTGATGATATGATCGGCAGCAAGCACCAATAAAATAGGATCGTCACCCGCTGCTATAGCTTGTAAAGCTGCAATAGCTAATGCTGGCGCCGTGTTTTTGCCGAAAGGCTCCAACATAATGGTCGGCTCTGTCACAGCTAACTGCTGTAACTGCTCTGCCACCATAAAGCGGTGCTCATTATTACAAATAATAATGGGCGGCTGTAGATCGTCTAAGCCAGTCAGCCGTTCTAAGGTTTCTTGAAACATCGTGTTGTCACCAAACAACGCCAAAAACTGTTTGGGTTTATGTTTTCGAGATAATGGCCATAAGCGGGTGCCACTGCCGCCTGACATAATAACTGGGATCATATTTTCGTGCCTTATATTTAGTATAGTTCTAACGTTAAAGGAAGATATCGAATATCACCAAGGTACCTAGCGTTTTTTATATTTACCTAATAAGCTACGGTAACAATTGCTAAACCGAAAGTGAAATGTACCCCGATTTTCGGACAGCTAGCTTAGGAGTTATATCCCTTAATTAAGCCGCCAATTGACCGCTTAAATTATCATACAACAAGCTAGGTGTTGTACCCAAGGTTTGATGTTTTCGTTCCTCGTTGTAAAAGTTGAGCTAGGCTTTAATTCCTGCTTTAGCTTCGGCGACTGTATCATAGGCGTTTAAATAAATTTCCTCATATTTGATACTACGCCAGAGTCCTTCGTCAAAGATGTTGTCTCGCCACACCGCTTTACCGTCTATACTGATTCTGGTGGTGGTGTCTTTGAGAGTATTGGTTAATTGTGAACCCTGATCGCTATTGAAAATAGCGGGCTTGCCATAACACGATGTAGCGCTTCTTCCAAAGCATTAACGCAAAACTGACTATCCATGCTGTTGGACACTTTACGACTGTACCCGTCCATAATCACCATCAGATAAACAAAGCCTGAACTCATCGGCACGTATGTTATATCGATAGCCCATACGTGATTGGGTTGATTAATTGTTAAGCCACGTAGCAGATAAGGATAAATCTTATTCTTTGGGTGTTCCTTACTGGTATTGGGTTGGAGACAAATAGCCTGCTACAAACTGCTGGACACCTGCAGGTAATACTAAATTATCCGATCTAACGGTCGCGATAACATCTAGATAATTGTTTAACAACCTCACGCCTCTTGTAGCCCCCGTCACTAAAATCTTCATCAAAACATGCCAATAATAAGCATAATCAGTAAAACATAAGCATCTCTAGGTCGACGCCGTAATTGCCAAAAGTGTTTTACCATAAACCATCGGTTCATTGAAAAGCCCGTTTTACAATAAGGCATAAGTAATCGCCCTATTTTTACTACTTCGTTACGATACCACTTATCTTTAACCATGGTGAGACGCTTTAAATACGCGTTCATACCAGAGTTAAAACCTACTTGATTATAATCATGTTGTCGGTAACGCATTAATGGTAGCTCATCAATAAGCCATTTCATACCTCGCGCTCGACAATAACTGTAAATCATCCAATCATGTAAAGCGACACAATTAACTTGGCTCCAGTTCTCAATTAAAAAACATTTAAACTGCTGAAGTACATGATGCTTCAATACATAAGTGCAACCGGGCCCTGCCGCTTCAAAATGATAATCAAACTGTTTTTGAGGATATGATTTCTTCACTATTTCTTCTCGTCCATCATGCCAAAAAGCTATAACATCACTAGAAAATCCATCTACGTTGTGTTGCTGGATCATATCAACGGCATGAGACAGTTTATCCTCTAACCAAACATCATCCTGATCAGCAAAGGCAACATAGTCATACTCTGATAAATCTACATCACGAATCAAACGGAAGAAATTCTTAGCGGCTCCCTCAAACCGTTCACCATAACTTAATACGGTGACGGCTGGATGATTATGCTCATACTCTCTGCACCATTCATATGTGCCGTCAGTAGATAAATCAATACTTATTAATATGGTGACATTAACATCTTTCTGATGACTAATAGTTTTCAACTGTTCTTCGATATATGATATTCCGTTATAAGCAGCCAACAATACCGCTACATTGGGTATCGAGATCTCATTCATTGTAATTACCTATGTTTTGATTTTAAGCTAAATTAGAAGTGAGATCTTGTATCTTAAATCCCGTGTAAATCATTAGCTATGATTTACACTATTCAATGAAGATTGGATAAAGGGGTAGAGACACTGTAACGAGGCTTAGTGTTCACCACTCTGTGGGTCAGATTAGTGCCTACCCCTTATTTTAACGTCTTAAAATGCGAACAGTATCTTGTGCACAGATTTGAGCTGTAGCACGTATAACGACAAGAATGCAGTTGACGTTAACTTATCCAATCATTCTAAATTGTATCTTAAAATATGGGTGAGGCAATGATGTTTGTTGGAATAGATATTTCTAAATTAAGTTTTGATGTGGCCGTATTAATAGATGGCCGCTATCAGAGCCGGCATTTTAACAATACGCCATCTGGTTTTTCACCTATGTCTAAATGGGTAAGCTCATTTAAGCACCCCGCCTATTTTTGCTTGGAAGCCACTGGGATTTATGGTTTGGCACTCGCCAAACATTTAGTTCAGGTCAATCAACAAGCGACGCACTACATGGAACGATGCGATAGCGAGTAAGTAGTGCAAGCCCGCAGTAGGAGTTGGTAATTACAGCAGCTTTCGTAGCGTAGCGAAGAATAGTGCAGTAATTACATCCTCACTCCGTCAGTCGCTTGAGAGCCTAAGCGTTAGCGAGGTGACGAGGACGTCTGGGGCTAATGGTCGTCGACGAACGGAGTTGAATTAAGCCATGGATGGATTAATTCTTTCACGAGTACGACGACACGCTGGTTATTGTCGCCAATCCGATACAAACGCATGCGTTTGCTAAAATGGAAATGTCACGCAATAAAACAGATAAAGCCGATGCGATGAGCATTGCTCGTTATTGTCAGCATTTATTTAACCAAGGTGCGATAAAAGGAAAGTTATTTACACCAAGGCCTCCGGCCTTTGAACGCGTCCAGTTTCTAGTCACACGATTAGATCAGTTAAACAAACTGAAAAGCCAAGAAAACAATCGTTTGGATGTCAGTTTAGATAAGACTGCTGCACGCTCCATTAAAGCAATGCTCACCTGTATTGATAAACAAATTACGGCTATCAAAAAAGAAATAGCCGCTATTGTAAAGCAGGATAAGCAGTTAACGACTCAAGTTGATTTACTTAATAGTATTAACGGCATTGCTGATAAACCAGCATGGGCGCTGTTAGCGTATATCGGTGATATTAGTTTGTTTGACAACGCAAAACAGATCAGCCGTTATGCGGGACTTAATCCAAGCATTGCTCAGTCTGGAACCAGTATTAACCGTTCCAGCTTGTCCAAAATGGGTTGTGCTAGATTGCGAAAAGCACTGTATATGCCAGCGCTAGTTGCGGTCAGGTTTAATCCCGTCATGCAGGCATTTTATGAGAAGCTGTTAGCCAAAGGAAAACCCAAAAAAGTAGCCTTGGTGGCGGTAATGCGAAAACTGTTGGTGTTGGCTTATGGCGTGTTGAAATCAGGAAAACCGTTTGAGGTGAATTATCAAAATTAATGCTATTTAAGTTTGATTTTAAGACAGTATCTGACCCCATTGGTTCATTATCAAGATAATTGTTTTACGATTAGATATTTCGGATTAATTGCTTTCATCATATTCCATGTTGATTGGCGCAGAGGCTTCCATATTAAGGATAGCAACCAAGTCCCTATAAATTGAGTCAACAATGTTGCTAGCGCCGCGCCTGAAATTCCCATTAGATCAATCAAAAAAATGTTAGCAACAATATTCATTATCATCATGATGAAATTATTATATAGTCGATATTTTTGTGAATTGTCATTAATTATCAATATTCCTCGCACTGTCGCTTGACCAATAAAGACCCCACTCCACACACTATAAACCAATGCTTTATACGCATCTGAATAGGCCCCACCAAATAAATAGCTGATTATAAGTTTTCCATAGCATATTGAAAATAAGGAAAAGGCAATACCTAACCAAAACATGGCAGAATATAACTGCAACAACCTGTCGGCATACAAATTAGGATTTATCTTTTTAAGGTTTAGTAAATAAGGTAAAAAAGTACTTACAACTATTGCCGGTATAAAGTAAAACAATTCAGATATTCTAAGCGCAACAACATATACTCCAACGTCTGCGAGCCCTAATATTTTCCCGATCATAATCTGATCCACTTTAGTGTGAATTGAAATTAAAAAGACACTCAGAGCTATTGGCCAGCAGAATACTAGAAGTCTCTTTGCAATTATCTTACTAAACACCCAACGTGAAGATAGCAAAGCTGATTTTTTATACATCAAAAATAAAAATAATGCTGACAAATACATATCAATTGTTATAGCTATAGCAAAATAAACAACACTATAATCACCAACAATAAAATATATCTTCATTAATAAAGATATTGTAAAAGCGGCACTTCTTGCAATAATTATATTTTTTGCCAAAATTTTAGATTGAAAAAAATAATCAACAGTATCGAATGACTGAGCAATAAACCCCATCGCTAGAATTATTATGAGAATGCTAACAAAATGATCAGTCTTGATAAATAAGAAGCTGAGAAACACCAATATAACAGCACATAATGAACCAATTAGTTTAAGAGTAAATACTGTCCCTAATAAGTATTTAGTACGCATAGGGGACTTTAGTATCTCCCTTATAACGATTTGTTCTAACCCTAAATTAGTCAATATCAAAAAGAATGATATATAAGCTAGTGCATAATTTAAAGCACCAAAATCCTCTGGACCAAGATATCTCGCGACCCAAATACCTACAAATATGCCTCCTAGGATTTTTATTATTTTATCCATAAATAGCCAAGACATATTGCCAATCATCTGTGTCTTTAATGTATTATTTTTATTCACAATTTTTTAATGGCAAAATAGAGCATTTTTTTTCATCTCAATCATTAGCAAAAATACCTCCAATCCTATAAAGTCATAAACTATTGTATTTCTACAGTTATGCCATTCTTTCTACTACATGTAATCACAATGACATAACGGATGATTAGCTCTTAACCGTGACTCCACTTTATACATAGCATTCTCAGGCCATGCATCGACAATGAGATTCAGCTTCGCCTGAATAAGTTACCTTGGGGTGGGGTTAATGAATTATTAATATAATGCAGTTAAAACGTAAGAACTCTAAAATAAAGCATAATATTTGTTAATTTATTTTGACGATGAAAATTACACTTCCATATTATTTTTATACGCTGTAGCCTCGGCATCTCAAGAATCATAGAGAACATCTTTAAAGCGACAATCATATCTTCAGTATTTTTTAGATCGTCTTCCACTCTATCGATTAATGTGCCTATTTGTCCAACTGCCATTTTGAAATGTAATGCCCCTTCACGCCATCTTTTCCTTAGATCGGTATGAAAAGGGCTTAATAATTTCCAAAAACCTTTCGCGCCCACCTCATTCCTTTCGTGTTGCCTATACTCAATCAGTGGTTTATCAATAAATTCGAGATATCCTACCGTTGATGCACAAAGAGCAATCCACCAGTCGTGCATAACAATATTTTTAGGTAGGGGCAAACTTCGTTGTAATAGAGGTCTATTTATGGCCATTGCACAACCCGTCACAAAATTTTGTACCGCCAATATTTGCCATGCGTTTATCTTTTCGTGGTTTATGGCTTGATATTTCATAAATGAATCATTAATTGTCACTAAATGTTGATCCACAACCTCTAAATCGCTATGGAGGAGTATAGGTTTTTCACTACCATATATTCTTTCCAACTCATCAAATCGAGTTAACATTATCTGTAATTTATCAGGTTTCCAGACATCATCCTGATCAGCGAAAAATATGTATTTTGCGACTTGTAAATTTAAAGCAGTATCCATTAATGTGCCAAAGTTCCCAATAACGCCTAGATTGACGTTATTATGCTCAATCAGTGAGATTCTATCGTCTTTTTTAGCCATTTTCTCTACTATTGAAACCGTTTCATCAGTAGAACAATCATCACGAACAATAAGCTGCCAATCTTGATAACTTTGGGCCTGAATACTAGCTATCTGCTCATTAATATACTTAATACCATTATAAGACGCTAGCAGTATTACCACACTAGAATTTAGCATTCAAGATCTCTTCAACTTCTTGATTAGTCATATACCCATACCTAACTAAATCATGCCTAACCTCTCTTAAGATAGTACAAACAGCTTCTCTAGTTAATGATTTTTCCCACCGTCCAATACTAGTATCAGTTATACCTTGAACATATTCCTGCTTATTATAAAATATGCCTCCAAATGATACCGCATCGCCATTAAGTGCTCGGTCAAGTGCTAACATCTCAATCTCAAACTCAACGCCAATAAAGTCACATATTTTTCTTACCGTACCCTCTGAATTAGTAACGATATCCTCATATTTCACTTCAAAGTAATTGTCTTGAAATTCATTACTCGAAAAAACATCTTTAAATCGCCTTGGGAAGAAAACTTGTTTTTTCCAATGTTGTGCAGCGAGCAATGGAGAATTAAAAACTGAATCTTGATCTTGATGATTCTCTTTTCTCCAACGTACGGGAAAAACACTTTTAATCAAATCTAATATATCTTCAATAAATCCTATTTGTGACTTTATAATTGATTTAGAATTTTCACGCTCACTCAGCCGCTCGCCCACTCGCATATAAAAGGCTACAACATCTAATGGATTTCTAATAACATGGATAAACTTAGCCTGTGGAAATAGTTCATGAAGGGTACAAAAATGCATCACATTATCGGGTGTTTTTTCAGCAAAAAGTTGTGCATTATTTTGTGCCATCGCAGGTTCAAAGAACTTTAGCATAAAATCACATATATATTCACGTAAGCTTTCCACATCCGAATAAGGTTCTAATCGTCCACTAACTATTCCTTGCTTCATGTTTTTGTACAAATCACATATGGCTGGAACATGCCCAAACTCAGGACCACAATAGATTTGAGTATAGGCATCCAATGTCCTTTTCATTAATGTAGTGCCGGAACGTGGACAGCCACCAATAAACACTAGCGGGATATATGCTTTCTCTGCCATGAAATGTAATTTCTCAGGCCGGCCCTAATACTCGAAGGTAGAACACGTTTTGCCATACGCTTCAATCTCATTCTTTGTTCACAAGTTGTATTCTTTACTATTAAACGATAGCTACATAGTAAAAATCTTTTAAAACTCTCATTCGTGCATCTAGTGACTCTTATTAATTGTTTGATAACTTTAGATTGTTTAAGCTCTTCTTGTCTGTCTTTCCTGCCAAACTGACTTTTTACATTTATTTTAACCACCTCTCCTACTCCTTCAGGCACAGGCATTCCCGTCATTGTAAAGAAATCTTTTACCTTATCTTGAAATGAAAATCCTTGACGCACTAGGTTATTACATTTTCTAACAATAGCTATACGCTCATTTTCATTTTCATTTTCTAAATAATATTGGCAAAGTTCATGCAATTCAAGGGGTGAACGGTACATAGGTATAGGCATATCTTTGCCAAACAATCGAAATAAATCTGAATCTTCTCTATATTCAGTAATTAACAATGCATTTGAAGCCATAATATCGTAAATTCTATATGGAAGCCCGTTCACCGCCTGATGATGTGATACATTAACTGCAATTTTTGAACGTTGGTATAACGAAACCAGTTGAGCTCGCGTTTTAATAAAATCGTTAAATTGATAACAACTTAGTAATGCTAAAGAATATTGACTGACATTTCGCCAACTTTCTGTACCATATAGCCTCAACCCTAAATCAGATATTGCGTCCAATGTTTGGATGCGTTTATTCAACGAAATGGCATTAGCCAAGAGTCCTTTAAATTTATACAGATCCAAATTAAAATCTGTAAGAACGCACTCCACATCGCATTGTTTTAAATGAAACTCAAAATCCAAATCATAATCTTGCTCCACTCTTGATGCGAGCTCAATAATTCCTTGAGTTAACCTTGAAGAATATGAATAAGCCTTCAATATTTCTGTTAATTGTCCACAGTAAAAAAATGTACCTACAAAAGAAATATTAATATCTTGGCTCGCTATAGAACCCGCTACAAAATCTTCAATATCAGTACAAAATGGGAAGAAAAAAACCTTGTTTTTTAATATTGGATATATATGTTCTAGACGTTTCACATTGCCATAAGATGAGGTTATAACATAATCTTTTTCACAGAAAAGTTCATCATGTGAGCCACCATGATGTAGAAAAGGTATACGATCTACCATCCATGTCACAATTGGGCATGGGAGGTCGGACATCATTTTTTTGGTTATCCCACCACGGTTAGTAGTGAAGACAAACACTGGATCAACTTGCTTTATAAATTCAATTATTTTTTCTTCAGAAATATTGGGCGATAGTTTTTTTTCCGCAAGGTTCAATACTAAGTCATTAGTTATCATAAGGTGTAACTTACACCCTATGCCTGCAAAGGCATTTACTAACTCTGTCATATAAGAGCCTAACTCCCCATCCTGAGCGTAGGAATGTATGATAGCGACAACATCTTTTTTCATGGTTTATGGTTTATTTTCCTAATATTTTCGAATTTCCCTTTATAGCGAACAAACTCATCTAACACATTGCTTGCCCTACCCTCCATACACTTTATTCCATTTTCAATCCAAATCACACGATCACAAAGCTCTCTTAACGTATTGACGTTATGAGAAACAATTACGACAGTTTCATCTGACATTATCCTTTTCTTTAGTGCTTCTGATGACTTGATCTTAAAATCCGCATCACCAACGCCTAATACCTCATCAATTAAGAGCACATCTGGCTCAGAGTAATATGCAACGGAGAAGCCTAATCGGGCCCGCATTCCAGATGAGTAACCACGAACAGGTTGATCAAAAAAATCTCCAATATCACAATAATCACAAATATCATCCATCAGTGACAGTATTTTTGCCTTTGATAAACCCAGCATCATGCCGCTCAATATAGCATTTTCTCTTCCTGTAAGATGCTGAATAAAACCAACCTGGAGAGACAGAAGAGAAGATGTTACTCCCTTGTTAATCACCTCCCCCTTATCAGGAGATATAATGCCGGCAAGAAGTCGAAGTAGCGTACTCTTACCTACACCATTACGTCCAATAACACCTAGTGTTTCACCATGGTACAAATCAAATGAGACATCCTTTAATGCCCAATACTTACTAGTTTTAAATAACGTTGATCGAATCTTATAAGAAACTCCAACATTACGTAGTTTTATTGCCAATGGTCTTTGTATTTTTGGTATTTTCATTCTTATATAATTTTTAGATATTGTCGGTCAAACCGATTCAATATATAGCAAGCCAATAGAATGCCAAGCATAGAGACTGTCGCTATAATAAAAAGCATAGTTAAGTCAGGCCATTGCCCATCCAACAGCACATCTCGATAACTTTCAATTATTCCTATCATAGGATTCATATAGAGGTAGAACTTTATGTTTGGAGAAACGTTATTTATGTCAAAAAATATTCCTGAGAGAAAAAACAACAGCGTCATTCCATTATCAATTAGCATTCTAAGATCGGGAGCGAAAGGGATTATGGCAGCTAAAAAGCCTCCAATAGCAAATATAGCCATTAATTGAACAATCATTATTATTGGAACAGCCACCCAAACAATACTCGGCTCATAACCTTGCAAGATAATAAACACAATTAATAGAGGAAATATAATCAGAAATCTCATGGTTGCCGTAGTTATTACCATAAGAGGAAACATGATTTTGGGAAGATATACTTGGCGAATCAAGCCCACATTACTACTTATGCTATTTGAACTTTGTCGAACAGCGCTATCAAACCATTTCCAAACAACTAGTGCCGTAAGCAAGTTGACAATCGAGCTTTCATCTCCACGATGAAAAATAATACTGAAAATAACATAAAAGACACCAACGTAAAGCAAGGGCTCAAGCAGCCACCATATTATCCCCAGCGATCCCCGTCGAGCCTCTGCTTTAAAATCTGACAGTGATTTTTGATAAATAAGCGCTAAATATTGCTTCATGATATTTTCAAATACTGTTTAGTTGATTCATAGATCAGTACCAATATTTTCTTAAATAAAAGGCGTTTTGACGCACCCTTAAACCTATTCAAATTTGACCATGCAACTTTTGCTAATTCACGTAAATGCTTGCTACTATTTTCGGGTCTACAAGTATTGCTATCATGCACTCGATACCCACTTACTTTGTAATCAATGAATCCCAACAAATTTAGAGAACACATTCTTAAATAAAAATCCCAGTCTTCTATCGTCAAGCTTTGATTATAACCGCCCGTTTTTAGATAAATGGATTTTCTAACCATTAATACGGGACCAGGAACAGACCAGTTCCAAATAATTTCATTTCGTAAAGAATCATCACTAAAATAATTTTTTATCGGGGATGAATATAAATCTGAAAGACCACTATCAAACAACTTTGTTCCATCCTGATTAATTACATTACAATCTGCTATAACGGCACTTTTATCTGAGTTACTCTCTAAATAATCAACTCGTGCCTGTATTCCACCTGGAAGTAAAATATCATCACTCGCTAATGAGACTAAGTACTCACCATCACAAAGGGTGATTAACTCATTCAATGTTGAACACAGTCCTCTATGTATACGAGGAAAGAAGCGTACCCTAAAGTCTGGATTATTATATTTAATCCATTTTTCTATTTCTCTTACAGTCTGGTCCGTTGAACCATCATCCATAATAAGCAACTCTTTATTTGTGTAAGATTCTTCTAAAACACTATCAAGGCATTGTTTAATATATTTTCCGTGGTTATACGCAGGTATTCGAATAGATACTAATGGAAGTGAATTTACTGCCATTGATTAATCGCTTCAACAATTTGCTCAACATCCTGTTCTGAAAGGATAGGCGAAATGGGTAGACTCAGTACTTCCATTGCCATTTTTTCAGAAATTGGATACCAGCCACAACTTAACGATTTATACGCCTGCTGTCGATGTGGAGGGAGGGGGTAATGAATAAGCGTCTGAATACCCGCTGCTCTCAAATGTGCCATCAACGAATCTCTATTTGATGTACGAATAACAAATAAATGCCAGACAGACTCATCGTCAGAACGTACTGTTGGTAATTCAATAGCGGGGTTTCTGATTTTCGAAATATATGTAGCGGCTACAGTTCTTCTGGCGTTATTATCTAAATCAAGTGCTCGGAGTTTTACACGTAATATGGCTGCTTGAAGTTCATCGAGACGACTGTTCACACCTAATTCTTGGTGAATATATCTTTCGCTTGAACCATAGTTCCTCAGTAATCTAATGCGTTTAGCTAATGCTTCATCATCCGTTATAACGGCCCCGCCATCACCTAAAGCACCGAGATTTTTCCCCGGATAAAAACTAAAAGCGGCGGCATCACCCAATGATCCCACGCGACGACCTTTATATTTAGCACCATGAGCTTGGGCTGCATCTTCAATAACTTTTAGATCATTCACTCTAGCCAATTCAACTATCGGATTCATGTCACATGCCTGTCCATATAAATGAACAGGCATTATTGCTTTTGTTTTAGGCGTAATAGCAGCTTCAACGTTTTCAACATTCATAAGCATCGTGTCGGGATCAGGCTCTACAGGAACCGGAATGCACTTATTCTGTGAAATAGCTAAAAATGAAGCTATAAACGTATTTGCCGGAACGATAATCTCATCACCTTCACCAAAACCATAGCCTTGAATAATTAAAGATAATGCATCTAAACCAGTTCCAACGCCGATGCAATACTTTGCTTCACAATAGTGCGCAAACTCAGTCTCAAATGACTCGGTTTGTGGCCCTAAAATGTAGTGTCCGGAATCTAACACGTCTTCAATAACTTTCAGGTAAGCGTTTTTATCACGCTGGTGAAATCCCTGTAGATCTAAAAATTTTATCATCTTATTCATGGTTCATGATTTCTACTGAATTATTCACAGGTTGCAATACTTATAATTTTTTAATATATGAAACAATTGCATCTATCGTATCCAATAGATCAATATCTTCATCAGCGATTTCAATTTCAAATTTTTCTTCTAAACATAGAAAAAAATTAGATATATCTAATGAGTCGACACCAGCATCCTTTAATGATGCATCATGGGCTAATCCTTCAACATCTGCTGATACACCTGAATTAATCAATACATCTAGGACATCTTCATATTTTACATTCATTTTTAAATCTCTTTATCTACTTTGTATAAAACGGTACTAGCCCATGATAGACCAACACCAAAACCGGCAATAACAATCTTATTCTTCCCTTCAGCTAGCTCGCTCAGCATTAAGGGAATAGATGATGACACGGTATTACCATATTTTTCCGCTACAAATGGTACTTTATTTTCTTCTACACCTAATCTTTTCCTAAGTGTATCAACGATAAAACGGCTACCCTGATGAAGAGCGAAAAGGTCGATATCATCACTCGTTAAATTATTCATTTCCAACATATCATTAATATGTTTCGGCATCACTGTTGCTGTAAATGAAAAAACGCCTCGCCCATTCATCTCAAGTTTATGGCTGTTATCTTGTATCTTTATCGCAGCACCTTCAGCACCTTGAGTTCCAAACAAAAACTTTCCAGTTTTCCACTCAGGTTGTTCACTTATTAATGTAACTGTTGCAGCATCTCCAAATAACAAACTGGTGTTTTTATCATCATTATCAATAATTTTTGAGTATGGATCGCATGTGAATAAAAGGCCTTTTTTAAAACCATTAGCTAACATGAAGCCTTGGATAATCGACAAGCTATATACATAACCAGAACAACCAAGAGATACATCAAATGCAGCACAAGAAGTTGGCAGTCCTAATTTAGCATGTACAATTGCTGAAGTATGTGGTAAACCATTTCCATCTGGGTTTTGTGTGCACACGACAATGCAATCAATATCATCGACAATAATATCATCAGTCTTTTTTATCAAATCATCAAAAGCAGAACAACAGAGATCAGAGGTTTCTTCTGAGCCATCTTTTATCGCCAAACTTAACATGCCTATTTTTGTCTTTAAAAACTCTTCATCAACAGAAAACTGACTCATCCGCAACAAATTGTCTCTGCGTTTTGTTGGAATATAGGTGCCGATAGATTGAATACCTATCATGACTTCACCAAAGAAAAATATAATTCTCCGAGCTTTTCACCATCGACCAAAATATCACTTTTAATGAGCCGAAATTTCATATTGTGTTTGAACTGTAATGATAATCCAGTAGTGGCCGTACTAAATTTTTCTAAATCTATGCGTGTAAATACCCACTTTCCATTAGCATCAGGAAACAGACTTTCCAATAACTGCTTGTTCATCGCCACCACACTTTCTATAAAACTAAATGGGCTTACCCTACTAAGTTCAATGACTTCACCATCTAATTTACAGAGTGAAGTTATAAGGCTCTCATCATATTCATATCGACTACTACTCTTAGTTATTGAGTCATCTGGTATTAAAGCAGTCCACTTGATTTTGCCATTTATATTAAACTGACACCGAGCTTTAATTCCATCAAGAAGATTTAAATCTTTTTTATCATACGTATCGTACAAATCACATGCGGCAATATCTACAAAATCATGTACAGAAAAGTTAACGTCACTTATTTCGGAAGTCTCAGATATATTTAACATCTCGTTAAACATATCTGTACCGTGAATATAATTTCTTTCCCCTTTATAACGAAATACCACTCTACGTTTTGCTATCACTTATCATTTACCTTTTTTGTATAGTTACGAAGATTTGCCCTATGGTTCCATGCAAAGTTTCCAGAGACGCGCGAGCCTACAGGTAGACCTTTAATCACCACACTACCAATTTCTATTCGAGACTTATCACCAATGGTCAAAAGATTTCCTATAGTTGCTGACGGACCTATCCACACATCATCACCTATAGTCGTAAAGCCAGACACTTGAACATTCCCTGTCAGGGTACATCTTTGTCCAATTTGGCAACCATGACCGACATGTGCTTTGATACTAATCACAGTTTCTTTTCCCACTTTTGTAAAGTCAGCGTGCAGAGACTTTGACACAACCGCACCCGCTAATATTTGAACACCCTTATCTAGCCAAACACCGCCAGCATGCTCAACACGGAAAAGTGAATTATTGTATGTTTTATAATAATGCCCTGATGAACCGATAATGGCACCACTCTCGACAATCACATCATCATCAATATGACAATAATCTTCAATAATTACACCCGCACCGATTATTACTCTAGAACCAATATAAGTTCGTTCTGAAATGATAGCGGAAGGATGTATAGTGACTTCCTCCCCTCTACCAAACTGCATATCGGGATGCATAGAATACTTCTGATATAAATCATTATGTAGTTGATAAAAAACCTGTTCAGGTCTGTCAGCAACCACTAGACCTTTTTGAGGTGAAACTTTGTCTGCCAACCCATCGGGAACAATAACGCAACTAATTCGTGGGTTTTTATTTGCCTGATTAAGAAACTGCTCTCTTGCTACATAACATATACTGTCTGACATCTCAGTATTGGAAAATTGCGTCTGCAGAAATTCACCCTCCCGAATTACTTTAGTAAAAAAATCAGACAACTTAAACATTGTCTTGTCCAACAAACATCCGAAATTCTGTGTAATCCCAGATATAATCATCAGGGGTGTAGTGCTCACTTGCTAACACCAGCAACACACAATCTTGACTAAAATTAAACATTTCTCGCCATAATGGCTTCTCAATTAATATACCTTTAGAAGGCGAAGCAATATGCACAGTTTCTCTAGTGGAACCATCATCAAGCATTACATAACACTCTCCTGACACACAAACAATTAGCTGCTTCAGTTTTTTATGAGCATGAAAACCTCTTCGCAATGTTTCTTTTACCCCATATATGTAATAAACACGCTGCACTGGGAAAGGTACAATCTCAGATAGCTCCTCTAGAGCGACTAAATAACCATCCCCGCCGCCATAAACAGGTAATGATAGCTCCGTGCATAATAATTTCTTCACGATAGTAAATCTCCATTCTAACTAAAAATGTTATTTTCTATCACTAGAAAATCACCTCAAAAACATTCGCCAATAGTTGCAACAGAATATTGAAATTTATTAAGGCTATAATTCGGCCTACATTTTTAATTGTCGCTTTGATAAATTTAAATCAACTTATGAGCTAATGCTAAATCGTTCATATTCAAGGCTATCATCTTACATCCACAAGCTTTGACTTCTTGCAGCTTCAATTTTAATTTTTCAAGCAAATAATCCATTAGCGCCACTGCCAATTAGCATATTTTCTTTTATCAATGAGCAATACTGTTCATCATCAAAAAACGGGCAATTATACACTAATTTCAGGTTCAGTTATTTAACGGCTACAAATCTTATAATCGGGATATAGCTAGGGGCGTTACCATTATTTTTTCTGATAGCTGCCATTTTGAACATGCTGACACCAGTCTTGATTGTCCAGATACCACTGCACTGTTTTGCGTATGCCACTATCAAATGTCTCTCGTGGTATCCAGTTCAACTCTTTGGCTATTTTACTGGCATCAATGGCGTAACGCACATCATGCCCTGCTCTATCCGTTACAAAGGTAATTAAATCTTGGTAATAGTTGATTCCGGCTGGCTTGTTGGGTGCCAGCTCTTCGAGTAAGGCACAGATAGTATTAACCACATCGATGTTTTGTTTTTCGTTATGGCCGCCGATATTGTAGGTTTCGCCTATTTCACCAGTGGTAGCCACAAGCACTAAGGCGCGGGCATGGTCTTCTACATACAACCAATCTCTGATTTGATTACCCTTACCATACACAGGTAAGGGTTTGCCTGCTAGAGCATTAAGAATAACCAGTGGAATCAATTTTTCAGGAAAATGAAACGGTCCGTAGTTGTTGGAGCAGTTGGTGACGAGTGTTGGCAGGTTAAAGGTTCTATTCCATGCTCGAACCAGATGATCGGAGCTCGCTTTTGAAGCTGAATAAGGTGAGCTGGGGCCGTACGGCGTGGTTTCAGTGAATAAGTCATCGGTGCCTTCTAAATCACCATACACTTCATCGGTGGAGATATGATGAAAATGAAAACCGGCTTTTTTTTCTGGGGAAAGACTCGTCCAATAGGTTCTGGCTTGTTCCAGTAAATTATACGTGCCGACAATATTAGTTTGGATAAACTCACCTGGACCATCAATAGAGCGGTCAACATGCGATTCCGCGGCGAGGTGCATGATGATGTCGGGTTGATGCTGTTCAAGTACGCGTTTAATTTCTTTGGCGTCACAAATGTCGACGTATTCAAAGGCATATCGTGGGTTATCGTTAACGGAAATCAGCGATTCCAAGTTACCGGCATAAGTCAGTTTATCGACGTTAATGACGTGATGTTCAGTATCGTTGATTAAATGTCTAATGACGGCAGAGCCGATAAAGCCGGCACCGCCAGTGACTAAGATGGTGGTCATTAATGCTGTTCCTGTTGTACAAGTTGGCTTAAGCAGGTGTGCAGTGAATCTTTCCAATAAGGTATTGTAATTGCATACTGCTGTTTGATTTTGGCTTTATTGAGCAAGCTGTAATGAGGACGTATTGCTGGTGTCGGGTAGTCTTTAGTTTCAATAGGACTGACTTTACAGTCTATTTTGGACAGTTCAAAGATAGTTTTAGCAAAGTCATACCAGCTACACACGCCTTCGTTACTGTAGTGATATAGTTCACTGGCAAATTCAGCAGTATTGAACGTTTTAGTATTCACTATTGCCATAATGGCTTCAGCTAAATCATGGGCATAAGTCGGTGTGCCGACTTGGTCAAAGATGACATTGAGACTATCGCGTTCTTGTCCCAGTCTCAACATGGTTTTGACGAAGTTGTTGCCATACTCTGAATAGACCCAACTGGTTCGGATAATAAGACCATTAATCGGCAATGCTGCTAATAGTGCTTGTTCACCCTTGAGCTTAGTTTGGCCGTAGACACTTCTGGGCTCTACTTCGTCCGTTTCAATATAAGGCCGATATTGCTGACCATTAAAGACATAGTCAGTGGAGAGGTGAATAAATTTGGTGTTTTGATGTTTGGCTATTTCAGCCAGTTGTTTTACGGCAAGGTGATTAATTTGGTCTGCGAGTGTAGGTTCTGATTCGGCTTTATCAACGGCGGTATAAGCGGCGCAATTGATGATTAAATCAACGTGATGTTGTTGAAAATAAACATGGATAGCGTGTTCGTTACTTAAATCTAAATCAGCACGATCAGCAAACGTGAAGACGTAGTCATGATACTGATTTGCAATGCTTTTAAGTGATTGCCCTAGCTGACCACTCCTGCCAGTCACTAAGATATGTTGAAGCTTAGGCATAGTAGTTTATGTCGTAATCGAAACAGTCTGCTAGTGCTTTAAGTGACGGCTGTTGAGTGTCTTTTTCTGACAGTAATAGACTCTTTGAATCTAACTGCCAATCGATATTGAGTGTATTGTCATCAGAAGCTAAGCCACGGTCACACTCAGGTGAGTAGTAGTTATCGACCTTATAAGCAAAGGTTGCAGTATCGGTAAGCACGACAAAACCATGGGCAAAACCGCGAGGAATAAACATTTGTTTTTTGTTATCACCTGATAACTCGACTGCGACATGCTGACCAAAGGTCGGACTGCCCTTTCGTATATCGACTGCTACATCCAATACGCTACCTTCAATCACTCGAACGAGTTTACTTTGAGCATAAGGGGCTAATTGAAAGTGCAGACCACGTAATACGCCTTTCGATGATTTAGATTCATTATCTTGTACAAAATTAATCTTATAACCAACAGCTGCTTCAAACTTATCTTGGCGAAAGGTTTCTACAAAATATCCACGGTGATCGCCATGGACTTTAGGTTCGATAATAAAGACATCGGGGATAGCTTGTGCAATAAACTGCATGGCTTAAATTCCTTCTTCGGCACGTTTCAGTAAATATTGGCCATATTGGTTTTTAGCTAAAGGTTCTGCCAAAGCAATCAGTTGTTGTTTTGATATATAACCTTGTTCAAAGGCGATCTCTTCAATACAGGCTACTTTTAAGCCTTGGCGTTTTTCAATGATTTCGATAAATTGGGCAGCTTCAAGCAGGCTTTCATGGGTGCCTGTATCTAACCAAGCGTATCCGCGTCCCATCAATTCTACTTTAAGGCGTTGTTCAGCAAGATAAGCTTGATTGACGGAGGTAATCTCTAATTCACCGCGATCCGAAGGGGTGATAGCTTGGGCTTTTTGAATAACGTCGTTAGGATAAAAATACAGTCCAGTAACCGCATAGTTACTCTTCGGCACCAAAGGTTTTTCTTCAATGCTAGTAACGTTGCCTTGACTATCGAATTCAGCTACGCCATAACGTTCTGGATCGGTCACGTGATAACCAAATACAGTGGCTTTATTCTCTGACTGAGCATTGGTCACTGCAGTGGCAAGTAACAATGTTAAATTATGACCATGATAGATATTGTCACCGAGCACCAAACAGACATCTTCATCACCAATAAATTTTTCACCTAAGATAAACGCTTGAGCAAGGCCATCAGGTGATGGTTGCACAACATAGTCAAAGGTCATCCCGAGTTCAGAACCATCTCCTAGTAAACGTTGAAAACTAGTCTGATCTTCTGGGGTAGTGATGATTAATATATCTTTGATACCGGCCAACATGAGAACAGATAAAGGGTAATACACCATCGGTTTATCATAGATAGGAACAAGCTGTTTGGAAACACCTCGAGTAATAGGATACAAGCGGGTACCGCTTCCTCCAGCTAAAATGATCCCTTTCATAAACTATTCCACCGTGACTGATTTGGCCAAATTTCTTGGTTGATCGACATCTGTACCTTTGATCAAAGCAACATGATAACTTAAAAGCTGTAATAAAATATTATAGGTTATTGGCGCCGTGATTCTGCCTACATTGGTTGTGGCTTTAACGACTTTAAAACCTGATTCAGAGCTAAGGTCGGATTTTTCATCTTCAAATACAATCATTTGACCGCCACGGGCTTTGACTTCTTGCAAATTTGATTTCAATTTATCTAATAAATCATCAAGAGGTGCAATTGCAACAACGGGCATATTTTCATCTA
>Ga0314774_1001031_pt1 | contig 19317 bp, 16 predicted proteins | sample MetaGCBIA2018_FD_204515 | JGI IMG/M metagenome (GOLD analysis project Ga0314774, IMG submission 204515) | Cryopeg brine microbial communities from Beaufort Sea near Barrow, Alaska, United States - CBIA 2018 | ecosystem: Environmental > Aquatic > Marine > Coastal | place: USA: Alaska | collected...
AAACGCACTCAGACCCCGTAAGGAAATCTAACCAGTGATTCAAAGTCTCATGAGATAGGTCTTGTATCCTATCCTGGATAAGCGGCATAAACTCTGGGTTAGGAAAAGACTTGGTTGTTTGGGTCGCTATAGATATTAGCGCACCGTAAGTTGGATCTTTGAAGATAGAACCGGACGTTTGAGTTGCCACCGTTGTGTCTTTTGCCTTATTCTTTTAATCCCTTTTAAACCCCTAGCTGAGGGATATGGCGACATAAGCCGAAGACAACTAACTTCCTCAAGAGAGAATACTCATATACACAGAGGTTCAATGTCAATAACAAATCAATTTAACAAACCCCTGATTAGCTATGAAATGCACCTCAAAAGTTGGATTGGTAACAAACTTTTGGGGTGCGTTTCAAAAAGCCAATCAGGGGGTTGTTCGTACATAACGGTGATAGGACCATTTTAATCTAAAACTCCTAGCACATTCTAATAACCTAAGTCTTCTCCAATAAGAATGACTTGAATGCGGTTTGGATGTCTTGAGTTACGAGTAATCACGGTATGAGAACAGATGCAATCATCTGATAAACAATCATTACAATAGCCTGTCGTTGCACATGGTGTGTTTTTGTTAAGTCTTACGGTATTCGGTGGAGACGCAATATTATGAACTCTTTCAATGGCGGCTCTTTCGTTAAGAGCAACTTTATTCATTCCTGCAACAACAATAACTTGCTTAGGTCCGAAGATAAGAGCAGCAACCCGGTTTCCATTACCATCAATGTTTACTAACTTACCATCTAATGTGATGGCATTTGTACTCATTAGATAATGATCAGCACTAAAGACATCGCGATAAAGTTGATTGATTTCTTCCGGGGTTTTTTTGGTACTACGGTCTAAAAGGTTCAAATTTCGTTGTTTTAAACTGTCGAACAAGCCTATTTCTGAAAGCGTCATAGAACCGCCCCATGAAATAGTGGATTCTTCGATAATTAGTTGGTTGATAAATTCAACAGCTTCTTGGGAAGTGTGAAAAAAGTGGCCATCCATATGTCTTTTTGATAATGCTTTGATAATTGTGTTTGCTTGGTTTTCGTATGTGGTTTGTTTAGGTGTCATTTTTCCTCCTAGATGATTTATTAATTAGATTATACAAGCTTTTTATTGTGATAACAAGGATTTAGGCAAATGTGGTAAGCAATAAACTTATAGGAAAATCAAAAATAGAAAATTCAATTCACCAAGTTTACTTATTATTATGTTTATTTGCAAATTTATTATAGTTAATAAAAAAACTATAATAAAATTTCGATTATATAAGCAACAAAAACAGCACTCATTGATACAACAATAAGACTTTTCTCAAACCAAGAGAGGACTAAAGCTGTCAGTGTACCACCGATAGAGGCTTCAAGATGATTAGTTGAACCTAAAATTGTGGGAACAATCATAGCTGTTAATATACAATAAGGTATATAATGAAGAAAAGACTGTATAAATGGAGATTTGATCCTTGATCTTAATAAGACCATTGGACTAACTCGAATAATATAAGTTATCAATGACATCAGTAATATAAGTAGTAATCTTGTCATTTTTATACCTCCTTTTCTATCTCTTTAAATGTGAATCACTTGTCGGTGAAGCAATAGGCAGGAGATCACCAATACATCAACCATTTGATAGCAAATGACTAATATATCAATTTTTAGATAGTAAATCACCAATATATCAATCTTCAGAGCATTGGTTTTTATCTTGATAGCGTATTGCACCAATGCCAGCGGCAATACATGCTGAGATTATTATTGAATAACCTTGTGAAATCTGGTTTAATATAGGTAGAAAAGTCATTAATAGACGGATGAATATCGTTGTGATTACGACAAAACGAATATCTTTATGATGTTTGCTTGGAGGTATTACAAGAGCAATGAACATGCAGTATAAAGCAATTGATGCGGCGCTTTGCATTGCTTGATTTAACAAGTTGTCCATTAATGAACCTAGTAATGTACCAAAGATCCAACCTGCGTAGGGTAGTGAAATCAGTCCCATAAAATAACGGAAAGTAACTGTTTCAACTTCAACGGATGCAACACTAAAAGTTTCGTCGGTTATACCAAAAGATAGTATCATTCGTTTTGGTAAGGACATTGTCAGATCGATTTTTTGAGATAAAGCTGTTGACATTAATAGGTATCTTATGTTGATGATCCCAACAGTAATCATTATTTCTAAGTAGTTTGCACTTGCAATAATCAATTGTGTTCCTGCAAATTGTCCAGCACTTGTTACATTGGTCATACTCATGAAAAAAGCTTCAAAAACACTAAAACCTCCTAGACATGCTGTCATGCCATAAGTGAAGCCTACGACAAAATAACCTAAAGCTATTGGAATACCAGCTTTTAAGCCATTTACGAAAGTTGGAGATATATATTCAGTTGATGAAAAATGTTCTACTGATTTACCCATAATCACCTCGTCAAAAAGAGCTTATATGACTTTAACACAAGGGTGTTTTAAATTCAAGTGAAGTAAAGATGGAGCATTCGATTTTTTATTAGAAATCAAGTAAATATCTATGCTATACAATGAGCATATGATATACTACTTACAGAAAAAGGAATGGAGGTATCACATGATAAACACACATAATATGAGTATTGAAGATGTGAATAGTAAGCTGCAAACCGATATGGAAAGTGGCCTTAATACAGATAAAGTAACTAAATTAACTGAACAATATGGTGAGAATGTATTACAAGGGACTAAGAAAAGGTCGATTTATTCTATGATTTTTGATCAATTCAAAGATTTTATGATTGGAATATTGATTGTAGCAGCAATTATTTCAATTGCTTTGGGAGACGAATTTGAAGGTATTGTTATTCTTGGTATTGTTATTCTAAATGCAATGCTTGGTACCTATCAGGAGAACAAAGCCAGTAATGCACTTGAGGCTCTTAAGAGCATGGCAGCTCCAAAAGCAAAAGTCATTAGAAATGGAAATATAACCTCAATATCATCTAAAGAAATTGTTCCTGGTGATATTGTCGTCCTTGAAGCGGGAGATTATGTTCCTGCAGACCTTCGTTTATTTGAATCTGTTAATTTGAAAATTGATGAATCAGCCTTAACAGGAGAGTCGGTGGCTGTACAAAAAGATGTGAAAGAGCTAATCGAAACTGATGCGGCTCTTGGAGATAGACTGAATTTAGGATTTATGAGTACAATAGTTACTTATGGCCGTGGAAAAGGAATTGTGATTGGTACTGGTATGGATACTGAAATGGGTCATATTGCTACTATGTTAAATGAAACGGACGAAGGACAAACACCATTGCAAAAGAAAATTGCTGACTTTGGTAAACAATTAGGCATTATCTGTATACTTGTTTGTTTGGTTATATTTGGACTTGGTTTGCTTCGTGGCGAAGACATGTTTCAAATCTTTATGACTTCTGTAAGTTTGGCGGTTGCTGCAATTCCAGAAGGACTTCCAGCGGTTATCACCGTTGTTCTTGCAGCTGGTATGCAAAAAATGACAAAGAGAAATGCAATTATGAAGCGCTTAAGCGCAGTAGAAACATTAGGAAGTACGTCAACTATTTGTACCGACAAAACAGGAACACTGACACAGAACAAAATGACTGTACTTAAAGTGTTTGATGGTCAAGATGAATGGGATGTTAGCGGTACTGGTTATGGATTTGAAGGTGAACTAACCAATAAGGATAATAAAGATGTCAGTGAGTTAACAAAATTGCTTCAAGTAGCTGTTTTGTGTAATGATGCAGACATTAAAGAAGGGGATGTTATTGGAGACCCTACTGAAGGTGCGCTAATTGTTCTTGGAGCAAAAGGTGGAAAGGAAAAACTCGAGTTAAATTCAAAATATCCAAGAATCAATGAGTTTCCATTTGACTCTGAACGTAAACTGATGTCAACACTTCATTATATTGATGATGATGCATTCATATTTACAAAAGGAGCACCTGATATTATATTGAACCGAGCAACGAAGGTTTTGATTGATGGACAATTAGAAGACTTAACAGAGGAACTTAAAGAAACGATTCTTAATAAGAATAGGGAATACGCATCAAAGGCAATGAGAGTTTTAGGATATGCATATAAAACAGTCGCAAAAGACGTCGTTCTTGAAAATGAAGAAGAGGAGCTTGTGTTTGCAGGTTTATCAGGTATGATTGACCCGCCTAGAGATGAAGCTAAATCTGCTGTTGCCCTTTGTAGAAAAGCAGGGATTCGAGTTGTTATGATTACAGGCGATCATATTGCGACAGCAAGTGCAATAGCAACCGACATAGGCATATTGGATAAATCGACGAAAGCCATGGAAGGTGCTAGAATAAATGATTATTCAGATGAAGAATTCAAAGAAATTGTAAAGGTGACCAATGTTTTTGCCAGAGTTTCACCAGAACACAAAGTGAAAATTGTAACGGCCATTAAAGATAATGGTGATACTGTTGCTATGACAGGTGATGGAGTTAATGATGCGCCAGCACTTAAAAAAGCTGATATTGGTATTGCTATGGGTATTTCAGGAACGGATGTATCCAAAGAGGCAGCAGATATGATTCTTACGGATGACAACTTTGCAAGTATCGTTGCTGCGGTTCAAGAAGGCCGTATTATATATAGTAATATTCGTAAGTTTGTAGGATTCTTACTCTCATGTAATATCGGTGAGATATTAATCATCTTCATAGCAATCCTATTAAAATGGCCAGTACCTTTACTGCCAATTCAATTATTATGGGTGAATTTAATTACGGACTCATTTCCGGCGTTTGCACTTGGTCTTGAAGCTGGTGAACCTGGAATTATGAATAAGCAACCCCGTGATAAAAATGAACCAATTATCAATCGACGTATGAAGATTGCGCTTGCAGTTCAAAGTGTTGGGTTGACAGTTGCGGTTTTAACTTCGTATAGACTTGGATTACTTGTTTTTGGTGATGGTGGTGAAGAGGGATTAACATTAGCTAGAACATTTTGTTTTGTCACATTGATAGTGGGAGAAATGATTCGTGCATATTCATCGCGTACGGAGACTAAATACATTTTCCAAATCAAGATATTTAGCAACAAATACCTTAATTATTCAGTATTAGGAGCGCTAGTATTGTTGTTTACCGTAATCTATACTCCATTTTTAGCGAATATCTTTGGTTCAACAGCTCTAAGTTTAATAGAATTATTAGTTGCTGTTTCATTAGGATTAATACCAACTATGTTTAGTGAGCTTTCAAAGTTAATTAAAGTTCAACAACAATAATACGATATATTAACAGAATAAATAACTGATTCTTGATAAAGAGTAGTCAAAATGATTCGATGGTTCTGTGTATCTAATGTATAATATAAATAGATAGTTAGATAGTTAGATAGTTAGATAGACAGATAGTTAGAGTTACAATGGATCAGCTTGACCTTGCAAAGGAGTGAATAAATGAAAAAAACATGGATTTTATTAAGTCTAATAATTGTGGTATTTCTCAGTTTTGGATGTAAAAGCAGTAAGTCAACACCGAGTGAAGTTTATGAAGATGCAAATGTTGTCAGTGAAGACAATTCTGAATCTGCATCACAAGAAGTAAACAAGGAAATGAAAGGTACTTATATGACAAAAACGCAAGAAGAGGCATATGAATTATTAAATAAGAATGAAGCGATATTAATCGACGTAAGAACCGTTGAGGAATATAACGAAGGACATATAGTTGGTGCGAATTTAGTGCCGCTTGATACAATTGAAACTGAAATCATTAAGGCTTATCCTGACAAGGAAGCCGTGTATCTTGTATATTGTCGAAGTGGTAATCGTAGCCAACAAGCAACTAATATAATGGTTGATTTAGGATATCTTGAAGTATACGATATAGGTGGCATTAATACATGGCCTTACGAAACAGAACAATAACCAATGATGTACAAGATATATCTTAACACCATATTGAATAGGAGGAATACTTATGATACCTGTTATTGTAATTGGAGCTGTGTTTATAGGTTATATTGTATGGGCATTTGGTAGTTCGAGAAAATCGGAGAAGTCAAGTAAATGTGCAGGTTGTTTAGGCGCCTGTTCAGCTGAAGAGAAAGAAAAATGTGATACTTGATTTCCAAAGAGGCGGAATACCATTTGGAGACGGAGAGATGTTGTTTCATAAATAGCTTTCAGAATATTAAGCATTATAAATCTAAGATTATGATTTATAATGCTTTTATCGATTTATTAGTTTAAAGTGAAGCCGTCTTGCTCGTGCAGTTTACTTAATGAGATTAATAAATTAGTCAATGCGAATCATCTTGTGATGTGCTATTATATAGATAAGAAATATTGTTAGGAGAGTTAATTTGAAGAAACTTATAATAACAGAAAAACCATCGGTGGCAAGGGATATTGCTAAGGTCTTAAATATAAACAGTCGACGTGATGGATACATGGAAGGCAATGATTATGTGGTTACTTGGGCAGTTGGACATTTAATTACACTATTTGAACCGGATGATTACGATCCATCCCTTAAGAAATGGAATTATAATACATTACCAATAATTCCTAAAGAAATCAAAATCAAACCATATGAAAAAACTCGAAAACAACTGAAGATCATTAAACAATTATGTGAACGAGAAGATGTTAATAGTCTCGTTTGTGCTACGGATAGTGGGAGAGAAGGGGAACTGATCTTTCGTTATATCTATAGTTACATTGAGAGTACAAAACCGTTTGAACGACTTTGGATTTCATCAATGACCGATGAATCTATAAAAAATGGTTTTGCAAAACTAAAAGACGGAAATGAATATGACCGTTTATATTTATCAGCTAAGTGTCGCTCTGAATCAGATTGGCTTGTAGGTATTAATGCAACAAGAGCTTATACAACACTGAATAATACGTTACTCAGTATTGGTCGTGTTCAGACACCAACATTAGCTCTTATTGTTAACCGACATAACGAGATTAACGACTTCAAACCTAGAGATTATTTTGAAATCACCGCAACCTATGAAGAAGGATTTACGGGTACTTGGTTTAAAGAACAAATATCAGAAACAAAGATTGATACGAGAGAAGAAGCGGAAGCAATTGTATCAAAGATAACAGGTAAAGAAGGAATTATCACTAGCGTTGATAAAGAAAACAAAAGTCAAAAAGCTCCATTCTTATACGACTTAACTGAACTTCAACGAGATGGAAATAGAAATTATGGTTATACAGCTAGCCAAGTTTTACAATATGCACAAGATTTATATGAAAAAAGAAAATTGATTACCTATCCTAGAACAGATAGCCGATTTATAAGTGATGACATGAAGAAAACCGTTGTTGATACAATGCTGATAATAAATGTTAAGCCTTATTCAAAAGCAATTGAACCATTGCTTAAAGATGGGAAACCCGTTTTGAAATTCAGTACAAGGATTATTAATAACAAGAAGATAACCGATCACCATGCTATAATTCCATCGATGAAAAACCCATCGAATGTAAGAATGTCACCAGAAGAGCAGAATATTTACAATCTAATTGTAAAACGTTTTATTGCTGTTTTTTATCCTGATTTTAAATTTAATACAACGAAAGTAGTTGTTGAAGCAGAAAATGAAACGTTTATCTCAAAAGGCAAAATCATTAAAGATTTAGGTTGGAAAAAGCTATATCAGAAAGCATCAGATACAGACGATCAATTACTACCGGATGTTAAGAAGAAACAAACAGTTCAGGTGAAAGAGGCAGAGTTGTCAGCCAAGAAGACAACACCACCAAAACCATACACAGAAGCTACGCTTCTGAGTGCAATGGAAAACGCCGGGCGTTTTGTTGAAGAAGAAGAGCTTAAAGAGCAGTTAAAGGAAAATGGATTTGGTACGCCAGCAACAAGAGCAGGTATCATTGAAAGGCTTATTGGTGTTAAATATATCTTTAGAAAAGGGAAATCTATTCATCCGACAGATAAAGGAATTAAACTTATTCTTATCGTTCCTGAACAATTAAAAAGTCCGGAAATGACTGGGAAATGGGAACGAGGGCTTAGTAAGATTAGCCGTAATGAGCTAAAGGTGGATCCGTTTATGAATAGTATTCATCGATTTGTTGCTTACCTTGTAAAAAGTGCTTCGACGACTAAGAATATGGTTGAGTTTGAACAAGACAATAAACGCAAAATGACTTATACAATAAAAGGAGAAATTTATGGTACTTGTCCGGTATGCAAAGAAGGCAAAGTTACCGTGAATACAAAAGCTTTTTATTGCAGTAAATTTGTAGAAGGTTGTAAATTCACTTTATGGAAAAATGCATTGGATCCTTACGCAGCGTTAACAGATGATTTGGTGAAACAATTATTAGAAAAAGAAACCATTGAGGATTTTTCTTTTAAACAACCCCAAACAGGTGAACAGAAGACCGCTACTTTGGTTTTACAAAAAGATGGAAGAGTTAGGCTTGATAATATTAAACTTGTTAAAAGTGAAGTTTAGACTTATAGGGATTTGATGACATATGAGATGCATAAGAGATACATAAGAGATACATAAGAGATACATAAGAGATACATAAGAGATACATAAGAGATACATAAGAGATATAAAGAGATATAAAAAGATTCATAAGAAGACATAAGAGATGCATAATATGGAGGGTAATATGATAGGAAGTTTACTGAAAAATTTACTTGGATACGATAGTTTAATAATAATTCTTGCAATTGTAAATGGAGCATTAATTATTCCGAAGTTAAAAGCTGTATCATTAGCTCTTCGTAGAAAACTTCAAGGCACTATTTATTTACCTATTGAGTTTATTCTTGAGTCCATTAACAGTAATCGTAAGAAAAAGATTGACTTACATGAGTTGCAAGAATTGCGTGAAAAAGAAGTTTTCTTTTATCATATATTTGATACAATTAATGGGATATTCCCGCTTTTGGGTATTCTTGGGACTATCATCGGACTGCTTCGCATGGTTGGTGTAGACAGCGGTATTGTGATGAGTAATTTTACAATTGCTTTGACTTCGACTTTTTGGGGATTAGTTTTCTCGATTGCATTTAAAGCGATTGATGGAATGCTTGCACCCAATTTTTATCAGAATCAAGAGAACTTACAATTGATTTATGAACGAATGGATATTGCAACAAGAGAGGAGCAAATAGATGTTAAGAAGACCCCGATCCAATAAAGCTGTTGATTTAACACCTTTACTGGATGTTGTTCTTATATTGCTATTTGCTTTGTTGCTTAATATGTCGGCAGAACAAGACACCTATAAAGCGAAGGCAAGTGACCTAGATGAACAACTAGGACAAGTGAATGTTGAGAAGGCAGAATTAGAACAACTATTAAACGATGCTAACGTTCAAGTGTATGAACTTCAAACAGATTTAGAGACTATGAGTGAACAAAGTGAAGTTATTGATGAAGCGATAGTTACTTGGCTTACGAATGAAGATATTCGTAATAAAGAATTAATGACTTCGACTGAGATTAAAGGACTATTTGAAAAAGATAAAACGAATCAAAGTTTGTATAAAATGAACTATATTGCAAATCAGTTTTTTTTCATAGATATCAGCTTTAATACAGAGGAGTTACATCAAGTCATAATTAATGATATTGATACCAATGTTCAGCTAACAATTGAAAAACGGAACAATCAGGAACAATTAAAAATAGCATATGATGCTATATATGATGCAGTTGAAAAAGAAATGACGAGTAAAAAAGGAGGGTATAGCTATATACTCTTTACCCTGAAAGATAATGGGAAAGTGAATAGATATGCGTATGACTTTGTATGGGGTATTCTTAAGGATATTGAATTAAAAGAAAAGGATAACAATATTTATAAACTTAAGTACTTTAATTATTAAATTTTAAAGGAGGATATGATGAGGAATAAAGTTGGTAGCCGTAAAGAAAAACGTGGATTAAAAGTCAATTTTAAAACTATGATTATTGCAATGATTGTTGCACTTTTAGCATTTTTAAGATTGGGGAATTTTGAGTTAGGTGATGGAAACAATCAAAATGCTTCAAATGATGTTTATAATGAATCAAGCAGTGAGTCAGAACAATCACAAGATGAAATGACAAGCGATGGTGAAAGTGTTGAATACAGTTATAGAATTTACGTGAAAGGTGAAGAAATATTTGTAACGACTGAAGAGGCAGGTGAACTTGTAAATGTATCTCTATCTTTTATTGAGGAAGAAATTATGATGTTAGATTCTCAAACCAGAATTTTGCTATATGATGATGGTGCGGTTAATAAAACGTATAATGATGTTAAAGAATTAGTAGAGAAAAGCAAACTCAGATTTGATGAATTTATTACTAACAATTAGCTGAAAAAAGCCATAACTTCAGGTTATGTGTTCCATTAAAATTAATCATGTTTTATTGTTGAGATAATGCAACAGAATATAGAATAAGGGTTGACAAGCCATAACATGCTTGGTACAATTAATTCAAATTTAGTACATTAAATTATTAAATGTAAATGCTTTGAAAGAGAAACGCAGTTGTCATTCGTTTATAGAGAGTTGATGTTAGGTGAAAATCAATAACGAACCAATTTGTAAATCACTCCCGAGCAAACTTGATGAAAAAAGTAGTTAAGTTCGGTAAGTCCCGTTATAGACTTGGATTTGATAGAATCCTTAAAGAGATGCTTTTAGCAAATAGGGTGGTAACGCGATATACTCGCCCCTACAGTATGTAGGGGCGGTTTTTATTATCTAAGCATATGAAGTCTTAATATTGTAGTTCATACCTATTGGTGTTGATTGATAATCGATGGGAGATATTTATTATTTGACCAGTGTTAATATTAAGGTATAATCATAGAACTATTGTCTCTTATACAATCTATTGTTTTTAATGTATAATATGTATGATGGATTTATAGAACTATACTTACAAGGAGGAAATTATGAGTAGACATGTATTATCTGTATTAGTTAGTAATCATTCAGGAGTATTAAGTCGAGTCGCAGGACTTTTTAGTAGAAGAGGTTATAATATTGATAGTTTATCAGTCGGTGAAACTGAAAATGCAGATGTTTCAAGAATGACGATTGTTGCGCCTGGTGATGATTTAGTGATTGAGCAAATCATTAATCAATTGGATAAACTTCATGATGTTTTATATATTAAGCAATTAAAGAAATCAGAGGCAACACTTAAAGAGTTAGCTTTAGTTAAGGTTACTGCTACAAATGCAACAAGAGTTGAGATCATTGGTATCATCGATATCTTTGATGCAACAATTGTTGATGCGGCAACTGAGGCATTAACAATAGAAATAACAGGTGACACAAGTGAAATTGATACATTCCTTACAATGGTAAAAACTTACGGGATTAAGGAAATGACAAGAACGGGTATTATTGCGCTTCAAAAAGGCAATCACGATATTCAATCGGAGTTAAGCCAATAATGTTTATTATCAGTAATACTATAAAGACTATGGAGGAAACGAAAAATGGCAAAAATGTTTTATGAAAGCGATTGTAACTTAGAATTATTGAATGGAAAGACAGTAGCAGTTATTGGATATGGTTCACAAGGACATGCACATGCAAGAAATCTTAAAGATTCAGGTGTTAACGTAATAGTCGGTCTTTACGAAGGCTCAAAATCTTGGGCAATTGCTGAAGCTGATGGTCTAAGAGTGGAAATGGCAGCTGACGCAACTAAAGAAGCTGATATTATAATGATTTTATTACCAGACGAAAAACAAGGTGATGTATATAAAAAAGACATTGCTCCAAATCTTGAAGCTGGCAACTCTTTAGTGTTTGCTCATGGATTTAATATTCATTACGGACAAATTCTTCCACCGGCTGATATAGACGTGTTTATGGTAGCACCAAAAGGACCTGGACATACGGTAAGATATCAATACGAAGAAGGAAAAGGTGTTCCTTGTCTTATTGCAGTATACCAAGATGCTTCGGGTAGTGCAGAAGCCAAAGGTTTAGCTTATGCTGCCGGTATCGGTGGAGCAAGAGCCGGAATACTTGAAACGACGTTTAAAGAAGAAACTGAAACTGACCTTTTCGGTGAGCAAGCAGTTCTATGTGGTGGTGTTTCTGAGCTTATGAAAGCTGGATTTGAAACATTAGTTGAAGCTGGTTACCAACCAGAGAGTGCATATTTTGAATGTGTACATGAAATGAAATTAATCATTGACCTTGTTAATAAAGGTGGACTTAGTTTTATGAGATACTCAATTTCAGATACTGCTGAATTTGGTGATTACTCAATTGGTAAAAGAATCATTACTGATGAGACTAAGAAAGAAATGAAAAAAGTTCTTTCAGAAATTCAAGATGGTACATTTGCAAAAAGATGGATTCTTGAAAACAAAGCAAACAGACCAGCATTTAATTCGAGAAGAAGAATTGAGTCGGAAATGCAAATCGAAACTGTTGGTGCAGAACTTCGTAAAATGATGAGCTGGATGAAATAATAACAAAATTATTAATGGTTTTGTGGTCTGGCTTTAGGCTACAAAACCATTTTCTATTATAAAGGGTTATAGAGTGATAATCAATTATAAAAGGATATAGAGTGATAAAGTGTTAAAAAGGGCATTAGTATAATAAGGGGCATACCACAATGTTTATAAATTAACCTAAGTTATTAAATCAGATGGCTGCTAAATTCGTTTGTTGATAAACTTAGCATAAGATTTTAGCAGTAGAATTTATTTAATGATTTAGTTTAGATTTATAAACTTACAACACAAATAATTTAGACGAAGGAGTCGATTGTTATGGGCATAAAAATCGATATATACGATTCAACTTTAAGAGACGGTGCACAAGGAGAAGGAATATCTTTTTCGGTGTTGGATAAATTGAATATTGTTAAAGAGCTTGATGAACTCGGTGTACCTTTTATTGAAGCAGGTAATCCTGGTTCTAATCCAAAAGATTTGGAATTTTTCGAAGAAGTCCAAAAGATTCAATTAAAGCAAGCTAAGTTAGTAGCCTTTGGAAGTACAAGGCGTAAGAATATTAAAGCATGTGATGACGTTAATGTTCAATCAATGCTTAAAGCAAACACTGAATATGTAGCCATATTTGGTAAAAGTTGGGACTTTCATGTTACCGATATCATTAATACAACATTAGATGAGAACATTAACATGATTGAAGATACAATAACATTCATGAACGAACAAGGCAAAAAAGTCGTTTATGATGCAGAACATTTTTTTGACGGATATAAGAATAATAAAGAGTATGCACTCTTAACTCTAGTTACAGCAGCTAAATCAGGTGTTGATAGTATCGTTCTTTGTGATACAAACGGAGGAACTTCTCCATCAGAAGTTGCAGAGATAACAAAAGATATTGTATCGAAGCTTGATTGTAAAATTGGTATTCATTGTCATGATGATATCGGAACTGCTGTTGCAAATACCCTGTTAGCGGTTGAAGCGGGAGCCACTCATGTTCAAGGAACGATGATCGGTTTTGGCGAACGATGTGGTAATGCAAATCTATCCCTTGTTATTGGTAATCTGCAGGTTAAAGGTGATTATGAATGTTTACCTCCGGAAAGTATTGAAAACTTGACAAGTGTTGCTACTTATATTGCGGAAACTGCTAATATCATATTAAATCCTAGCATGGGATTTGTTGGTAAACATGCATTTACCCATAAAGGCGGTATGCATATAGATGGAATTAATAAGAATTCAAGAAGTTTTGAACATATTTCACCGGAAATTGTAGGAAATACAAGAAGATTTTTGATGAGTGAAGTTGCAGGCAGGACATTACTACTTAAGAAGGTTCAAAAGATTATGCCATCAATAGAAAAATCATCACCTGAAACAATGGCTCTTATGGATAGGCTTAAAGAGCTGGAACATGAAGGATATCAATTTGAAGGTGCCGAGAGTACATTTGAATTAATCATCCGTAAACAATTAGGTAAATATACACCATTTTTTGAAATGAAATACTTTAAGATCATGGGAGAAAAACCTTCAGTCGATGAAAAATTCAGTGCATATGCAATGGTAAAAGTGAATGTTGAAGGTGAAGATAAGATATCAGCCGCTGAAGGTGATGGACCTGTAAACGCTTTAGACAAGGCACTTCGTAAATCGCTTGAAGGATTTTATCCTGAGCTTAAGACTGTACACTTAACAGATTATAAAGTACGTGTTCTAGACAGCAAAGACGCAACCGCAGCAAAGGTAAGGGTGCTTATAACGTCTTCGGATGGGGAACACACATGGAGTACGGTTGGGGTTTCAACAGATGTTATTGATGCAAGTTTAATTGCGCTTGTTGATTCCATTGAGGTGAAACTTATTAGCGATCTAGAAAGAAAAGCTAATAAGTATATTTAGTTAGTAAGTTGTGTAGTTGGTAAGTTGAATAGTTCAACTTAAACTTATATATTAGTAATAGTAAATTATCAGCAATAGTAAGTTTGCATTAAAAAATACAATACAATACAATACAATTAGATTATGGAAGAGGTATGATATGGATTTTAAATTAGCAGTAATCAAAGGTGACGGAATAGGACCAGACATTGTAGATCAAGCAACAAAGATATTAGACACTGTTGGCGTGAAATTTGGACATACATTTAGCTATACAGAAGTTTTAGCTGGTGGAGCCGCTCTTGACGCTGTTGGTGTTCCATTACCACAAGAGACCATTGATGTATGCAGAGCATCCGATTCGGTTATTCTTGGAGCTGTTGGCGGATGGCAATGGGATCACCTACCTGGTGAAATGAGACCTGAAAAAGCTTTACTTGGTTTACGTGCTGAACTTGGACTATATGCTAATATTCGTCCGGCGATTCTTTATAAAGAACTTCGTGCAGCTTGTCCGATTAAAGATGAAGTCATTGGTGATAAATTAGACATGGTTGTTGTTCGTGAATTAACCGGTGGTATTTATTTTGGTAAAAGTGGTCAAGGTACTGGTGAAAATGGTGCTTATTCATATGACACAATGATGTATTCAGAAGTTGAAGTTGCGAGAATTGCTAGAAATGCATTTGATATTGCAATGAAACGTGGCAAAAAACTTTGTAGTGTTGATAAAGCCAATGTTCTGGAGAGCTCAAGACTGTGGAGAAAAGTTGTCCTTGAAGTTGCTAAAGAATATCCGGAAGTTGAACTAAGTCATTTATATGTAGATAATGCTGCTATGCAATTAGTTATAAACCCTAAACAATTTGATGTTATTGTAACAGGTAATTTGTTTGGAGATATTATATCGGATGAAGCAAGTATGATTACAGGATCCATTGGAATGTTGCCATCCGCTTCACTTGGAAGTTCAAAATTAGGTATGTATGAACCAATTCATGGTTCGGCTCCAGATATTGCAGGACAAGATAAAGCAAATCCGATTGCAACGGTATTGTCAATGGCAATGATGCTAAGATATTCGTTTGATCTTGAAACGGAAGCTTTAGCAATTGAAAAAGCTGTCGAATCAGTACTTGAAGCAGGATATAGAACCGGTGATATTATGACTGAAGGTTGTAAACTGGTTGGAACAGTTAAAATGGGCGACTTACTTTGTGAAAGAATTTAATTAAGATCATCATTAATAATAGAAATAGTTAGTTGGTATAAAAACGTGGCTGAGCCACTCTTCTTGGAGGTATAAAATGAATAGTGATAGTATAAAAACCGGAATTGAAAAAGCGCCACATAGGTCACTGCTTAAATCTATGGGTTACACAAATGAAGAGATAAGAAAACCACTTATTGGTATTGTTAATTCACAAAATGATATTGTGCCTGGTCATATTCATCTGGATACAATTGTTGATGCAGTTAAAAAGGGTGTGCTTATGTCAGGAGGAACACCTGCTGAATTCCCGTCCATTGCAGTTTGTGATGGTATTGCTATGGGTCACAAAGGTATGCACTATTCATTAGTTTCAAGAGAACTAGTCGCTGACTCAATCGAAACGATGGCACTTGCTCATGGATTTGATGCACTTGTTATGGTTCCAAATTGTGATAAAGTTGTACCGGGTATGCTTATGGCTGCTGCAAGAGTTAATATTCCAACAGTTTTTGTTAGTGGTGGAGCGATGTTATCCATTGAAAAAGATGGTAAATATCTTGATTTAAACTCAGTTTTTGAAGCGGTTGGTTCTTATAAAGCAGGGCTTATTGATGAAGCAGAAGTACTTGCATGTGAAGATAACGCATGTCCTACCTGTGGATCATGTTCTGGTATGTTTACTGCAAACTCAATGAACTGTTTAACTGAAGTCATTGGTATGGGACTACCTGGTAATGGGACGATTCCTGCTGTTTTTTCCGAAAGAATTCGTTTAGCGAAAGTTGCTGGAATGCAAGTAATGGAAATGTTAGAGAAGAATATTCTACCTCGCGATATTATGAGTCCAAAAGCATTTGAAAATGCGTTGACTGTTGATATGGCACTTGGATGTTCCACGAATACAATGTTACATTTACCTGCAATTGCATACGAAGCTCAAGTTGAACTTAATCTTAATATGGCAAATGATATATCAAACAGAACACCAAATTTATGTAAGTTATCTCCAGCAGGACCACACCATGTTCAAGATTTATATTTTGCAGGTGGAGTTCAAGCTGTTATGAAAGAACTAGCGAAAGTTAATCTCATTAACACTGATCTACCAACAGTTACAGGTGGCACAGTTGCAGAGAACCTTTCAAGAGCTAGTAATAAAAATCCAGAGGTTATTCGTCCAATTGATAACCCATACTCACCACAAGGTGGTATTGCAGTATTATTTGGTAATATTGCACCAGATGGATGTGTAGTTAAAAAAGCAGCAGTTGCACCTGAAATGTTATCTCATTCAGGTCCGGCGCGTGTATTTGACTCAGAAGATGATGCAATTAAAGCGATTTATGAAAGAGAGATTGTTGCAGGTGATGTTGTTGTTATTCGTTATGAAGGTCCTAAAGGTGGACCGGGTATGCGAGAAATGTTATCACCAACATCTGCTCTTGCAGGAATGCAATTAGATAAAAAAGTAGCTCTTATTACAGATGGACGATTTAGTGGTGCGACTCGTGGCGCTGCAATCGGACATATTTCACCAGAAGCGGCTGAAGGTGGTACAATTGGTCTCGTATATGAAGGTGATATAATAGCTATAGATATTCTCAATAACTCAATTGAACTTAAAGTAAGTGAAGAGGAGTTAACAAAACGTCGAAAAACATTTGTACCAAAAGAACCAAAAATCAAAACAGGTTACGTTGCAAGATATGCTAAACTTGTAACATCAGCTAGTACAGGCGCTGTACTTAAATAGTAATAGTTGCCTTGAGTTAAAGGAGGAATACAAATGGAATTAACAGGTTCACAGATATTATTAGAATGCCTTAAAGAGCAAGGTGTAGATACAATATTTGGCTTTCCAGGCGGAGCGGTATTATATATCTACGATGAATTATATAGACAATTAGATAATTTTAATCATATTCTTACTTCCCATGAACAAGGTGCATCTCATGCGGCAGATGGATACGCAAGATCAACGGGTAAAGTTGGTGTTTGTTTAGCAACGTCAGGACCAGGTGCTACGAACTTAGTTACAGGTATTGCAACGGCTTATATGGATTCAATCCCTATGGTTGCAATAACAGGTAATGTTGGAGTTAGTTTGCTTGGACGTGATAGTTTCCAAGAAATTGATATTGCAGGGATAACGATTCCGATAACGAAACATAACTATATTGTTAAAGATGTTAATGATCTTGCTGATGTTATTAGAGAAGCGTTTTTCATCGCACAAGATGGAAGACCGGGGCCAGTCCTTATTGATATTCCGAAAGATGTATCAATCAACCTAGCAGAATATACAAAAAAAATACCAAAAGAAATCAAACGTCATGTGAAACATATTTTGGATTCAGATTTAGCAATTGCTGCAACAATGATTGCAGAAGCCAAAAAGCCATATATATTCGCCGGCGGTGGTGTCGTGTTATCGGATGCTAAAGACGAATTAGTTGAATTTGCCGAGAAAATTCAAGCACCGGTTACATGCAGTCTAATGGGCATGGGAGGTTTTCCGGGTCAACATGAATTATATACAGGCATGATTGGTATGCATGGAACAAAAGCATCCAATATTGGCGTTCAAAGCTGTGATTTGATCATTGCAATTGGTGCAAGGTTTAGTGATAGAGTTACAGGTAATACAGCTAAATTCGCAACAAGAGCAAAGGTACTCCATATTGATATAGATTTAGCTGAAATCAATAAAAATGTATACACGGATCATCATATTATTGGTGATGCTAAAATGGTTTTAAGTGGACTTAATAAGGTTGTTGAACAACAAGATAATAAAGAATGGCTTGCTGAAATCAATGAGATTTCAACTAAGTACCCATTAGTATATCCGGAAGGTTTGACAGGACAATATGTTATTGAAAAATTATACGAAGTTACAAACGGAGACGCAATCATAGCTACAGAAGTTGGTCAACATCAAATGTGGGCAGCGCAGTACTATAAGTTTAAAGACCCTAAAATGTTCTTAACATCGGGTGGTCTTGGTACTATGGGTTACGGAACGGGAGCAGCACTTGGAGCCCAAGCAGCTAATCCTGGTAAGCTTGTCTTCAACATAGCAGGTGATGGATCATTTAGAATGAACCTAAATGAAATGATTACAGCTTCAAGATTTAAGTTACCGATAAAAGTACTTGTAATTAATAACAGTGTACTAGGAATGGTAAGACAATGGCAGACAATATTCTATGACAATAGATACTCATTCACTCATTTAAGTGATATCAACTATCATAGCTTAGCAGACGCTTTTGGTGTTAAAGCTATAACTATAGATAGAAAAGAAGATGTAGAAGCCAAACTTAGAGAAGCAATTGCTATGGAAGGACCCGTTATTATCAACTGTATCATCGACAAAGATGAAATGGTTTATCCAATGGTTGCACCTGGAGCTCCTATTGACGATTTAATTACTGAGTCAATTGAAAATTATCAATAATTATTGAATCAAGTTTATAAAGTTTGGAATCAGGTTGTTTTTTGATCTGGTTCCTTTTTTGTTTGCTTTTGGATTCTGTTCGGCTTAAGTCGCCATAAGGATAGATTCTCTGGTACTACAACGTAGATGTATTCGGCTTATGTCGCCATAAGGATAGATTCTCAGGTACTACAACGTAGGCCGCTCATCCCAGACCAATTTTCTAGTGAGCCACGAAACGCAGCAAACGCGTCTCGGCCTCGTAAGAAAATTTGGCCC
>Ga0314774_1001032_pt1 | contig 19307 bp, 17 predicted proteins | sample MetaGCBIA2018_FD_204515 | JGI IMG/M metagenome (GOLD analysis project Ga0314774, IMG submission 204515) | Cryopeg brine microbial communities from Beaufort Sea near Barrow, Alaska, United States - CBIA 2018 | ecosystem: Environmental > Aquatic > Marine > Coastal | place: USA: Alaska | collected...
GTTTTCGGAGGGAAGTTTCCTCAGCGCAAAATGCAGGTATCTATATATTTTGCTAAAATAGTAGAACTTTCCTAACACATCAGAAAAAATGTAGGCAGAATTCTACCTACATTAAGCCCAATTTAAGTTGAATCAACTCTAATTATTTGTCTAATACATTTTCAACTGCTTGTAATACTCTAGCCTTTTGAAAGGGTTTAACAATAAAATCTTTAGCACCATTTTTAATTGCTTCAACAACCATAGGCTGTTGGCCCATAGCAGAACACATGATAACCTTACTATTAGGACTGTTTTTCAATATACCCGGAATAGCTGTTACTCCATCCATTTCTGGCATTGTAATATCTAAAGTAATAACATCCGGTAAAAATTCTTTAGCTTTAGTTATTGCTTCTACTCCATTGCTTGCTTCTCCTACTACATCATAACCTTCTTCTGTTAACATTTTCTTAAGTACCGTTCTCATGAATACTGCATCATCTACAATTAATATACTTACTGACATGTCTAGACCTCCTCTATTTGGTAACTGATCATGGCTAAGCTAGCTAGACCTGCTGTTTCTGTTCTTAGTATCCTATTACCAAGGCTTATTGTAACCCCACCGATTTTCAAAAGAGCATCTATCTCTTCCGTAGTAAATCCACCTTCTGGTCCAATGACAATAGCAACTTTTTGCCCATGAGTTAAACTCTTAAAAACTTCACGCGTTGCTTTCATACCAGATTCATTTTCGTAGGGAATGATAACTTTATCATAAGTACTGAGCTCTAACACCACGTCTTTAAATAAGACAATTTCATCAATGATAGGTATTATACCTCTCTTCGATTGTTTAGCCGCTGATTCAGCAATTGATTGCCATCTAGACAGCTTTTTAGCGGCCTTCTTAACATCGTATTTAACAATAGAACGTTTCATTATTACCGGTTTAATATTGAAGACACCTAACTCTACAGCTTTTTGAACTATTAGTTCCATTTTATCGAGTTTTGGTGCACCTTGAACTAATGTAATATAAATGGGTAGTTCGGCTTTTGAATTACCTACTGTAAGTATCTTACAACGAATCGAATCGTACGTCAATGAATCGATTAAACAATTATAATCTTTACCCAACTTATCACCGATAATGATTTTACAACCAACATCTAATCGCAAAACATTTTTAATGTGATTAACATCATTGCCCTCTATGACAATTTCATTTCCTTCAATATTATCCTTATCAACAAAAAAATGATACATATGGTTTCCTCCAAATGCTTAACCTATATATTTAGATACAAATGCAACCCAATCACCATCATGCATGACTTCTATAATCTCAAACCCGTTTTGTACCAGGCATGAAGCTACCTCTGCTTCTTTTTCGCTAATGATTCCCGAACTAATAAAAAGTCCGTCTTTCTTGAGTACTTTCGTTACATCTGGTGTTACGCTAATAATTATTTCAGCAAGGATATTTGCAACTATAATATCAACAGTCGTTTCCACATTTTCCAATAGGTCTCCGTGAATCACTGTTAATTTATCACTTGTATTATTTGATTCTACATTCTCTCTGGCCATTTTACAAGCACTTTGGTCTAAATCTATTAAAAGTCCTTGTTTTATCCCTAACTTGGTCGCAACAATTCCCAAGATTCCACTGCCACAGCCAAGATCAATTAAGCTTTCACCGCCTTGAATGTATTTATCCAATCCTTTTACAACCAAAGCTGTAGTTTCATGAGTTCCTGATCCAAAAGCCATACCAGGATCGATATCAATGATGATTTCAGGTATGATGTCATCAATACTTTCTATATCTTCCCATATGGGTCTTATCAGTATTCGTTCACCAATCATGAACGGCTTATAGAATTTTTTCCAGTTATGTGCCCAATCTATATCGTCCGTAATCCCTGATTCGAATTTCAAACTTCCAAGAGGAAGTCTTGTATTCAAATCATCTAGCTTGATTTTAATATCTTTGATTATTTGTTCCATATCATCATCTTCTGATAAATAGAATTTAATACTCACCTCTTCTAAAGGTATGTTGTCCATATCAAAGATTCCAACGAACATTTGAGCCTGTTCTTCATCTGTAAGAACTTCATCTCCTATTTCAACGCCTTGAATGGGAAATTCATATAACATAGCACATACAATATCTGACGTTTCTCTTTTAACATATAGCGTAAATTCGTTATATCTCATTTATTCACATATAATCCGATTATCATCTTTCTAAAGAGTGAGGGTGGATTATTTTTCCTTTCTGCCATTCATGAAACTACGATTCCATAAACTACCTTTTGACACTTTAATCATTCACTATTTTCAACAAAAAGAAAAACGCATTTTATTCAAATGCGTCTTTCACTTTATCAAAAAAACCCTTTTTTCGCTTTATATCTGAGATACTATCACCGAATGATTCTGCCAACTCCAATAATAAATCTTTTTGCCTTTGAGTTAATTTTGTAGGTGTGGTAATAACAACATCTACATATTGATCACCACGTGTTTTGTTGTGGTTGATGAAAGGTACACCTTTTCCTCTAAGTCTAAATCTTGTACCTGTTTGAGTTCCTGGTTCGATTGGGTATCTTACGTTACCATCCAATGTCGGAACTTCTATTTCAGTACCTAACGATGCTTGAGCGATTGAAATCTTCATTTTATAATAGATGTCATTGCCTTGTCGTTCAAACTCTTTATGACTTCTTGTATAAATAGTTAATAAGACATCACCTTTTGGACCACCATTGACTCCAGGTTCACCTTTGCCTTTAAGACGAATAGTTTGACCATTATCAATACCTGCAGGTATGTTAACACTGATTTTCTTTCTTCGTTTAACATATTTACCGCCCATACATGTAGGGCATTTTTCTTTAATAATCTTACCTTCACCTTGACAAGCAGGACAACTACGTACACTTGATACCGTTCCAAGTATTGTTTGTTGATTGTATCTTACTTGTCCAGCCCCGCCACATTGGCTACATGTTTCAGCATGAGTACCCGCTTTTGCACCAGTACCATGACAAGTTTCACACTCATCACTAACCGTAATGTTTATTTCTTTGTCTGTTCCAAAGACAGCTTCTTCAAAATCAAGCTCTAACGAAGCCCGAAGCGATGCCCCTTTTCTTGGTCCATTACTTTGACTTTGTCTTTGTCTTCCGCCACCGAAGAAATCTCCAAAAATGTCTCCGAACATGTCACCCATGTCACCGAAGTCCACTCCGCCACCATATCCACCTTGACCGCCGCCTTGACTGAACGCTGCGTGTCCGAATTGATCGTATTGTTGTCTCTTTGATGTGTCGCTTAGAACTTCATAAGCTTCCGTTGCTTCTCTGAACTTATGAGCAGCTACCTCATCATTCGGATGAATATCCGGATGGTATTTCTTTGCTAACGTACGATATGCTTTTTTTATCTCAGTATCTGTCGCTTGTTGATTTACTCCAAGGACTTCATAAAAATCTTTTTGCTCTGCCACTTCTTGTCACCGCCTATATTCATGGAACAAAAGGGGTAAGAAAACCCCTTTTGTAAGTTAATAATATATCTTGTCTAATATTTGTAATATAGTTTTATATTCTACTCTGATTTCGTAGAAACGTCAAATATTTATTTAGTTTCTTCTTCTTCTGTAAATTCAACGTCTACTACGTCATCATCTTCTGATTCTTTTTCTGTTTCTCCTTGGTCAGCTTCTGGAGCACCTTGCTCGCCTGCTTTAGCATATAATTTCTCAGATACGCCTGTGAATACTTTTGTTAAACTTTCTGTAGCTGCATTAAGTTCACTTACTTCGGCATCTGATAATGCTTCGTTATCAGCTTTTTTAGTTTTTTCAAGTACTTCTTTAAGTTTAGCAACTTCAGCTTCTAATGCTGTTTTATCTTCCGCATCAATTTTATCTGCAATTTCTTCAAGTGATTTTTCAGTTTGGAATACTAATGAATCCGCTTCATTTCTAGCATCGATACCATCTTTACGTTTTTTATCTTCCGCTTCAAAAGATTTCGCTTCTTCAACCGCTTTATCAATATCAGCATCTGATAAGTTCGTACTTGCAGTTATTGTAATATGTTGTTCTTTACCCGTTCCTAAGTCTTTAGCAAGAACTTTAACAATACCATTCGCATCAATATCAAAAGTAACTTCGATTTGTGGAGTACCACGTCGTGCTGATGGAATACCATCTAAACGGAAACGGCCAAGTGATTTGTTGTCTTTTGCAAATTCTCTTTCACCTTGAACAACATGAATATCAACAGCTGATTGATTATCTTCTGCCGTTGAGAATACTTGACTTTTTTTAGTAGGAATAGTTGTATTTCTTTCAATCAACTTAGTTGCTACTCCACCAAGAGTTTCAAGTCCAAGTGACAATGGTGTTACATCCAATAAAAGGATATCGCCAGCACCAGCATCTCCTGCTAGTTTACCACCTTGAATAGCTGCACCAACGGCAACACATTCATCAGGATTAATTCCTTTAAATGGTTCTTTGCCAATAAGGCCTGTTACTGCGTTTTGAACTGCTGGGATTCTTGTTGAACCACCAACCAATAAAACTTTATCTATATCAGAAGCTGAAAGATCAGCATCTTTAAGCGCTTGAGATACAGGACCCATTGTGCTTTGTACTAGGTCATGAGTCAACTCATCAAATTTAGCTCGAGTAAGAGTAATGTCTAAATGTTTAGGACCTTCTTGAGTTGCAGTGATGAATGGTAAGTTAATGTTTGAAGTCGTTGCGCTTGAAAGTTCTTTTTTAGCTTTTTCAGCACCTTCTTTAAGTCGTTGCATTGCCATTTTATCTGATGATAAATCAACGCCTTCTGTTCCTTTGAATTCCGCAACTAAGTATTTGATTACTCGTTGGTCAAAGTCGTCTCCACCAAGGTGATTATTACCACTTGTTGCAAGAACTTCAAGAACGCCATCACCGATTTCTATTATAGAAACGTCAAATGTTCCACCACCAAGGTCATAAACCATGATTTTCTGCTCATGTTCGTTATCAAGACCATAAGCTAATGCTGCTGCTGTTGGCTCATTAATGATTCTCTTAACATTAAGACCTGAAATACGGCCAGCATCTTTAGTTGCTTGTCTTTGGCTATCTGAAAAATAAGCAGGAACAGTAATAACTGCATCAGTAACTGTTTCACCTAGGTAACTTTCAGCATCAGCTTTCATTTTTTGAAGAATCATAGCTGAAATTTCCTGTGGTGAGTACTTCTTGTCGTCTATCATTACCTTATGATCTGTACCCATTTCTCTTTTGATTGACTCAATTGTCTTATCTGAGTTTGTGATTGCTTGACGCTTAGCAGGTTCCCCAACTAATCTTTCACCATTTTTAGTGAATGCTACTACTGATGGTGTTGTTCTTGATCCTTCAGCGTTAGCAATAACAACAGGCTTTCCACCTTCCATTACTGAAACACATGAGTTTGTAGTTCCTAAGTCAATACCAATAATTTTTGCCATTTTAATATTCCTCCATTTAATCGAATCTCAAGAATTCGTTATTTGATAATCTATGTTCGTTTTTAGTTAACTACTTTTACCATACTATGTCTAAGAACTGAATCTTTAAACATATAACCTTTTTGAAAAACTTCTTGTACCATGTTATCATCATAATCTTCATTTTCTTCATGGCTCACTGCATGATGAAGGTTTGGATCAAATTGTTTATTAAGTGCATCAATTTCTTCAACACCCAATTCATTAAATGCACCCATCAATTGTTTGAATATCTTTTCAACACCTTGAGTAATTGCTAATTCTTTTTCTTCATCCGAGATATGACTAATCGCACGATCAAAATTATCAACAACGGGTAACAGTTTTTCCAATACTTCTTTAGCGCCTGTTTCATGCATTTGCGCTTTTTCACGAATTGTTCTTTTTCTGAAATTCTCAAATTCAGCCATAGCTCTTTGGTACTTTTCTTGACCTTCTTTAACAGCCATTTCGGCTTTTACAAGTGTTTCTGCTATCTTTGAAACATCATCTATAGATTCGGTTTCGACTTCAATAGCATCATCAGAAGCATCATCAGAGGATTCTTCTTCAAATTCTTTTTTGAGTTCCTCTTCACTAACTAACTCAGTCTCCAAATCTTCCGCTGTTTCTGTAACAACATCTTGTGTTGCATCTTTTAAACCTTCACTATTTCCACTAGCTTTGTTGATTTTTCTCTTACTCATAATCTGCCTCTTTTTCTATTTTTTAGTCAGTTACAATTTATTAAGTAGCTCATCTACGCTTTTTATCAGACACCGCAGATTTTGGACTGTTTTATCGTAATCCATTCTTTTTGGCCCAATAATACCAATTGCACCTACTTTTTCGCCACCGATATGATAAGAAGTAGTGATTAAGCTACACTCCTTAAAATCCTCAATTACATTTTCAGCTCCAATAACAATTTTCACGCTACCATCATCACTTTCAATCGTGGTGTTAATTATATCTTTAAGAACATCTTTCGCTTCTAGCGCTTTTATTAAACTTGAAGCTTTTGATATATCATTAAATTCTGGAAACTGTAAAATGTTCGTTGTTCCATATGTGAATATATCCGATTCATCAACCACTTGAATTGTCTTGAAAACTACATCAATAACTTTACTGATAACTTCTTCATTGTCACTATGTTTGCTTTTGATAAGATTTAATTTGTCTAAACCAATTTCAGTAAGCGTTAAGTTGTATAAATATTGATTCATGGATGATGCAATTGTGTTCAATAACTGCTGATTCACTTTTTGTTCTAAACGAATTATATAATCTCTAATAGAATTCCCATCGGTAACCACGACTGCAAGAACCTCTGTTGGTTCAATTTCTATTAGTTGAATGTTCTTTATCTTGCTCATTTTATAATGAGGAGAACTTACAATCGACGTATATTTCGTTTGTTTGGCCAAGTGTTGCCCTACTAATTTAAGTAAGTCTTCAATTCTTGCCGTGCTATTCTTAAGTTCTTCCATATAAACTAGTTTTGTAAATTCAGCTTTTTGAATCTGTAACATCATGTCTACATAAAAACGATAACCTTTGTCTGAAGGCACTCGCCCTGATGACGTATGCGGCTGTACAATGAATCCAAGTTCTTCAAGGTCGGACATCTCATTACGAATAGTTGCTGCGCTTATTCCTAAGTCATAGTGTCTTGATAAAGTTCTTGAACCGACTGGCTCAGCTGTTTCAAAGTAATCATTGATTATTGCTTTTAGTATTCTAAATTTACGATCATTCAGCTCCACAAGTTCACCACCTACTCAACTAAAAAGACTAATTTTAGTATTATATTTGTTAGCACTCACTCAAAAGGAGTGCTAACTACACTTATATAATAGTATTATTAGCCTTATTTGTCAATACTTTTTCCTCGTAAAATTATTAAAATATTATTAAGATTTTTGGTGGTATTTATAATTATTCATCATCAACATCATCAATTAAAAACTCACTAAAGACTTGATTGCTTATGTCTAACCCTCTTGGCGTCAGTTTCAAGCGACCATCTTCAACGTACAAACACTTAGATTTGATGTACTTTTTATAAGGCTTTTTAAACACATTTTCAAGTGGATTATTAAAAGTTTTATTCAACCAAAGAAGATTAACTCCTTTAGTTAACCTTAGTCCCAAAAAAATGGATTCTTCTAATCTTCTATTTCTAGATGGCTCACTTATAAGTTTACGAATATGTTGAATATTAGATGCTTCTTTAATATACAAATCTAAATCATCCGTATTTACATATCGGCTTCCCAGTATATATGAAGAAGCTCCCAGACCAACACCAATATAATTAACATCTGTCCAGTAACTCAGGTTGTGTCGACACTCATAACCAATTCTTGAATAATTGGAAATCTCATATTGGAAAATTCCATTTTTGCGTAAATAACTTTCAGTAAAATAATACATACGCCTTTCTTCCTCTTCATCCGGCAACTGCAATTCACCATCATGATATAATTGATAAAAGCTTGTATGTTCTTCGATTATTAGTCCGTAAGCGGATATGTGTGTTGGTTCCAATTGTACAATTGTCTCTAACGTTTCAACCCATTCTTCGAATGTTTGATTTGGCAGACCAAACATAAGATCAATGTTTATATTGTTAATCCCCGCCTCTTTGACTTTCTTATATGTATCGAGGAAGTCTTCATAGCTGTGAATTCGAGATAATGTCTTCAAGTGATGATTAAAAGTTGATTGCAAACCAATGCTAACTCTATTTACCGGTCCTTCTTTCAAAAACTTCACTTTCTCATCATCTAACGTTTTTGGATTAACTTCAATAGTTATTTCACAATCATTCATAATATAAAAATATTCATAAACAGTATCAAAAATCTGCTTAAGCTGTTTACCTGTTAAAGATGTTGGTGTCCCGCCACCTACAAAAATTGTGCCAATACCCTTTTTTTGCACAACAGAATAAGCCTGTAACTCAAAACAAAGACTGTCAATATAAGCTTGTTTAGTTTTTTCGTCACTAGGAAAAGAAAGGAAATCACAATATGCACATTTTGAAATGCAAAAAGGTATATGTATGTATAAGCTATATGGTTTCACGAGGACCTCCACTTGTTTGTTTTCTTTTATTATATCATATATTGTCGAAACACAAACTGTTTCTGACGGTATAAGACACTATAAATGTAACGAGTTTCTTAGTTAAGATAGATAGTTTTAATAGAAAATGGTTGTATTACATGCATGATGGAAGCTCAAGTCAACTGACGGCAAAGCAACCTGATTAGGATCGAATCCTTTACCAAAATACACCCTTCGTCTGCGCTCGCTATCCTATTGCTTGTAATACAACCATTTCCGATTCACTGAAAGTGCCTTCTTAATCTTATAATTTTATTCATCCAATTTAAGAACACTCATAAATGCAGTTTGTGGAACTTCAACTGAACCAATTTGTCTCATACGTTTTTTACCTTTTTTCTGCTTCTCTAATAGTTTACGTTTACGTGAAATATCTCCACCATAACATTTAGCAAGGACGTCTTTACGCATTGCTTTAACTGTCTCACGAGCAATAATATCATTCCCTATAGAAGCTTGAATCGGTATCTCAAATTGATGTCTAGGAATTTCTTTTTTAAGCTTTTCACACATTTTACGACCACGTTCATATGCTTTATCTTTGTGTACAATTAAGCTAAGCGCATCAACAACCTCTCTGTTAATAAGTAAGTCTAATCGAACTAGTTCTGATCGAACATACCCTTTTATATGATAATCAAAGGAAGCATAACCCTTTGTTCTAGACTTAAGAGCATCAAAAAAATCATATATGATTTCATTTAGAGGCAGGTCATATGTAAGTAGACAACGACTTTCTTCAAAGTATTCCATTCCTATATATTCACCACGACGATCTTGGCATAAATCCATAATTGTACCAACATATTCTTTAGGCACCATGATTTCGGCTTTCACTATCGGTTCTTCCATATACTCTATTTCTGAGACCTCAGGTAATTCAACCGGATTTGCCAACATCATTTCTTTACCATTTGTTTTCATTATTTTGTATATTACACTTGGAGCGGTTGTAACAATATCCAAGTTGAATTCTCTCTCAATTCTTTCTTGAATTATTTCAAGATGTAATAATCCTAAAAATCCACATCTGAATCCAAATCCAAGCGCTACTGAAGTTTCCGCTTCAAATTGAAGTGCTGCATCGTTTAATTTCAACTTATCAAGCGCATCACGTAAATCACCATATCTAGAACCGTCCGCCGGATAAATACCGCAATAAACCATAGGGTTAACTTTTTTATAACCTGTCAAAGCTTTTTCTGTTTCTCGACCAACTTCAGTAATGGTATCTCCTACATTTGTATCCTGAACGTTTTTAATGCTTGCTGTAACATAACCAACATAACCTGCAGCAAGTTCTTCAGCCGGAATAAACTGGCCTGCACCGAAATACCCAACTTCTATTATCTCAAACTCAGACTTTGCAGCCATCATCTTAATCTTAGTTCCTTTTTTCATTACACCTTCAAATACACGACAAAAAACAATAACACCTTTATACTGATCATAAAAAGAATCAAATATAAGTGCTTTCAAAGGATTATCACGACTCCCTGTAGGTGCCGGTATGTTTTTAACAATTGCTTCAAGAACATCATCAATATTAATACCTTCTTTAGCTGAAATTCTTGGTGCATTCTCAGCTTCGAGACCTATGATATCTTCGATTTCTTGAATTACTCGTTCTATATCTGCACTAGGCAAATCAATTTTATTAATGACTGGCATAATCTCGAGTTCATTCTCTAAAGCCAAATAAACATTTGCCAATGTTTGAGCTTCAATACCTTGAGCAGCATCTACGATCAGGACAGCACCTTCGCATGCAGCTAACGCTCTTGAAACTTCATATGTAAAATCGACATGGCCCGGTGTATCAATTAAGTTAAACAAATATTCTTCACCATCATTGCCTTTATAAATTAAACGAACTGCCTGAGCTTTAATTGTAATGCCACGTTCTCTCTCTAAATCCATCGTATCAAGAATTTGAGAACTCATTTCCCGCTCAGTTAATAATCCCGTTTTCTGAATCAAACGATCAGCTAACGTCGACTTACCGTGATCTATATGAGCTATGATACTAAAGTTACGAATATTTTCTTGTTTCATTATTGGTTCCTCCAACGTAGATTTAACCTACTTTAATAGTCTAATCATTCAATTGTGTATTATAGCATAGCTTTTTGGCTTAATCAATATAATTAAAAAGCTCACGCATCATAACAATATTCTAATTGTTATAATGGATGAGCTTTAATTATTTTGACTAATTTATATTTAGTTTTATTAAAGAAGCTCTTTGAGACGTTTTTGATGTTTATTCTCTTCTTCAATTAATCTAACAAGAACTTTTTTAACATCATCACTTGCAAATTCTAGCAAACTCTCATAGTACTGAATCGTAACCAGTTCTGTTTCAACAGCTATTTTTATGGCATCTCTTACTGAGTCAATCGTAGACTCACCTCTGCTAAAACCTTCACTTTTTGCATAACTAGCAAAGAATTCTTGAACATTATCATTAAATAAATAATCTTCTTCATGTTCGTTTACTTCTAATTCTTTGTACATATCTCTGAATATTATCGCATGTTGTCTTTCATCTTCGGCCATTCCAAGTAAAATCTCTTTTAATTCAAAATCTGCCATTGCAGCATATTTTTCGTAGAATTTTACGCCTTCTTCTTCCATACTAATAGCTAATTGAATAACTTCTGCTCCTGAAAATTTCGGTTTCATAAAATCACCTCTCCAATGTCGTTTTTATAATATCTCTTACAGTTGTGTGTAACACATTGATTTCTTCTCTACTCAATTCAGACGTGTCGATAGGCTCATGAAAAGTTATTGATACATCTGCTTTTCTAATTCGATTATTCTCTTCAAAAACTTTGTAAGTATTCTTGATTGTTACCGGAACAATTGGAACATTTGCTTTAACTGCAAGTTTGAGCGATCCAGGTTTAAACTCTAGCATCTCGCCATTTTTGGAGCGAGTGCCCTCAGGGAAAATGATAAGACTTTCACCTTTTTTTAACATTTCGATACCTTCGAGAATAACTTTTAAGGATTGTCTCATGTTACTTCGATCCATAAACAGACAGCCCATTTGTCGCATCCAGTAGGACATCATAAATACTTTTGAAAGTTCAACTTTGGCGATAAAGGGTGCATAATGAGGCATACAAGCCATACATAACGGAATATCAAAGTAACTTTGATGATTCACAACAAAGAGTACCGGACTATCAGGAACTAACTCTGCATTAACAATAGTCGGTCGATTACCTGATATGAACAACATGGCATCAGCCCAAGCTTTTGTAGTGAATAATAAATTTCTACGTTGCATTTTCTTTAATTTCAGTGCTCCTAAAATTATATGAAAAAATGCAAATATCATACTAATAAACAGACTAATTCCAAATCCGCTAAAAAATATTACAGTTTTTATCATATGTCTTCTCCTCGTTATGGTGTATTTAATATTGTATAGCATAAGAGCTGAAAATTCAATGAATTTAAGCTCTTTTCTTGTTAATTCTATATTACAAATCGTCTAATTTTTATCATTATGTTATGAATCACCTAAATCACTTGAGATATATGCATTCATTGCTTAACAATGCGAGTTTCTATTTCAGTTATTATATAAAAACCTAGATTAAATTTATTGCTTGATAAAAAACGAATGCGACAAAATAAGCTATCACTAACTGATATACAAACGAGAAGCTCATCCACCACCATGATTTTGTTTCGCTTTTGATTACACCAAGCGTCGCAACACATGGTGTATATAGTAATGAAAAAACCATAAAAGCATAAGCACTTGCAGCACTGAAGCCCAGTCCCCCAAGGGCTGAAATAAGCCCCACTTCACCAACTCCATAGATTACAGACATACTGCTTACTACAATTTCTTTACCTAATATTCCAGCAAGCAGTGCCAATGTTGCCTGCCAATTGCCAAATCCAAGAGGCTTAAATATAGGAGCAATAAACCTACCTATATCAGCCCCGATACTTTCTGTCATAATTGATTTCCCGGTAAAATTAAAGTCCAATATAAACCAAATGATTATCGAAGCGATGAATATTATTGTTCCTGCACGCTCTAAATATTCTCTTACTTTTTCCCAAACAAAAATTCCTGTTGTTCTATATGCAGGCTTTTTGTAACTTGGCAATTCAATGATCAAACCTGGTTGTTCACTTTTTCCAAAAAACGCTCTAAATACCAAAGCCATTATAATCGCAATGACAATACCTAACATATACAAGGAAAAAGCAATCAATATCTCATAACCGGGGAAAAAAGCTCTTGAGAATAGGACATATATTGGAAATCTTGCACTACATGACATAAATGGTGTAATTAAGATAGTTATTAATCTATCTTTTTTATTTTCTAGTGTTCTAGCTGTCATGATAGCAGGCACACTACATCCAAAACCTAATATCATAGGGATAACAGCTTTTCCATTAAGCCCTATCTTACACATGAGTTTATCCATAATCAATGCTACTCTAGCCATATAACCACTGTCCTCAAGCAAACTCATTGCAATGAATAATGCAGCTATATTTGGCAAGAAAATCAGAATTCCTCCTACCCCACCAATGATTCCATCAACGCATAAAGAAATCAGCCATTCAGGTGAGTTCAAAGATTCCATTCCGTTCTTGAACATTCCACCTACAACACCAAATCCGCCTTCAAATATATCAGCGAAGAAATTTCCAACTGTAAACGTAAACACAAAAACTAATGCCATCATTAAAAAGAAAATCGGCAACCCATAAATTGAGTGCGTTACGATCTTATCAATTCGATCAGATAAGATTTCATTGGGTTTATTCTCTTTATTAATAACCACACTTTCAATAAAAGTAGTGATAAAGTCATATTTTCGTCTGGCAATTTCTTCTTCATAGGTTTCCATTTTACCTGGCAAATGATGTTCAATATAATGCCTATGGTGATAATCTTTCATATTATGAACTTCTTTATGTAGTTTTCTTCGTTTACCTTTACCCGAGTGATGGGACCTATGTTGATAAAAATCTGATTCCACCGGTAATTCTTCAATAGACTCATCACGAAGTTTGCTTAGAATTTCATGATCATTCTCCAAAACTTTGATACTTAGCCATCGTTTCAAGAATTTGTCGACTTCTATTTTTAGTTTGATTTTTTGTTGTACTTCATTTATCTTGTCCTCAATCAATTCACCATAATCAATTATTAACGGTTCATACTCTTCTTTTGATTTTGAACTTTTAATTATTTGATGAATTAATTTTGTTATGCCTGTTTTTTCTACTGCTATAACAGGTATAACGGGCACTTTCAGTTCTGTTGTAAGCGCCTCGATATCAATAGACATTCCACGCCCTTCGAGAACATCTACCATATTGAGCGCAACAACAACCGGTTTACCCATTTCAATCAACTGTAACGTTAAGTACAGGTTCCGTTCAAGATTTGAAGCATCTACAATATTGATAATAACATCCGGATTGTAGTTTAATATATATTCCCTTGTCAGAATTTCTTCTAATGAATAAGGTGAAATACTATAAATTCCTGGCAGGTCAACAAAAGTAATGCTATGACCGTCATGTTTAATAGTACCTTCTTTTTTATCTACTGTTACACCTGGCCAATTACCCACTTTATGTTTGGCACCTGTATAAGCATTAAATAATGTTGTTTTACCACAGTTTGGATTACCTACTAAGGCTACTTTTATAATCATTATGAGTCCTTTCGAAGATCACTTCATTCACTAGCAATGTCTTTAACTATTATCTTGTCAGTAATGTCTCTGCCAAGAGCTACTCTTGACCCTCTGATTCTTAGAATATAAGCATGTTCGCCTAATTTGGACATGATTTTTATGGATACACCTTGTGTAATCCCCATATCTTGCAATCGTTTTTTTGTTTTTATATTAACATCTACGGATTCAACAATATATTTACCATTTACTTTACCATCAAATAATGTCATAACACTCCTTAATGAGAATCATTTTTACTTACTTAGTGTAAACCTGATGTTATTGATTGTCAATATCAAAAAGAAGGCATTGAGAAGCGTTTAACTCCTTTCACCAGGAGCACGAAACACGATCAATATCAAATCGAATCCAGCCTATATGAGCATTAAATTCTATAAGAAAATAGTTACTGTCCCCATAACAAATCCTATTAATGCACCTAACCAAGTTATTGCCTTTAGTTCTTTATCCACAATTTTGAATATTAAATCTTCGACTTGTTGAACACTAAAATTATTAACTTCAGACTCTACAATTCCAGTCACATTAAACTGCTCTAGGAATAATGGGAGTCTTGTTGTTGCAAAATTCACATACATAGTTTCAATTGTTTTTTCAATATCATCTTTTATTCCATCTGGTATATAAATCGTTGATTGAGCCAATTGTTTAATTAATTGTGCAATGATACTTTCAAACTTTTCATTTTGTAAAAACTTAACGATTTCATTATGTATAAGTGTTGACACTGAATTCACTGCTTTAATATAATCATCTGCTAATAATAATTCACCTATTTTTTTATTGAGCAGGTCATCACTTAGCTTGATCAGTTGATTTGCTACTGCATCTTGGTTCTCTTCGATTTCCAACTTTGTTCTCACAAAATCTAAAATTGATTCATATAAACTATTAGGTTCGACAAACATTGCTGCTAAACCACCCAGTTTTGCCGTAAGAATATCACCGATCACTTTTTTCGCTTTTATTGCGATGTCTTCATCTGCCAAAAACAAACATATGCTATTAGAAATTTCAACTTTATTATTCATAATAGAATTATGCAACATTTGAAGTGCTTCTTCGCCTACGAGTTCATTGATTTTCATTTCAGGTGATAAACGGTTTACCATTTCGTTTGTTATCATACCTTTAATCTGTTGGTTATCACGAATATGCTCCACCATTTGTTTAGCTAACTCTTTTGCTACCTTTTGATAAAATTGTTCCGTTTCCTCAGATGCTGCACTGACTAACTTATCAATTGATATGCCATTACCTAACAAATCAACCATAACATATTCTTTTAAACTTTTTATAATTGAAGCATTCGTTAGTTCTTTCAGGATAACTTCTTCTGTAAGCAGGTTTCCACCAACTGCTTCTCCTAAACTTTTGGCAATTCTAGCTCTTTCACGAGGTATTAGTCCTGGAGTAAAAGGAAGCTTGACCTTTCCAATATGATAAGCCTTATGAGGTTTAAAAAGCATTTTAATAGCTAACCAGTTGGTTGTATACCCTATAACACTACCAGCCACTGGTGCGATGATCATTTGAATATCCATTTTCGACTCCGTTCTTACTACTTTATTGTGTTTATAAACATAATCAACTTATTTTACCATATTTTATGATTTATGCAAGATGACATAATATTAATAAATATATCAGATTTATCAATTTTATGCTCAATAATTCCAAGTTTTTTTTACATGGAACGTTATATACTTAATTCAACAAGAAGAGTGACATCGCAACACTTTTGCGCAAATAAAATTTCGACAGTTTGTTAGGAAGGTTTCCTCAGCGTAAAATGTAGGCATCTATATATGTTGCTAAAATAGCAGGATTTTTCTAATAAAGAACAAAAGCAATGTAAATAACCATTTATTTGAAAGGAGTTAATATGATAATTAGCGAAAGTTTAGTATCTTTAAATCTACAAGCTACATCTAAAATCGATGCATTAAACCAATTAGCGGCAATCGCTGCAAAAGAAGGTAAAGTTAACGATGAAGCCACTTACATCCAAGCAGTATTAAAGCGTGAGGAAGAATTTTCAACAGCAGTAGGTTTTGGAATAGCAATACCCCATGGTAAGTCTGAAGCAGTCAACGAACCATTCTTTATGTTTGCGAGAGTTGACAATTTAGATTGGAATTCAATGGATGGTGAGCCAGTTGATTTAATCTTCCTTATTGGAGTTCCAATGAGCGATGCATCATCTATACATCTCAAGATATTAGCAAGTTTATCAAGAAAGTTAATGAAACAACCCTTTAGAGATTCATTAAGAGAAGCGACAACACCTGCTGGTCTTATTGAATTTTTAGAACAAAGCGAACTTGGTTTATAGTCCATCACAAAAATAGGAGGAGGAAATTATGAAAATTATAGCAGTTACCGCTTGTCCTACCGGTATAGCACACACTTATATGGCAGCAGAAGCAATCGAAGATGCAGCAAAGAAAAAAGGTTACGAAGTTAAAGTCGAAACAAGAGGTTCCGTTGGTGTCGAAAACGAATTGACTGCAGCAGATATTAAAAGCGCTGATGCAATTATCCTTGCATGTGACACTTCGGTGCCAATGGAAAGATTTGCAGGCAAAAGATTAGTAAGTGTTTCTGTTGGGGAAGCTCTTAAAAACACAGACGAACTTATCGAAAAAGCATTAAAAGCTGATCTATATTCAGCAGGAAATCTCGCTGATGATGTTGATGATTTAAAAAGCAAACGTTCAGCAGAACGTAAAGGTGCTTATAAGCACTTAATGAATGGTGTATCATTTATGATTCCATTCGTAGTAGCTGGTGGTATTCTAATCGCTTTAAGCTTTTTGTTCGGTTATGATGCATTCCAACAAGAAGATACATTAGCAGCTTACTTAATGGCTATCGGTGGCGGGGCATTTGGTTTAATGGTTCCTATCTTGGCAGGTTACATTGCTTACTCTATTGCTGACAGACCTGGTCTTGCACCTGGTATGATTGGCGGGTCAGTAGCAATTGCACTAAACGCAGGTTTCTTAGGTGGACTTGTTGCAGGTTTCTTAGCAGGTTACACAGTATTGCTTATCAAAAAATATGTTAAATTACCTCGTTCACTCCAAGGTATTATGCCAGTATTAGTTATTCCGGTTATTGCATCACTTGTTGTTGGTTTATTGCTTTATTATGTATTAGGTGGTCCAGTAGCGGCAATCAATACTGCAATGAACAACTTCTTAACAAATATGTCTGGTACCAATGCAGTCCTTCTTGGTCTTATCATTGGATTAATGATGGCATTTGACATGGGTGGTCCAGTTAATAAAGCAGCCTATGCATTTGGTACGGGTACATTAGTTGCCGGTTCAGGTTCTGCTATTATGGCAGCAGTTATGGCCGCTGGTATGGTTCCTCCACTTGGACTTGCGCTTGCAACAATTGTGTTCAAGAACAAATTCTCATTCGCTGAACGTGAAGCCGGAAAAGCTGCCTTTGTTCTTGGTGCAAGCTTCATTACAGAAGGTGCTATTCCTTTTGCAGCAGCAGATCCACTTAGAGTTATACCTTCAATCATGGCTGGTAGTGCACTTACAGGTGCTTTATCAATGGCTTTTAAATCAACATTATCAGTTCCTCATGGTGGAATGTTCGTATTCTTCGCTGTAGAAAACATAGTTGGTTATTTAATTGCAATTCTTGCAGGTGCAGTTCTTACTGCAGCTTTAGTAGGATTTATTAAAAAACCTGTCGAATAGATTCAACAGGTTTGTAGATTCAACAGGTTTTATAGATTAATAATAACCTGAATAACTCACATTAAAAAGCAGTCTCATAATGAGGCTGCTTTTTACTTATTCCAGATAAGGAATAAGAAATTTCTGATTCTCTTCGTTAAATAGATTTTCCTTATTTATTATTACAATATCTACATCGATATTAGCTGGAACCCCACTTGTTGTTGATAGCCTATAAGCTTCCATTACACTTAGATAACCCATGTTAAAAGGTCTTTGAACGACTATGGACTGTATTACGTCTTTCTCAATATAACTTGCAGCGATAGCACTTATATCAAATCCTACAATATATACCTTTCCTTTAAGACTCAAGTCATCAATGGCTTCTGCTATACCTATAAGTGTTGCTTCATTTGTACCAAAAAATCCTTTTATATCGGGATGCGTCTTCATTAATAAAAGCGTTTTCTCATATGCAATGCTTGCATCATTATTACTATATTCAATATTATCTATGCATTCTATCTGCTGTGATGCTTTTAAACCTTCTCTAAATCCTTCTATACGGCTGGATGATGAAGTTGTTCCTTCAAGATGCGAGATTATACCAACCAGACCTTCACCATCTAATAATCGAACCATTTCTTCACCTAATTGCTTCGCTGCTTTAAAGTTATTAGTTGCAATGAAGCTATGTTTATCTGCTATATCAACATCTGAGTCAACCGTAATGAATATTATATCATTTTTAATTACTTTCCTAGATACTTCTGATAAATAGGTAAAGTCACTAGATGCTAATATAATCGCAGTTGGATGCAGCAAAATACCTTCTTCAACTAATCTCACTTGATGATCCAAATCACTTTCTTTTTCCGGTCCGATAAAAATCAGTTCAACGCCTAATTCATCAGCGGCAACTCCAACACCTCGCTCAACGCTATGCCAAAAGGTGCTATTCTCTGAACTCGTTTTCGAAACAAAGTAGATCAATTCTTCATCCTCACCAAAATTAATCAAATTAAAGAAATTGATGATAACCACAGACAACAAGATTATAATGCCAATAAGTACATAGAGCATTTTAGAATTCTTCACTAGTATAGTCCTCCCTATTATATTCTTTTGGAACTGTTAATATTACTTTAGTTCCTTCAAAGACTCCACTTTCAATAGTTACACCAAAATT
>Ga0314774_1001033_pt1 | contig 19273 bp, 16 predicted proteins | sample MetaGCBIA2018_FD_204515 | JGI IMG/M metagenome (GOLD analysis project Ga0314774, IMG submission 204515) | Cryopeg brine microbial communities from Beaufort Sea near Barrow, Alaska, United States - CBIA 2018 | ecosystem: Environmental > Aquatic > Marine > Coastal | place: USA: Alaska | collected...
AAGCCGACCAGCGCGATCGTCAGCAGCGAGTAGAGGTACCAGGGCAGGTCGGGGCCGCCGAGTCCGGAGACGGTGACGCTGAGAATGTAGCCGACGTAGCCGTGCACCGACACCTGGATGGCCGTATAGGTGAGCAGGGCGAGGAAGGCCGTCGCGAGTCCGGCCGGTTTGCCGAGCCCGTAGCCGACGAAGGTGAAGAAGGCTCCCGGTTTGGGAACGTGCCGGGTCATGGCCGAGAGACCGACCGCGAACAGAAAGAGAACGAGTCCGGAGATGGCATACATAGCCGGAAAACCGACACCGTCACCTAAGAGAATACCGAGCGGTGCGGCACCGCCGACGACGGTCAGCGGTGCGGCCGCGGCCACGACCATCATCACGATCGCGGCGGTGCCGAGCGTTCCGGTCAGTGACCGTACAGCGGGAGCCTGGCCCGAGCTGGTCGCGGGTTGTTGGGTGACGGTCATTGCATCTCCAAGGTGGTAAGTCGTGGGGTGGCGTTGGTGTCCTCATCCTGTCGATGCCCTGTTGCCGTGCTGTCTCCCCGCGGTAAATGCCGCGTGTCGGTGAATGAGACAACGCTGAATATTCGTCTCATTTGCGTGGCACGAGCCCGAAACATAGCCGAATTAGAGCGGCAACGTTCGGCCGGTAGCCTCGGCAAACCCGAACGGGCGCGCGCGGGTGCCCCGGTTCGGCAATCCCAGCCGGAGGGCAGCATGACCGCACTGGACCGCGCGATCCGTCACCCCGAACCGGTACGCGGATTCGCCGAGCGTTCCCCGGTCGACGGCCTCGACCGACGCAGCGTCGGGTTCCTGGACGTGCTCGCGCAATCGGTGTCGGCCGTGGCGCCAGCAGCAGCAGCCACAACCATCCCGCTCCTGATCGCCTCGGCCGGAGGCTCGCCGGTCTGGGCGCTCGCCAGCGGAATGCTGATCGCCCTGCTCGTCGCATCGACCGTGAACCAGTTCACCAAGCGCATCGCCGCGACCGGCTCGCTCTACACGTTTGTGTCCCGGGGGTTGGGCCGCACCGCTTCCTTCGTCGCCGGCGTCGCCCTGCTGGTCGGGTATGGCTTCATCTCCATGTTTGCTCTGGCCGGGGCCGGCTACTACCTGCAGATTCTGCTCGGTGACCTCTGGCCGGCAGCAGCGAGCAGCCTGCTCCCGGTCGGGGTGCTGATCGTCAGCATGGCGCTGCTCTGCGCGCTTGTGCTGGCCCGCGGTATTCGGGTGTCGACTCGGGTGACCCTGCTGGTCGAATCGGTGTCGGTCGTGATCATTCTCGTGTTGGTCGGTGCGTTGCTGTACCAGAACGGTCCGACGGTGGACTGGTCGGTGTTGAGCCTGGCCGACGCGACACCGACGACCTTCGTGGTGGGTGCGGCGCTCGCGCTGACGGCCTTCGTCGGTTTTGAAAGCGCGTCGACGCTCGGTGTCGAGGCCCGCCGCCCGTTCGCGACCATCCCCCGCGCAATTTTTCGCACCGTCATCGTGGCGGGTCTGCTCTACCTCGTGGCGTCGTTCAGCCAGGTCGTCGGGTTCGCCGCGCTGGGGCGCGGCCTGTCGTCAAGTACCTCGCCGGTCAATGATCTCGCGGCCGCCTATGGCATCGGGGGGCTTGGGCTGCTGCTCGACGTGAGTATTGCGGCATCCTTTCTCGCCTGCGCGATCGCCTCGATCACGGCGCTCGTGCGCGTGCTGTTCTCGATGGGCCGCGAGGGCTTGCTGCCCAGTGCCCTCGGCCGCACCCATGCCCGGTATCGCACTCCCTTCGTGGCCGTAGTCGTCTCCGTTCCCGTGCTGACCCTCGCTGCCATCGTCACCATTGCCCTGGCCGGCGGTGTCTGGCGGGCGATGGAGATTCTGATCGTGGGCGCCGCCGGCGGCTACATCACCGCCTACACACTGGCCTGTATCGCGGCCCCGGTGTTCCTGCATCGCATCGGCGAACTCACCCTCTGGCCCGCCCTGCGCGCCGTGACGGCGACCATCCTGCTCAGCGTGGTGCTCGTGGTCTATCTGGTCTCGGAGAGCACCACCGACCGGGTCCCCGGCGTGTGGGTGTTCCTGGCCGTGATGACGCTGGGAATCGTGCTCTACCTCGTGCGGCATCTGAGGCGCCCCTGGCTGCGGCACGCTGTGGGCATCTATGACGTGCCGGTGGGGGCCGATGTGCTCGGCGCGGTGACCTTCGGCACAGCACCTGTTGATGGTGCCGGTGAAACGGATGCGGCGGGTCGTCTCGGAAAACCGGCGGCCGGGTCGTGACCGGCGATGGGTCGCCATCCGGGCTGCACGCGCGACAGCCCAAAGCGATCCACAGCGCCCTCACCGTGCTCGAAGAAGTGGCCCGGTGTGGTGCCGGTGTCACTGCGCGTCAGATCTCCGACAACCTCGCCCTGCCGCGGGCGACCGCCTACCGCCTGCTCAATGTGCTCGTGCAGGATGAATACCTTGTGCGCACGCCCGACCTGCGCGGGTTCGCCCTCGGGCGGAAGGTCGTTGAGCTGGCCAACCTGGTTACGCCAGCGGCCGCCCGCCCGCCGGAGGCCGTGCGAGCGATTCTCGATCGTCTGCGGGGCGGCATTCGCGGCGGAATCCACCTCGTGCGGTACGAGCACGATGGACTGCGTGTGATCGATCCGGATCCGGATTTTCCGCCGAGCGACCGGTCCGTCATCCTGTCCCGGCTTGAATCCTCGGCCATGGGACGGCTGCTGGTGCACGAGCGTCGCGGCAGGGCGGCATCCGCTGCGCTCGGCTCAGCTGCGGGCCTCAACGCGGCTGCCGACCCGCTGGCTCACGCCGACCCGCGCTCGCGACCGCTCTCGGACATTCAGGATGAAGGCTACGCCAGCCAGATCGACGGGGTTACCGTCGGGTACGGCTGCATCGCCATTCCCATTCGCGACCGGTCCGGGCGGCTGGTGGCCGGCCTATGCCTGTGTGCGCCGCGCGAGCGCATCGAGCATGCCGATGGCCTGCTCGCCGTGTTGCGACAGGGCGCCGCAGAACTGGCACCGCTGCTGGCCTGAGCGGTTGCGCTATCCCTCGGGCGGGTCGCCGATGCGTTCGAGGGCGTCGACGATGAGGGCCCAGAACTTCTCGTGGTCGAGGTCTACCGCCACCTGGGTGGTGCAGTCGGCCGGGGCCGGCGCCCGAAAGTCGGCCACCGTCATGCCGAGCGTGAGGGTGCCGGCTAATTCCACGTCGAGCGGGGCCTTGCGCACGGTGATCACGCTCGGATCGATCACGTAGGCGACCGCGCACGGGTCGTGCACCGGCGGATGGTCGAAACCCTGGGCATCCTGATAGGTCTCCGCGAAGAACTCGAGCAGCTCACCGACGAACCGGGCCGGAGCCGTGCCGACCGCAGCGATGCGTCGGGCGATGTCGGGGGTGGCGAGGGCCTGGTGAGTCAGATCCAGACCGATCATGGTCAGCGGCCACTTCTCGTTGAAAACGATGTGGGCGGCTTCGGGGTCGATGACGATATTGAATTCCGCCGTGGCCGACCAGTTGCCCACGTGATAGCCGCCGCCCATGAGCACGATCTGCTTGACCCGCTCGACGATGCGCGGCTCCTTGCGGGCGGCGAGGGCGATGTTGGTGAGGGCGCCGGTCGGCACGAGGGTGATCTCGCCGGGCTCGTGGGCCATGATCGTGTCGATGATGAGATCGACGGCGTGGCGCCGGTCGAGCTCAAGTGTCGGTTCGGGCAGCAGCGGGCCGTCGAGACCTGACTCACCGTGAATCGAGGGTGCCGTCTCGATCTGCCGCACGAGCGGACGCGGGCATCCCGCGGCGAACGGCACCCCGGTAATGCCGGCCACCCGGGCCACGGACAGGGCATTGCGGGTGACTTTCTCGAGGGTCTGGTTGCCCATCACGGTTGTCACGGCGACGAGATCGATGTTCGGGTTGCCGTGGGCGAGCAACATTGCAATTGCGTCGTCGTGGCCGGGATCGCAGTCCAGAATAATTTTGGTAGGCACATCTCAGGGTAGGTCCTCGCGGACACGTTCCGGGCCCGGGCCCGGAACGTGGGCCCAGGCTTGATCATGGGCCCGGTTGCCGGGCCCGGGCCCGGCAACGTCTCGCCGGTGGGATTCGCTTTCCCATGGTCCGCCCAGAGCACCTCCGATATGCTGATCAGGCGGTTGTAATTCACACCCGGCACCGGTACCGAGGAGCTTGTTCGTATGACTTTGATCGAGGAATTCCTCATGCCCGGCGGCGGCACCAGCATTAACACCCTGCCCAAGGTTTCTTTGCACGACCACCTCGACGGCGGGCTGCGCCCGCAGTCCATCATTGAATTGGCCGACTCCATCGGATTCGTACTGCCCACAACGGAACCCGATGCGCTCGGCGAATGGTTCGCCGACCAGTCCAATGCCGGCTCGCTCGTGGAATATCTCAAAACTTTCGACGTCACCACCGCGGTCATGCAGACTCGCGAGGGCCTGAGTCGCGTCGCCCGCGAATTCGTGGAGGATCTCGCCGCTGACGGCGTCATCTACGGCGAGATCCGCTGGGCTCCCGAGCAGCACCTGGCTCGCGGCCTCACCCTCAACGAGGTTGTCGAAGCGGTTCAGGACGGCATCGAGGCCGGCATCGAGAACGTCGAGCAATCGGGTCGTGGCATCCGCATCGGCCAGATCATCACCGCCATGCGACACGCGGACCGCAGCCTCGAAATCGCGGAACTCGCCGTGCGCTACCGCTTTGACGGCGTCGTCGGCTTCGACATCGCGGGCGCCGAAGCCGGCTTCCCGGCCGGCAACCACCGCGCGGCCTTCGATCTGCTGTCCCGCGAGTTCCTGCCCGTCACCGTGCACGCCGGGGAGGCCGACGGGCTCGACAGCATCCGCAGCGCCCTGTTCGACGGCCGTGCGCTGCGTCTGGGCCACGGTGTGCGCCTCGCCGAAGACGTCACCATCGAACGCCAGGATGACGAGAACACCTTCGTCACCCTCGGCCCGGTGGCCCAGTGGGTGCGCGACCGTGCGATCCCGCTTGAGCTGAGCCCGTCGTCGAACCTGCAAACCGGAGCGGTCGCCGCATGGGGCACTGAGCTGTTCGACCACCCGTTCGACCTGCTCTACCAGCTCGGCTTCAAGGTGACCGTCAACACCGACAACCGCCTGATGAGCGACACGACCCTGACCCAGGAACTCGCCCTGCTCTCCGATGCCTTCGGCTACGATCTCGGCGACCTTGAGACGTTCCAGCTCAATGCGGCCCGCGCAGCGTTCCTGCCCCTCGAAGACCGTGAAGAACTTGTCGAAGCCATCGAAGCCGGTTTCGGCGATGCCTGACGGGCGCATCGGTTCGTCCCGCAAAAAACGAAAGTGACCATGCCACTCCCGCAGCTCCCGCTTGACGCCATTACCATCGGTGCGCACGTTGACGATTGGCCGGCCGCCATCACGGCCGCCGGCGACGCCCTCGTGCGTTCCGGTGCCGCCACATCCGCTTATACCGATCGCATGATCGCGATGATTCGCGAATTCGGAGCCTATATCGTCATCGCGCCGGGCCTGGCGCTTGCGCATGCTCGCCCCGGTGAGGACGTTCTCTCCGACGGGCTCTGCGTGGTCACCCTGGCTGAGCCGGTCGCCTTCGGCCACCCGCACAACGACCCGGTCAGCGTGATCGTCGGCCTGGCTGTCACCGGCGCCGAAGACCACCTGCAGTTCGTCGCCGAACTCGCCAACGTTTTCAACGACCCCGAGGTGATTCCCGCACTGGCCGGCGCGACGACCGCCGAATTCGTGCAGCACCTGTTCGGCCAGCCCGTCTCATGAAGATTGTCGTGATGTGCGGCATCGGCCTGGGAACGTCGGCCATCCTCAAGGTCACTGCCGAGCGTGCTCTGGAACGGCTCGACATCGATGCGAAGGTGCAGGCCACGGACGTCGCGGGCGTGCGGGCCGCCGCGGCCGACGCCCAGGTCATCCTGACGTCGTCGGAGCTTGTCGACTCGATCGGCACGACCAACGCCGATGTGATCGTCATCAACAACTACTTCGACGTCGACGAGCTCGAAGCGAAGCTCGAAATCGCGCTGGGCTCCTAGCCCTCTGCGTCTCTTCACTTTCCGGGCCCGGGCCCGGAAACTGGGCCCGTGATAGATCATGGGCCCAGTTGCATAAGGTGGGCCCGGGTGCGCAGTGCCCGGGTGCGCAGGGCCCGCGCGGTCAAGTGCGCCCCGCATCCACGAGGTCGAGCCGCCGGCTACGCGATCAGGGCGCGCATGCCGCGGTCGAGCTCGTCCAGTGCAGCCTGCGCGGCCGCACGACGCTCGACCAGGTCGCCGACCGTGCTGCGCGTGTCCATATAGACCTTGAGCTTGGGTTCCGTGCCGCTCGGCCGCACCATAACGCGTGATCCGTCGGTCAAGCGGATGCGTAGCACGTCGCTCGGCGGGAGGTCACCCAGCCCCCACCGAAAGTCGTCGATCTCGTCGACCCGAATGCGACCGATGTGCGTCGGCGGGGACTCACGCAGGCGGGTCATCACGAGGGCGATCGTCGATAGTTCACTCACCCGCACAGAAATCTGCCCCGATGCGAAGTGTCCGAACTTCTCGCTGAACCGGTCCAGATACCCGGCCAGGGTCGTCCCCTCCGATTTGAGATCGCTCACGAGTGAGAGCAGCGCGACGGCGGCGGAGATGCCGTCCTTGTCGCGCACGGTGCCCGGGTTGACCAGGTACCCGAGGGCCTCTTCGAAGCCGTAGACCAAATGAGGCACCCGGGAGACCCACTTGAACCCGGTGAGGGTTTCTGTGAACCGCAGGCCGTAGGCATCCGCTATCGCGCGCAGTGCCGGCGATGACACGATCGAGCAGGCGAGGGTGCCGGCGTCTTCGGCGAGAGCACCGTCGTCGGCGAGAACACCATCTTCGGCGAGAGCACCGTCGTCGTCAAGATCGGTCGAGGCGGCCATGGCGGCGGCCCGCCAGCCGAGGATCGCCCCGACCTCGTTGCCGCTCAGCCGACGGTAGCCGCTGGCGCTGGACAGGTCGGGAATGGCCACGGCGAGGCGGTCGGCGTCCGGATCGTTGGCGATGATGAGCTCCGCGTCCACCTCACGCGCGGTCTCGTAGGCGAGATCCATCGCACCGGGCTCTTCAGGATTCGGGAACGCGACGGTCGGAAAGGCGGCGTCCGGGGCGATTTGCGCGTCCACGAGGGTCGGCAGGTCGAATCCGGCCTTCTCGAGCACCCGGCGGGTGGTGTCCCAGCCCACGCCATGCATGGCCGTGTAGACCGTGTTCACCTGAGCGCGCGGCGCGTGGGCGATGCCGGCCGTCTGGGTGACATACGCCAGAACAACGCTTTCCTCGGCGGTCTCGTAGCTGCCGCGCGGCAGATCGGGAACGTGTTCGTCGGCGGCGACGCGCAGAATCTCGTCTGAGATGGCCTTGTCGTCGGGGGAGACGATCTGGGCTCCGTTGTTGGCACCGCCCAGATAGACCTTGTAGCCGTTGTCATTGGGCGGGTTGTGTGAGGCGGTCACCATGACGCCACAGCTTGCGTTGAGGTGCCGCACCGCGAAGGCGAGAACGGGCGTCGGCAGCAGGCGCGGCAAGAGGATGGCGCGCACCCCGGCGCCCGCCATGAGCGCCGCTGTGTCGGTCGCGAAGACGTGCGAGTTCTTGCGTCCGTCGTAGCCGATGACCACCGAGGGGATCACCCCGGGTGCGGCGCGGCGCCGCAGGTAGGTGGCGAGGCCGGCCGCGGCCTGCGATACCAGTACGCGGTTCATCCGGTTCGGTCCGGCGGAGATTTCCCCGCGCAGCCCGGCGGTGCCGAAAGCGAGCCGTGTGTCGAACCGCGAGTGCAGATCGGACACGGCCACGGTGTCGCCGGCATCGACGGCGTTGATGAGACCGCGCAGCTGCGCCTGCGTTTCGGGATCGGGATCCTGATTCAACCAGGCCCGGGCGGCCTGCAGTAGGGCCGCCGTGCGATCGGTCGGGGTGTCCGGCGTCTCGTGGGGGACCGGCGCGGTCGCGAGGTCGTCGTCGGCGTCGGTGTTCTTCGTGTCGTTTGCGGTGCCGCTGACCGCGCCATCGGGTGTGATCGTTTGAATGGCTACGGTCGGTTCCGATCCGGCATCGTCGCTGTCCTGCACGACGGTTTGAATGGCGACGGTCGGTTCAGATCCGGCGTTGTCACTGTCCTGCACGATCGGCAGGGCGCGGGTCGGGGTCTGCTCTTCATCGGCAGCATCGGTATCCGTGGCGGATTCGGTGCCCGTATCGGAGGGATCGGAAACGGGCGGTGTCGGCTCTGCGGGCGGACCGGAGTGGCGGCCGCCTCGGCGCTCGATCGGCTTCTCGTTGCCTGTTTCGTTCTCGGGCTCGGGGCCGCTCACAGCGCGGCCACGATTCGTGCGAGCAGGGCGCTGATCACCGGTTCGGCCAGCGCACCGGCCTCGATGACTTCGTCGTGGCTGAGCGGCGTGGTCTGGATTCCGGCGGCGAGGTTGGTGATGAGCGAGAGACCGAGCACCTCCATGCCGGCTTGCCGGGCCGCGATAGCCTCAAGCGCGGTGGACATGCCCACGATGTGGCCGCCGATGGTCTTGGCCATCTGCACCTCGGCCGGCGTCTCGTAGTGCGGCCCGCGAAACTGGCAATACACCCCTTCGTCCAGGGTCGGGTCGATGCCGCGGGCCAGGTCACGCAACCGCTTCGAGTACAGGTCGGTCAGGTCGACGAACATCGCGCCCTCGAGCGGAGAATCAAAGGTCAGGTTGATGTGGTCGCTGATCAGTACCGGCGTGCCCGGTGTCCATGACTCACGGATACCGCCGGCCCCGTTGGTCAGAATCATCGTTGTCGCTCCGGTCGCCGCCGCCGTGCGCACGCTGTGCACAACGCGGCGCACACCGTGGCCCTCGTAGTAGTGCGTACGGGCGCCGATCACGAGCGCCCGCTTGCCGCCGGGCAGCAAAATGGAGCGCAGCGTGCCGGCGTGGCCGGCCAGCGCGGGGGCGCTGAACCCGGTGATATCGGCGGCGGAGAAGGTGTGCGTGGTTTCGCCGATCAGGTCGGCGGCCTTGGCCCAGCCGCTGCCGAGGGTCAGGGCAATGTCGTGCCGGGGGACTCCGGTGATGCCGGCGATTTCCGCTGCGGCCGACCGTGCGGCCTCGAACGGATCAGTTTCGGGCAGGTCCAACGGGTTGATCTCGTTCGTGAACATTTCACTACTCTAGAACCCCGGCCCGTCGCGCGCAGATTCTGCGCGAATTCTGCTCATCCGCGCGGCGGAGCAACGCTCCGGCGACAATTCGGGCCCAATTGTGTCGTTTCGGGCGCCACGCCGTGTCGAATGGGCGCTCTAACGGTTTGGCGGGGGCTGTGCGGGTTGAGAGAATAGGGTTCATGGCCTATGAGTTCGAACGCAAGCAGCGCATCGCAGTTCTGGGTGGTGGGCCCGGCGGATACGAAGCGGCCATCGCCGGAGCACAACAGGGCGCCGACGTCACCCTCATCGAAAGCGTTGGTGTCGGCGGTTCAGCCGTTATAACGGATGTTGTCCCCTCAAAATCCCTGATCGCCACGGCCGAGGCGGCGAACTCGATCGGGGAAGCCACCGATCTCGGGGTGCAGTTCTTCGCGCGCGGCGAAAGCGGCAAGCCGCTCCGCCCGGAGGTGGCCATCAACCTGGCCGCGGTGAACAAGCGACTGCTCGCCCTCGCCCGCCAGCAGTCCGAGGACATGAAGGCCACGCTCATCCGAGCCGGGGTGCGCTACGTGCAGGGCCACGGACGTCTCGACGGCACCACCGCAATCATTGTCGCCACGTCGAGCGACGAAACGGCGACTGACTTCGATCGCATCGAGGCGGATACCCTGGTCGTTTCCGTGGGAGCCAGCCCGCGGGTGCTGTCCTCCGCCCTGCCCGACGGGGAGCGTATCCTCACCTGGACTCAGCTCTACAACCTCAAGGCCATACCCGAACACCTCATCGTGGTCGGTTCCGGCGTGACGGGCGCGGAGTTCGCCTCCGCCTACCGCGCGCTCGGCGCGAAGGTCACCCTCATCTCCAGCCGCGACCAGGTGCTGCCCGGTGAAGACGCCGACGCGGCGAACGTGATCGAGAATGTCTTCAAGCGCAACGGGATGACCGTGCTCTCCAAGTCGCGGGCCGCCTCGGTGGAACGCACCAAGACCGGCGTGCTCGCGACCCTCGAAGACGGACGCACGGTCGAGGGCAGCCACTGCCTCATCGCCGTCGGCTCCATCCCGAACACCGCCGATATCGGCCTGGAACAGGCCGGCGTGCAGATCACCGACTCGGGACATATCCAGGTCAACCGGGTCGCCCGCACCTCAATTCCGAACATCTACGCGGCCGGCGATTGCACGACCGAGATTCCGCTGGCATCCGTGGCTTCGATGATGGGCCGCACCGCGGTCTTCCACGCGATGGGCGACACCGTCAACCCGATCGAGATTCGCAACGTTGCCGCGAACATTTTCACCCAGCCAGAAATCGCCACCGTCGGTTTCACCCAGAAGCAGATCGAAGACGGCCTCGCCCAGGGCGACATCTACAAGCTGCCGCTGTCGTCGAACCCGCGGGCCAAAATGATGGGAATCAAGGACGGCTTCGTCAAGCTGTTCGCCCGCACCGGCAGCGGCACGGTCATCGGCGGCGTCATCGTGGCGCCCAAGGCCAGCGAGCTCATCTTTCCGCTCGCCCTCGCGGTCGAGCACCGGCTCACCGTCGACGAGGTCGCCCGCACCTTCCCCGTCTACCCCTCGCTCACCGGTTCCATAACGGATGCCGCGCGAGCGATGCACGTCGTCCTCTAGTTCTGAGGTTCGAGTCGCACCGCGGAAGTTTTTGTGGTGTGCCACGGGAGCCCCGAGTCGGGCCGCGGAAGCGGGTCATCCGCTCCTCGCTCAAACATTGCCGGTTTCGGGAGCCCTGCGCCTGTTTCGACAGGCTCAACAACCGGCGTGCGCAAGGCTCCCAAAACACCGCAACCCGCGACAATCGGCGCCCCGAGTTAGCGCTCGGCGAGTTGTCTGCAGCAGCGCGGTGACTGCGCGGGCCGTAATCGAGTCAGGACGATGTTTCCGCACGCATCTGGCACGATACGCACGATTCAGCGTAGGGAACGACGGACAAGCGCTCCGTCGCGATGCGTTGCGTGCAGCGGATGCAGGTTCCGAATGTTCCTTCATTGATGCGCTCCAACGCAGCTAAAATCTGGCCCATGACGCGTTTCGTGGACTGACTCGATGACCACGTTGCCACGTCGATGTGAGGTGCCGCGCGCGGATCCAACTCTGCGATGAGGGTTTCTCGCTCCCGAAGGAGGCCCTGAAGAATGCGGCGAAACGCACCGAGTTCCTTGACGGTCAGGGTGGCGGGGGACTGGATGGTGGACTGTTGGGTACTCATGACGGCTCCTGCACGTTAACTAAAAAACGCGCCGCAATTGCGACGCGCTGCTTCCGAAATCTGACGGGGTGTAAATCAGTCAGGGAGGCGGAGCGCGCGTGGAGGAGCGGAGGAGACGCACGAACCCTGCGGGGTTGAACCGGAGCGTGAAAGCATCACGTCCGGTCGAGGCGCCGTGCTCGCCGACTATGGCCGGGGTGCGGCGTGCGCATCCGAAGGTCATCGTGGGCAGGGACATAGCCCCACCATAGCCCGAGTGCGGGGAAGGGCAAGTCGGCTGGCGAAACCAGTCGACCGACCCCGCCGAAACAGCGGCCAGCCAAACGTGCGGGGGCCGGCGTGCCGGTCGGCGGAAGGCTAGGCGGCGTCGGAGACCGTCAGCAGCACGGAGCCGGAGGAGACTGTTTCGCCGACGACCGCGGTCACGATGCCGACCGTGCCGTCACGATGGGCGACGAGGGGCTGTTCCATCTTCATAGCTTCGAGCACGAGCAGCAGGTCGCCCTTGACGACAGTGTCACCGTCGGCGACGAGCAACTTGACGATGGTCGCCTGCATCGGCGCCTTGATGGCGTCTCCGGTGGCGGTGTCGACGGAGTGCAGATCGCCGCGACGTTTGGGAGCCGGGCCGACTGAGCTGGCGCTGGCGCCGCCGGGGAGCAGCCGGGTGGGCAGCGTCACCTCGATGCGGCGGCCTTCCACCTCGACGACGATGCTGTGGCGCTTCTGCGCGCCCGCGGATTCTTCCATGCTGCCGCTCCACGGTTCGATGTCGTTCTCGAACTCGGTCTCGATCCAGCGGGTGAACACGGTGAACGGCTTGCCGTCGGTCGGTGCGAAGGCGGGGTCGCGTACGACCTTGCGGTGAAAGGGCAGCACTGTCGGCAGGCCGGCGACCTCGAACTCGTCGAGGGCACGGCGGGAGCGTTCGAGGGCTTCTTCGCGGGTCGCGCCGGTGACGATGAGCTTGGCGATGAGGGAGTCGAACGACCCGCTGATCACGTCGCCGGACTGCACGCCGGTGTCGACACGCACGCCGGGGCCGCCGGCCGGCTTGAAGACATGAACCGGGCCGGGCGCGGGCAGAAAGCCGCGGCCGGCATCCTCTCCGTTGATGCGAAATTCAAAGGAGTGAGCCTGGGGCACGGGGTCACCGTAGGTCAGCTCGCCACCCTCGGCGAGGCGGAACTGTTCGCGCACCAGGTCGATGCCGGTGACCTCTTCGGAGACTGTGTGCTCGACCTGCAGGCGGGTGTTGACCTCGAGGAACGACACCGTTCCGTCCTGGCCGATGAGAAACTCGCAGGTGCCGGCGCCGAGATAGCCGACCTCTTTCAGGATGGCCTTGGACGCGCGGTACATTTCGGTGGTCTGCGCCTCGGTGAGGAAGGGCGCCGGCGCCTCCTCGACGAGCTTCTGGTGCCGGCGCTGCAACGAGCAGTCGCGGGTCGACACGACGACGACATTGCCGTACTTGTCGGCGAGGCACTGGGTTTCGACGTGGCGGGGGGAATCGAGGTACTTCTCCACGAAGCACTCACCGCGACCGAAAGCCGTGACGGCCTCACGGGTGGCGGAGTCGAACATTTCGGCGACTTCGTCGCGGGTGCGGGCCACTTTGAGGCCGCGTCCGCCGCCACCGAAGGCGGCCTTGATCGCGACGGGCAGGCCGTGCAGGTCAACGAAGTCGAGCACTTCGGCGGCATCGGTGCAGGGGTTCAGGGTTCCGGGAGCCATCGGTGCGTTGACCTTTTCGGCGATGTGCCGGGCGGAGACCTTGTCGCCGAGCTGCTCGATCGCTTCGGGCGACGGTCCGATCCAGATGAGTCCGGCGCCGATCACGGCACGGGCGAAGTCGGCGTTCTCGGCAAGAAAGCCATAGCCGGGGTGCACGGCGTCAGCGCCGGACCGCCGGGCGATCGAGAGAATCTTGTCGATGACGAGGTAGGTTTCGGCGCCGCTAGTGCCGTCGAGGCCGTACGCCTCGTCAGCGAGACGGGCGTGTAGACAATCGCGGTCCTGGTCGGCGTAGACGGCGACGGAGAGAATTCCGCTGTCTTTCGCGGCACGGATGACCCGGACGGCGATCTCGCCTCGGTTGGCGATGAGGACCTTCGATATGAGTGACACAATCACTTAGCCTATTGCCCACGGCCGCATCCCTTTTGGTTCTGTCCCACAAAAAGACTGCGCTGATTCTTGAGGATGCCTACAACTGCAGTGCTCCGGACCGATTCCACAGGGTCGGCCACTCGTGACCGAGGGCCCGCACCAGCCGCCGAAGCGTCGGCAACGACAACCCGACCACGGTCGACGGGTCGCCGAGAATACTCGCGATGAAGGGGGCGCCGAGGCTGTCGATCGTGAACGCACCTGCCACATACAGGGGCTCGCCGGTGGCGATGTAGGCGTCGAGCTCCGCGTCGTCGAGGTCGTCGGCAAAGGTCACCTCGGCCACCGCGACCGCCCCGAGCGCACCGCTGGGCACGCCGTCGGTCAGCTCGATCAGCCAATGGCCCGAGTACAGCGTGCCGGTGCGCCCACGCTGACGTGTCCACCGTTCGCGGGCAGCTTCGGGCGTGTGTGGCTTGCCGTAGATGACTCCGTCGAGCACGAACACGGAATCGCCGCCCAACACCAGGCCGGTCAGCGTGTCTTCGGCCGAAGTGGCCGGAAAGGCGGATATCGCCGCTTCTGCTTTTGCCCGCGCCAGCAGTTCCACGAGAACTCGCGGTTCCAGCGGCTCGCCGCGCCGGGCTTCAGTCTCGGCGACGACCCTTGACTCGTCGACGTCGGGGTTGATCAGCACCGGTTCGATGCCGGCCGCTCGCAGCAGGGCGAGTCGGGCTGGAGACGTGGAAGCCAAATAGAGGCGCATGCTTGTCCTTCGCTGACACTGTCACGTTGTGGGGAGTTCGGGCTCGCCGGGCACGACCAGCCGATGGCTGGGCGCAGGTGGCCACGCGTCTGACCAGCGTAACCATCCCGCTGATCGTGCTGGCGTAGATCGGCATCTGCGTGGAGCCGTACGGCGCAACCGGCATGCTGCGGTCGCACAAAACGACAGGAACGGGCGGCGGGCGAAGCGGTGTGGGATCATCGATGAATGAGCAACACGAGTCACCAGCCTGCGACCCCCGCTTCGACACCATCCGCGACGGTCGGCGACGAACTTGAGCTGGACATCACCAACGTCGCCCACGGCGGAATCTTCATCGCCCGCCACGAGGGCCGTGTCATCTTCGTCAGCGACACCCTGCCCGGCGAACGCGTGCGTGCTCGCCTCACCGAGGCCAATCACAAAAGCTTCTGGCGCGCCGAAACCGTCGCCGTCATCGATGCAGCACCCGAACGCCAGCCGCATATCTGGAACGCCGCGTCGGTGGAGCGTGCCCCCGAAGACCGCGCCGGCGGTGCCGAATTCGGTCACATTGAGCTCAGCGTTCAACGCGAGTTCAAACGCCAGGTTCTCGCCGACGCGCTGCAGCGCATGGCCGGGCTGGAAACATCCGTTGTGGTCGAGCCGGTCGCGGTCAGCGCGAAGGCCAGCCCCGGCGACGCGATGGACGGCACCGGTTGGCGCACCCGGGTGCGTTTGCACGTCGCGGCAGACGGAACGATCGGTCCGTATGCCGCCCGCAGCCACCGGGTGATCCCCGTCGACGATTTGCCGCTCGCCGAGCACGAACTCGAGCTGCGTGCCCCGCTCGATACGTTGTTCCACAACGCAGCGTCGGTCGATCTGGTTGCGCCGAGCAAGGGTGACGTGCAGGTGCTCGTCGCGGCCAAAGACGTGAACGGCAAGCCCAAGCGGGTGCCGCACGGTCTGATCCACGAAATTGTTGCCGACCGGGAATTCGAGCTGGACCGGTCCGGATTCTGGCAGGTGCATTCGATGGCAGCCGAGACGCTGTACCGCGCGGTGCAGGACATCATCGATCCGGCAGCGTTCGACCCGCGCGCCTCCAACCTCGACCTGTACGGCGGCGTCGGGCTGCTCGCGGCGGCCGTCGGCGACAAGTTCGGCCAGTCGACCCGCATCACGTCGGTCGAAAGCGACCCCGACGCGGTAGCCTTCGCGGCCCGCAACCTCAAGGAATGGGCCGGTGCAACCGCCGAAGCCGACCGCGTCGACCGCTTTCTGCAGCGATTGCTGCGTGAAGCGGATGCCGCGGAGCGCGCCCGACTGGCCGCCGCCACCGTCGTGCTCGACCCGCCGCGCTCGGGGGCCGGCAAGGCCGTCGTCGACCAGCTCGTCGCCCTCGCACCGCAACAAATTGTCTATGTGGCCTGCGACCCGGTAGCTCTCGCTCGCGACGTTGCGCTGTTCCAGAAGCAGGGGTATGAGCTGCGCACCCTCCGCGCCTTTGACCTATTCCCCAATACTCACCACGTCGAAGCCGTCGCACTGCTCTGCAAATAGCTATCGTTGAGACCAGACAACTCGAAAGCAGCCACACCGTGAGCCACGCAACACCTGAATCCGCGCCATCCGCCCCTACCGCACCGCCCGTGCGCGTCGGTATCGTCGACGACCACGAGTCGGTGCGACTCGGTTTGCAGGCTGCCTGCGAGAACGCCGGCTACGACGTGCTATTCGCCGCGGCAACCGCGCAATCCCTCGTCGACGGCCTCGCCGGTCGCCAGTGTGACGTGATCGTGCTTGATCTCTCCCTCGGCGACGGCTCGCTGGTCACCGACAACGTGCACCTCGCAGCGAGCACCGGTTCCTCCGTGCTCGTGCACAGCATCGCCGACCGGGTCGCCTCGGTGCGGGAAGCTCTCGCCGCGGGAGCGGCCGGCGTTATCCCCAAGTCTTCGTCGATGACCACGGTGATGGCCGCCGTTGCCTCGGTCGCGCGGGGCGACGTGCTCAACAACCTCGAGTGGGCCACCGCCATCGACGCTGACCGGGACTTCGCCAAGGCGCAGCTCGGGCGCCGCGAACGCGACGTGCTGCACCTCTATGCTTCGGGCCTGCCGCTCAAGATGGTCGCCATGCAGCTCGGTATTGCACATTCCACGGCCCGCGAGTATCTCGACCGCATTCGGGTGAAATACGTCGAGGTCGGGCGCCCCGCACCGACCAAGGTCGACCTGTTGCGTCGTGCCGTTGAAGACGGAATACTGCCCGGGCTCGACTCCGCCGAAGCCGACCGCGGTGTCTAAACGGGTCGCCCGCGCGGGCGATCGAATCGGCCGGGGTTCCCTGGTCTCCACCAAAACGCAGCCGTTTATCGCTGTCGGCGCCGACGCAATCAAGCCGGACGACAACCTGTTCGGCCGCGTCCGGCAGCCGCGCAACCCGATCAGCCAGGCGCTGATCGAAACCGTGCTGTCCCGATCGGTGGCCGGCATCGCTGTGGTCTTCGCCCTGCAGGCGCTTCCGATCATGCTCGGGCAGCTGCCGAGCCGCGAAACCGAACCCGCCATGGTCATGGCGGGTCTGCTCGCACTGTCGATTTTCGCGTTCGTCGTTTCCACGGTCGTTCAACGTGTTCGCCGCACCGCCGCGGCCGCTGTGAGCGGTATCTATCTGATCGCACTTCTGACCTGGCCGCTGTTCATGGTCGATCCCACGCTCGTGCTCGCAAGCAAACCGTGGCTCTGGTATCTGTGCACCGTCGCGACCTCCTGCGCGGCCATCGCCCTGCCGCTGGTCTGGGCCGCCGCCTACACAGTGGTCGTCCCGGTCGTGTACGGCGTCGTGCGGGTGTTGCCCTCGGGCGGCGCGGCAGAGACCTTGCTCGCCGTGCTCGACGTCTGCTACGCCGTGCTGCTCGGTGGCGTCGTGCTCATCATCATCTATGTGCTGCGCGGGGCCACAGCGAAGGTCGACGCGGCCCAATCCAATGCGCTGTCCCAATACTCGGTGGCGGTGCGTCATCACGCCACGGAAGTGGAACGGGTCGAGGTTGATTCCATTGTGCACGACAGCGTGCTCGCGACCCTGCTGTCCGCGGCGGGCGTGCACAACGCCAAGAGTGCAGAGCTGGCGGCCATCATGGCTCGCAGCGCCATCATCCGCTTGCAGGAAGCCAGTGGGGAACGCAACCTCGACGACGCGTCGGTTACCGTCGGCCGGCTGGCGGCGCGCATTCGCCGGACAGCGGACGAAACGGGAATTTTCACCGTGACCGAGTCGTGCGTCGAGGGACGCAGCGTTCCCGAGCAGGCCGCTGAGGCGCTGTACTCGGCCAGCGTGCAGGCAATGGTCAACAGCGTGCAGCACGCCGGTGCCGCATCGTCGCGGCGGGTCACTGTGGGTGGCAACGACCAAGGGGGATGCACCATCGAAATAATCGACACCGGCTGCGGTTTCGACATGACCGGCGTCGCGAGCGTCCGACTGGGGCTGAGGGTGTCGATCCACGACCGGGTCGCGAGCGCCGGCGGCGTCGCCGTGCTGCGCACAAGTCCCGGCCACGGCACGACCGTCACGCTCACCTGGCCGCGGCCAGACGCCGCCGGGGCGGACCTCGGCGAGACTGAAAGCACGCTGTTCGGGCGCGACGTGGGCAGCCGACCGTGACCGGCGTCGTGGAAGCCCCGCGCGCCCTGACCCTCATCCTCGCAGCGCTCTTCTCCGGCTACCACGTGCTGCTCGGCCTGTATTCAATCGATCAGCCGGCCGAGTCGGTGCCGATCCTGGTGGCCATGGGGCTGTATGTCCTGGCGACGGCGGCGAGCCTGTGGCCGGACAGCCCGATGCGTATGTCGCTCGCGTTGGCCCTGTTCAACGTGGCTGTCGCCATCGCGATTCCACTCATCGTGGGCAGCCAGCTCGACGGCTCCTCCGACCTCGGCTACGCCACCTGGTATGTGGCGGCTGTCGGCACCCTCATGACCATAACCGCCACCCGCAAGCGCCCGCAGCTGGCTTTGCTCGGCGTCGGGGCACTCGTCGTGCACACCGCGCTTTGGGCCGGCGTCGGTGCGCTCGGGCACATGGGCGTCATCGGCAGTGTGGTCTGGGTGGTGGCGGCCGGGCTGCTGTCGCGTGCGCTCGTGAAGGCGAGCCGGGATACCCACCAGTACGCGCGGGCCGAACGTGAGGCGAGCGGATGGCACGCCGCCCAGGAGGCGCACCTCTACGAGCGCCAGGTGCGGCTGACGCAGACCATGCGCCTGGCCATGCCCATGCTGCGTCAAATCAGTGAGAGCAACGGGTTGCTCAGCGACGCCGAACGGCAGGAATGCCGCCTGCTGGAAGCGGCGATTCGTGATGAAATTCGTGGGCGGCGTCTGCTCAACCATCTCGTGCGCGAGCAGGTCATGGCCGCTCGGCGCCGCGGCGCGAGCGTCACGCTGCTCGACGAGGGCGGGATCGACGATCTCAACGGTACCGAGCTGGAACTCGTGTTGAACACCCTCGCGACCGCCATCGGCCGCACGACCGCCGACAAGATCATTGCTCGCACTTCCGCCGACGGTGCGACCGTCGCGGTCACCGTGGTGGGGCTGAGCAGCCCCGATCCGGCAGTGAGCGCTCTGGGACCCGATTCCGCCGACGAAGAAGTCGACCTGTGGATGGAAATCCCCCGGCAGGTCGTGCCCGCAGTCTCCGTCTGATGCGCTGATGCGCCGACTGCCCGCCGGCCGGCCGGCCTGCCTGCCCGGCGCCCGGCTGCCCGACTGCCTGCCTGCCTGCCTGCCTGCCTGCCTGCCCGGCGCCCGGCTGCCTGATCTGCCCGTGGCCTCTGCGCGGCCTCTGGACGGCCTCTGAACGGCCTCTGCCCGGCTGCCTGTCTGCCTGCCTGCCGCCTGATCGCGCCCGTGGCCGCTACCCTGCCGCCTGATCGCGCCCGTGGCCGCTACCCGGCCGCCTGATCGTGC
>Ga0314774_1001034_pt1 | contig 19272 bp, 17 predicted proteins | sample MetaGCBIA2018_FD_204515 | JGI IMG/M metagenome (GOLD analysis project Ga0314774, IMG submission 204515) | Cryopeg brine microbial communities from Beaufort Sea near Barrow, Alaska, United States - CBIA 2018 | ecosystem: Environmental > Aquatic > Marine > Coastal | place: USA: Alaska | collected...
GTCGACGCCGCCGCAGTCGGCCTGCCGAGCGCGACCGGCGGCGAAGACGTCGTGGCCGTTGTCGTACTCGCGCCCGGCGCCGAACTCGACGTGAACGCCGTGCGCGAGTACTGCCGCACCCGACTGTCGGCGTACAAGGTGCCACGACGCATCGTCGAAGTCGACGAACTGCCCCGCAGCCTCATCGGCAAGGTTCTGCGGCGAGAGGTACGGAACCGGTTGCAAGGCCACTAGCCTCCGGCTCCGGGCGGAACCGGACAGTGGGCGGAATAGTGCGCAAGCTGCAACGTTGCACCAACTGGGTCAGCGCTGCCCCTTCCGTTATTTCACGTTCTAAGGACAGCTCATGACCCTCATCACTGACACCACCCGTCGCGCCGTCACCGAGTCGCCGCTCATCGACGTTCTGGCCGAGCGCTGGAGCCCCCGCTCCTACGACAAAACCGCCGTCATCGACGAGGCCACCCTCACGACACTGCTCGAAGCCGCCCGCTGGGCCCCGTCGGCGAGCAACATGCAGCCGGCCCGATTCATTGTCGCCCGTCGCGGATCGGCAAGCTTCACCACGATCAACGACGCCCTCATGGGGTTCAACAAGACGTGGTCCGACACGGCATCCGTTCTTATCGTCGGTGTTGCCAAATTGTCGATCGATGAGACCCGGGAAAACCCGTGGGCCCGGTACGACCTGGGCCAGGCCGTGGCCCACCTCACCATTCAGGCCCAGCACGAGGGGCTGCACACGCACCAGATGGGTGGATTCGACGGCGCCGCGATTATCGAGGCCTTCAACCTCACCGAGGATCAGGCCGTCGTCACGGTGACCGCTCTCGGCGTACTCGGCGACCCCGATGCGCTCAGCCCGGAGCTGCGCGAGCGCGAGGTCGCCCCGCGCAGCCGCAAGCCGCTCAGCGAGTTGCTGCTCGCCAACGACTAGGGTCTATCGAGCCGCGCGTGGCCCACGCAGCAACAGGGTCGGAATCAACGATCCGACAATGATGACCGCTGTGAGCCACGCGAGGTGTACGTCGAGCGGGAACGGCCAATACATGGTCACTCCCACGCCGGCGAGGGTGACAGTGAGTGCAGCGAGGGCGGGCCACCACACTCTCCGCCACGCCACCAACAGGGCCGCGGCGGGTAGCCAGTAGGCGACTTGGCTGCCCACTCCCATGCCCCGAACCATGTCGGCCGGCGCCTGCAGGAGCGAAACGGCGTCGATCCAGGGTCCGAAGAACATGGCGGCGCAGTGAAAGACCAGTGCAAGCCCGCTGGCGAACGCCACCACGGCCCACAGCCATCCCACGCGCACCGAACGGTCACGCAGCAGAGGGCGCCCCACCGCGAGCCGCAGAATTGCGGAGGCGATGGCGAAGGCCAGCAGCCCTCCCCAGAGGAATGGTTGGTTCACAAGTGTCCTTCCAGAACGGGGTGCCGGGCCCAGTCGAAACCGACGGGGGTTACGGGCGGAGCAGCACCTTGATGGCGCGGCGTTCGTCCATGGCGGCGTACGCCTCGGCGACCTCGGTGAGGGGCAGTTGCACGTCGAACACCCGGCCCGGGTTGATCTGGCCCGAGAGCACCTCGGGCAGCAACTCCTCGACATAGCTGCGAACGGAGGCGACGCCGCCGTTCACGCCCACGTTGCGGCCGAACAGCGAGCGAATGGGCAGTTCGGCGCCGCCGTTGGGCACGCCGACGTAGCCGACCATGCCGCCGGGGCGGGCCGAGCGGATGGCCTGATCCATCGACTCCTGGGTGCCGACGCACTCGAGCACGAAGTCGGCGCCGATACCGTCGAACAGGGCCTGGACGGCGGCGACACCCTCATCGCCGCGCTCCTCGATCACGTCGGTTGCACCGAATTCACGGGCGACGGCCTGGCGGTCGGCGTGGCGGGACATGGCGACGATGCGGCTCGCGCCGAGACGCTTGCTCGCGAGGATGGCGCAGAGCCCGACGGCCCCGTCGCCGACGACGACCACGGTGCTGCCGGGGGTGACGCCGGCCGAGACGGCCGCGTGGTGTCCGGTGCCCATGACATCGGCGAGGCTGAGCAGGCCAGGAACGAGCGAGTCGTCGGGCTGTTCGGGAGTGGCCACGAGGGATCCGTCGGCGTGGGGGACGCGCACGCGCTCGCCCTGGGCGCCGTCGGCGAAGCCGCCCATGTTGTCATCGTTGCCCCACCAGGCACCGTTGAGGCAGGATGTGCTCACACCGTTGCGGCAGTTGACGCAGGTGCCGTCGCAATCGTAGAAGGGGGCAATGACGAAGTCGCCGACCTTGATGGTGGAGACCTCGGCACCGACTTCTTCGACAACCCCCACGAACTCGTGGCCGATGCGGTGCGGTTCCTTGGTGGGGGTCACTCCGCGATAGGGCCACAGGTCGGAGCCACAGACGCACGCCGCGACGACGCGAACGATGGCGTCACCACCGGTCGAGAGTACGGGGTCGGGAACTTCTTCGAGGCGAACATCCCGTTCGCCATAAATCACAGTTGCGCGCATTGATCGAGCCTATCCCGGTGAACCTGAATCCCTCCTTCGCGTTTGCTCCCCAGGCGCAGCGTCAGCCGAGGCTCCGAGACCGCCCAGACCGCCCAGACCGCCGAGCGAGAAACATCCCCGCGAGGAGCACAATCAGGGCCAGCAGCGAGACGACGGGCACGCTGTAGGGCACTCCGGTCGACGCAATGTGCGCGGCTTCTGCGGCAGCTGCCGCGTCGGCGGCAGCATCGGCGGCCGCCGTCGGAGCGGCCACCGTCACCGCAGATCTGAGGAAGCGTTCGCTGCCGTCGGGCGCGATGCCGATAGCGGCAATGGTGTGCTGCCCGGTGAAGGTGCTCGGGATGGTCACCGTAGCCCGCGCTGTTCCACTCGCATCGGCCAGGGCCGTAGCCAGCACGAGAGGGACCGAGTAGATGCCGAAGGTGACGGTGGCGCCCGGGGCGAAACCGTCAGCGCCGACGTCGAGCTGGGTGCCGGCATCCGCTATGCCCGGCACCCCGGTGAGCTGGCCGTTGCCGCTCGGCAGGACGAGCGGCAGCGCCACTGCGGGCGCAGCGATCACGTCGATCTCCAAGACCTGCGTGGCATCCGCCACCCCGTTCGACGAGGTCAGCACAATACTCACGCTGCCGGGCGCCATGGTGGTCGTGCCGCTCAGGGCCCCGGTGCCGTCGCCGTTGTCGACGAAGGACAGCCCGTCTGGCAGCGTCCCGGTTGCGGTGAGCGTCACCGTTCGGGGGAATCCGCCGCTCGTGGCCACCGTGAAGTTGCCGGTCACGCCGTGCAGGAATGTCGCGGTCGACGCGCTCTCGATTCCGACCGGCTCGGTGACCGTCAGCGTGAGGGTCTGCTCGGTCGCCAGGGAGCTGTCGTTCCCCGCTGAAATAGTCAGCGAATAAACGCCGCCGGTTCCGGTCACGGGCGTGCCCGCGATGGTCGCGGTGCCGTCGGCGTTGTCGGTGAAGACCATGCCGGACGGCAGGCGTCCGGTGTAACTGAGCGCCACCGCGGCGGGGAATCCGCCGGTCGTGGTCACCGTGACGTCCGCGGCCGTTCCCGCGGCGAGCGTCGCGGCATCCGTGCTCGTGATCGTGGGTGCTTCGGTGACGGTCACCGCGAAGTCCAGCACTGCGGTCGGGGTGAAGCCGTTGTCGGCCGTGACGCTCACCGTGTACTCGCCGCCGCTGCCTGGCGGCGGTGTTCCGGCGAGGGCGGCCGTTCCGTCACCATTGTCGGTGAAGAGCAACCAGCTCGGTACGGAGTCCGCAGACAATTGGGGGGTGGGATAGCCGGTGCTCGTCAGCGTGACGCTGGTGGCGGTTCCGACGGTGAAGTCCGCCTCGCCGGCGGCCGCCAGGGTCGGGGGCGTGCCCACGGTCAGCAGCACGGACTCGGATTCGGCCGTCGTTGCGTTACTGAACACGGCCCGGTACAGGTTGCCGTTCTGCGCCTGCGCGGCGGTGAAGGTCAGGGTGGCCGCATTGGCATCCGCGAGGTCGGCAAAGCTGATCCCGGAATCGGTCGACACCTGCCACTGCACGCTGGGAGCGGGGTAGCCGACCGCGGCGGCGGTGAAAGTCACGGCGGTCGTACTGTGCACGGATGCGGGCACCGGCTGGGTCGTGATCACCGGCGGGCCCTGCACGGTCAAGGTGAAGGACTGCGTGGCATCGGTGAGCGTTCCGTTCGTGGCGGTGACGGCGAGCGCGTAGCTGCCCCCGGTGCCGATGTCGGCGGTTCCCGCGATGGTCGCGGTTCCGTCACCGTTGTCGATGGCCGTGACCCCGGGCGGCAACGTGCCCACAATCGACACCGTGGTCGCCACCGGGAACGCGGCCGTCGTGGTGACCACGAAGCTTCCGGCCGTGCCCGTGGTCAGGGAGGCGGCATCCGTGCTTGTGATGGTGGGCGCTTCGTTGACCGTGAGGGTGAAGACCTGGTCTGCGATCGGGGCGAAACCGTTGCTCGCTCGGATGGTGAACGTGTACACACCGCCGCTGCCGGCCGGCGGGGTCGCTGCGAGGTGCGCGCTGCCCGCTCCGTCGTCAACGAGGGTCAACCAGGCCGGCAGGGTTCCCGACTTCGACAACGTGGCATCGGGCACACCGCTCGTCGTCACCGAAAAGGTCTGGGCCTGACCGGTTGCTCCGAAGGTCGCCGCGGCAGCGGTGCTGATGGTCGGGGCCGTGCCCACGGTAAGCAGGGCCGACGTGGTGATGGCCGACGAGCCGCTGTTGGTGAAGACCGCCCGGTAGCGGTAGCCGTTGTCGGATTGGGCGGCGGTCAGGCTCAACGTGGGCGAGACGGCCCCGCTGAGCGGGCTGAATCTGGATCCGCCGTCGGTCGACACCTGCCACTGCACGGTCGGCGCCGGAAACCCGCTCACCGCGGCGGTGAAACTCGCCGGGTTACCGGCGTTGACGGTCTGGTCTGCGGGGTGCAGGCTGACCACCGGGTCTTCGTTGACGGTCACGGTCAAGGTCTGCGTGGCGTCGGGCGAGGTGCCGTTGCTCGCACCGAGCGTCAGCACGTAGACGCCGCCGGATCCGACCGCCGGGGTGCCCGACAGCGTCGCCGTGCCGTCGCCGTTGTCGGCGAACGTCACGTCAGCGGGTGGTGTCCCGGTGGAGCTGATTGTCGCGACAACGGGAAATCCTGTCGTCGTCACCGCGAAGTCGGCGCGCTCGCCCACGGGGAAGGTCGCACTCGTGCTGCTGGTCAGCACGGGCGGTTCCGTCACGGTGATCCTGAGCGCCTGAGTGTCGCTGCCGGCGACGCTTTCGGCTTGCACCGTAAAGGAGTAGCTTCCGCCGGAGCCGGCCGACGGCGTTCCCGCGATCGTCGCCGTGCCGTCACCGTTGGGCGTGAAGGTCAGCCCCGCGGGCAGCGTTCCGCTCTCGCGGGTAATCGTCGGTGCGGGATACCCCGTGCTTTCCACCGTTAAGGAGCCGGCAGCGCCCGCCACAAAAGCGGCCGAGGAGTCGCTCGTGATGACCGGTACGGTCGCCGTTTCGACGGTGGCGACCGCGGCCGCGTGGTCGAGGGTCGCGGTTGCCGAGCCGAGCCCGACCGAGCTGTTTGCCGTGTAAACCATCGATGCCGCGCCGTTGCTGAGCGGCGAACTGGCGGTGGAGGCGCGCGCCGCCGCCGGCAGGATCGCGGTCCAGGTCACGGGAAGACCGCTGAAGGCGGTGAGATCGCCGGGAGCAACGCTGGTTCCGGCCGAGTTCGTCAGCAGGTCGGCCGTGATCGTCGAGGTGGTCTCGGCGGGCAGGATCATGGTCGGCGTAGCGACCGCGTTCAGCTGCAGGTAGGGGGTGAACGTGTCAGCTGTTGCGGGAACGACGCTCCCGCATCCGGTCGTGCCGGGACCGGCGTTGCAGCCCCACCAGTTGTTGGGAGCCGAAACGGATGCGCCGCTCGCGGCGAAGATGCCCGCTCCATCAATATTGTCGGTCAGCCGGTTGTAGCTCGCGGTGAGCGTGGCGCCGCTTTCCACCTGGATCGCGGCACCGCCGGCAGGCACGGCCGCGCTGAGCGAGTTGTCGGTCAGGGTTGATCGCTCGAGGGCGAGTGCCCCCGAGTGCAGCCAAATGGCGCCGCCTCGCGCCGGGTTCACATCACTTCCGGTGGCCGTATTACCCGTGAAAGTGCTGTCCGTGATCGACATCGTCGCCGTGCCGTCGAGGTCGAAGAGCTCCAGGGCGCCACCGCCGTTCGGCAGGGTGCTCGTGGACGACGTGGAGTTGTTCGAGAACGTCGAACCGGTGATGGTGAGGGTCTGGTCGACCAGGCCCGGCATGGCCTGGTACGCGATCGCGCCTCCCGAGCTGCTGCCCGCGGAGTTGTCGTTGAAGGTGGAATCCACCACCGTGAGGGAACCGCCGACGAATTGAATGGCGCCACCGGGGCTATTGGTCGCGTCGGACGTGGTGTTGGCCGCGTTGTCGATGAAGGTGCTGTCGGTCACGACCAGGCTGTCGCCGGTGGCGATGCCGCCGGAACCGGCGATGATCGCCCCGCCGCCGTAGACGTTGTCAACGCCGCCGGTGATGGTCAGTCCGGTCAATGCGACAGCAACGTCACCGACCAGGAACGGGTCGAGCGTCATGACCTGCTCCGTGCCGCCACCGCGAATCACCGGCGCCGTACCGGGTGCAGCCTCAACGCTGAGAGCCGCGCCGGCCTGCGTGCCGAGGCTCAACGCGCCCAGGCTGAGCTCGTAGGTACCGGCCCCGACGATGACACTCACACTGCCACCGATGTTGTTGGCCACACAGAGCGCATTGCGCAGGGTGATCGGGCTGGCCGCCACAATCACCCCGGGAGTCGTGCACGCATTGTTGCCGTCGGAGTCGGTCGTCGATGTCACGGTGAGCGTATTCGCGGCGTAGGCCGGCGCAACGCCGATGCCGACCCCGGCTATCCCGAGGCTCAACGCGGTGAGTACCGCTACGTATTTCGCGCGGAACCGAGAGCGGGAGGCATGTTTCGACATCTGTTCTAGGTTGCCAGAATTTGGTAGGTATTACCCACCCGTAAAGGGGGGTGTTTTCCCTACACGCCCGGAGTTAGGCTGGTTCACATCGCGGATGTTCCTCAAGCACCGTCATTCTGGAGGCTCGCCGTGCTCGACATTTCTCGCCGATCGGTGATTACTCTCAGTGCCGGCACACTCGGCCTCGCGGCGCTCACCGTCGCCGCCCAGCCGAGCCTCGCCCTGGCGGCGACACGCCTCAATCTGCTGGCTCCGGCCGACCCGGTGCGGTCCAACTTCGTCGGCCTGATCGGTGCGGTGTTTCGCGCCGAGAGCGGCGGCATTTCGTTCCCGTTGACCCTCACGGCCGTGCACGATCTGGTTCCCGCCACGGTGCCCGACGACGAGTTGCGCTTCAATCTCATTTTTGATTCGGCGCAGGCCTCTCCCCCAGAGGGCATCTATCTGCTGAGCAACGCCGGCGCGGCTCCGACCTCGCTCTTCATCTCTCCGATCGGCCCGTCCGACGGGCCGGCCACCATGCAGGCGCTCGTCAATCGGCGCACGTGATGCCCGTTCTTGACGATGTGTGCGCGGTGCTGCAACCGGTACTGCGACCGGCGCTGCCCGGCGACGAGGCATTCCTGCGCGACCTTTTCGAGTCGAGCCGCTCCGATGACTTCGCGCTCCTGCCCGGCGCCACCAGATCCACTTTGATCGACCTGCAGCTCCGGGCCCAGGCCGCACAGTATCGAGCCGACTATCCTCAGGCCGAACACGCGATGATTACCGTTGGCGGGGCATCCGTTGGGCAGGTTCGTACCTCGCGCCAGCCCGAAGCGACCGTGCTCGTGGACATCTCGGTTGTCGGCACCCAGCGTGGCCGCGGCATCGGAACGGCGGTCATCTCTGCTCTGATCACCCAAGCGGATGCCGCCGGGCTGCCGGTTCGTTTGTCGGTCTGGGCGCTCAACACCGCGGCGCAGCGACTGTACGCACGCCTCGGCTTTCTCGAGGAGACGGCGGCAGGTTCGATCAGCATGTACCGGCCGAGCGCGCACGCAGCAACGACCCCGACCCCGACCCCGACCCCGACCCCGGAAGGCTAAAACCATGTCAGAACCCTACGTGGGCGAGATCCGCATGTTCGGAGGCAACTTCGCCCCACGCGGGTGGGCTTTTTGCGACGGCCGGCTTCTCGCGGTAAGCCAGAACGATGCCCTGTTCTCATTGGTCGGAACCTATTACGGCGGCGACGGGGAAAACACTTTCGGGCTCCCCGATCTGCGCGGGCGCATTCCGGTTCACAAGGGAGACAACCCGAGTCTGGGGTCCCATATCGGCCAGTCGGGCGGGGCGGAAGAGGTCACGCTGACCACGTCCGAGATCCCTCGCCACACCCATATTCCGCAGGGCTCCGATCACACGGCGACGACCGCCGATCCGGAGAACGCCGTGTGGGCCGCCTGGACCGATACGCCCTATGCCCCCGCCGCATCCACAACTCTGCCGATGAACGCCGACGCTCTGACCACCGCTGGTGGCAACCAACCGCACAACAACATGCCGCCATTCCTCGCGGTGAACTTCATCATCGCCCTGTTTGGCGTCTACCCCTCTCGGAACTAAAGACGACCATCACAACCATGTATTGGAGCACTCGTGTCTGAACCCTTTTTGGGCGAGATCCGCCTGGCCTCGTTCGATTTCGCGGTCAGGAATTGGGCACTGTGCAACGGCCAGATACTGCCGATCAACCAGAACCAGGCGCTGTTCAGCCTGCTCGGCACGACCTACGGCGGCGACGGACGCATCACCTTCGCCTTGCCCGATCTGCAGTCGCGGATGCCCATGCATGAAGGGCCGGGGCATCCGCTCGGCGACCGGGGTGGCGAGTCCGCGCACACCCTCACCGCAAACGAAATGCCGGAACACTCGCATCTTCCTCGCGCCAGCGGAACAGCGGGTGCGGCATCGCCCGAGTCCGGCTACTGGGCCGGCCCCGGCAAGCCGGCCTTCGCCGCGACCCCCAACACGGCTCTCGCCGATAAGTCGGTGGGCTCGGTCGGAAGGTCGGAGGCGCACCCCAATCTGCCGCCGTTCCTCACCATCAACTACATGATCGCCCTGACCGGCATCTTCCCGTCCCGACCCTGACCCGTGACTTCCCGCACACTCTGGAGAGTGACTACCCATGTCTGAACCATTCGTCGGCGAGATCCGCATGGTGCCCTTCAACTTCGCGCCGCGGGGGTGGGAGTTCTGCGACGGCCAGTTGCTGCCCATCGCGCAGAACACCGCGCTGTTCTCCCTGCTGGGTACAACCTACGGCGGAGACGGGCAGAGCACATTCGCCTTGCCCAACCTACAAGGGTCATTCCCCGTGCATCCCGGTCGAGGACCGGGTCTCACCGCTCGCCAACTCGGCGAAAGGGGCGGTGAGGAATCCGTCACGCTCAGGGAATCCCAGCTGCCGGAGCACACCCACACCGTGCAGGCGACCGCCGCCCTGGGCACCGTCAACTCGCCCGCCAACGCCATCTGGGCCCAGCCGCGCTACGGCCGCGCCGTTGAACCGGCCTATGCCGGCAGCGCCGGAGCGACGATGAGCCAGGCGGCAGTCCTCTCCGCGGGAAACGACCAACCGCACAACAATTTGCCGCCATACACCGTGGTCAACTTCATCATCGCCCTGGTGGGGCTGTTTCCGTCTCGCGCCTAAGCGCCCGTCCTACAGCAGATCCTCCTCCAGCGAATCAGTGAGCAGCGCAGGAGCGGATGCGACGGTGAGCGAATCCCCGTCGGCGGCGAGCGCCACGAGCACGGTGTCGCCGTCCTGGATGTCCCCCGCGAGCAGGGCCCGCGCCAGACGGTCATCGATCTCCCGCTGCATGAGCCGGCGCAACGGGCGCGCGCCATAGATGGGGTCGTAACCGCGCTCCGCCAGCCAGCGGCGGGCATCCGGGGTCACGGCCAGCTCCAGCCGGCGCTCGACCAGTCGCGTCTGCAGCCGGTCGACGTCGAGCTCGACGATCTCGGCGAGCTCATCGGTCGTCAATGAGGAGAACACGACGATGTCGTCGAGCCGGTTGACGAACTCGGGCTTGAAGGCCTGCCGCACGAGAGTTTGCACGGCCGCCTCCTTCTGCTCCGCCGACAGGGTCGGATCGACCAGAAACTGCGAGCCGAGGTTGGAGGTGAGCACGAGAATGGTGTTGCGAAAGTCCACGGTGCGGCCCTGGCCGTCGGTGAGCCGCCCGTCGTCGAGCACCTGCAACAGCACGTCGAACACCTCGGGATGCGCCTTCTCGACCTCGTCGAACAAAATCACCGAGTACGGGCGCCGCCGCACGGCCTCGGTTAGCTGACCGCCCTGCTCGTAGCCGACATACCCGGGAGGCGCCCCGACCAGCCGCGAGACCGAAAATTTCTCGCCGTACTCGCTCATGTCGATGCGCACCATGGCTTTTTCGTCGTCGAAAAGAAACTCGGCGAGCGCTTTGGCCAGCTCCGTTTTGCCGACGCCGGTCGGGCCGAGAAACATGAACGACCCAGTCGGCCGGTCGGGGTCGGAGATGCCGGCCCGGCTGCGCCGAACGGCGTCGGCGACCGCGCGCACGGCCTTCTTCTGGCCGATCAGCCGGTGGCCGAGCTCAGCTTCAAGATTCAGCAGCTTCTCGGTCTCGCCCTGCAGCAGCCGACCCACCGGAATTCCGGTCCAGGCGGCGACCACGGCGGCGATGTCCTCGCTCGAAACCTGATCGTTGACCATGCGCGGGCCGTCGGATTCGGCCTGTTCGGCGTCGGCGAGCGCCCGTTCCATCACCGGAATCTCCCCGTAGAGCAGCCGGGACGCCTTCTCCAGGTTGCCCTCCCGCTGAGCCCGGTCGGAGTCGATGCGTGCGGCGTCGATCCGCTCCCGCAGCTCGCCGACCCGGTTGAGCGAGGCTCGCTCGGTATCCCAGCGGGCCTGCAACTGCGTCAGGTTGGCTTCGCGCTCCGCCAGATCGCTGCGCAGTTTCTCCAAACGCGCCTTCGAGGCGTCGTCCTTTTCCTTCTTCAACGCGAGTTTTTCGAGTTTGAGCCGGTCGACGCTGCGGCGCAGCTCGTCGATCTCCACGGGCGAAGAATCGATCTCCATGCGCAGCCGGCTCGCGGCCTCGTCGATGAGGTCGATGGCCTTGTCGGGCAGCTGGCGGGCCGTGATGTAGCGATTCGAGAGGGATGCCGCGGCCACGAGGGCAGAGTCAGCAATCGTCACCTTGTGGTGGGCTTCGTAGCGTTCCTTCAGCCCGCGCAGAATAGCGACGGTGTCTTCTACCGATGGTTCGTCAACGAGCACCGGCTGGAAGCGGCGCTCGAGTGCGGCATCCTTTTCAATGAACTCGCGGTATTCGTTGAGGGTCGTCGCGCCGATCAGGCGCAACTCACCGCGCGCCAACATGGGCTTGAGCATATTGCTGGCCGCGACCGAGCCTTCGCCGCCGCCGGCACCCATCAAGGTGTGCAGTTCGTCAACGAAGGTGATGATTTGGCCGTCGGCGTCGTTGATCTCTTTGAGCACGGCCTTGAGCCGCTCCTCGAATTCGCCGCGATATTTGGCGCCGGCGACGAGAGCGGCCAGGTCGAGGGAGACCAGCTGCTTGTCCTTGAGGGAGTCGGCGACGTCGCCGGCGACGATGCGCTGGGCCAGCCCCTCCACCACGGCCGTCTTGCCCACGCCGGGTTCACCGATCAAGACCGGATTGTTCTTGGTGCGCCGGGTGAGAACCTGACTGATGCGCCGGATCTCGGCATCTCGCCCGATCACCGGGTCGAGCTTGCCGCTGCGGGCGATATCGGTGAGGTTCACCCCGTAAAGCTCCAGAGCTGACTTGGCATCGTCTTGCGGTGGTTGTTGACCGGCCTGCATCGTTTTCTCCTCCAAAGTTGAGCCTTATTGACTCAAGTTTACTCCCCTGAACCCTGCGCGGCGCCAACGATCCATAACCGGGCCGGAAAGTCGGGGAAACTGCGCAATGTGTTCAGGTGTGCTCCGTTTTCAATGCTCACATGGTGCAGTTTGTGCCGTCTAAATTGAACGTATTGTCAATTTCTAGTGAGTTGAATACGCTCTAAAACACCCCGTCATTGCCGACGCCGTACTCGCGGAGCATGTCTGGAAAACGGTTCACGAGCGAGAAGAGAAGTATGGTGCACCAGCGCGAAACCATCAGCGGGCTGCCGGCTTACAAGCAGGGCGCCGCTGCCGGCGATTCGGGAGCGTTCAAGCTGTCCTCGAACGAGAATCCGTTCGCGCCGCTGGCCTCGGTGACGCAGGCCATCGCAAGCGCTCTCGGAGAGATTCATCTGTACCCGAGCATGGCCGTGGCCGAGGTCACCGACCAGATCGCTGCCCGTTACGACGTTGACGCCTCGAACGTGGCCTTCGGTGCCGGATCGGTCGAGGTTCTGGCACAGATCATCCACGCGAGTGCTGGGGCGGGCGACGAGGTCGTCTTCGCCTGGCGTTCCTTCGAGGCGTATCCGATTCTGGTGCAGGTTGCCGGTGCGACACCCGTGCCGGTGGCACTCACGACAGGCGAACGCCACGACCTCGCCGCTATGGCCGACGCGATCACTGCCCAGACCCGGCTCATTCTGGTCTGCAATCCGAACAACCCAACCGGCGCCGTCGTCTCCGCCGAGGAATTGCATGCGTTTCTGGCGCGGGTACCCGCCAACGTGCTCGTCGTCATCGACGAGGCCTACGTGCACTTCAACCACGACGCATCGTCGGCCAGCGGCATCGACTTCTATCGTCGTTACCCCAACGTGGCTGTGCTGCACACCTTCTCCAAGGCATACGGCCTCGCCGGGCTGCGCATCGGCTACGCGATCGCGCCCACCGCCGTCGCCGCCAACCTGCGCCGTGTCGCCCTGCCGTTCGGCGTGACCGCCCTCGCCCAGCGGGCCGCTCTGGCCTCGCTCGACGCCGAGGCCGAGCTCGTGCTGCGTGTTGATGAGATCGTCAAGGAACGCACCCGCGTGCTGGCCGCGCTGCGGGCAAGCGGGTGGCGCGTCACCGACTCGCAGGGAAACTTCGTCTGGTTGCGCACCGGCCCAGACACCGACCGGGTGAACGCCGTGTTCGTCAGGGAAGGCATCCTGGCCCGGGCATTGTCCGGCGAGGGACTGCGCGTTTCCATCGGGACGACCGAGCAAAACGACCGATTCCTGGTCGCCGCCGTAGCGGCGCTCGCTCCCGCCCCCGTTTGACATTCCGCTCGGTCCAGCACCCCGCTCGGCATCCCAAACCGTTCGGCCGCACGAGAACGTTCGTTCCCGCGCGCGCCGCATCAACCGCTCGTATTCAGAATTCAAAGGAGAATCACCCAGCATGAAGCACACCACATCCCTGTCGGCCCTCGCCCTTTTGGCCGCCGGCACTCTCGCTCTAAGCGGATGCGCGGCCAGCGATCCGTCGGCATCCGGTTCCGATGACATGATCACGATCGGCATCAGCCAGATCGTTCAGCACCAGGCGCTCGACGACGCCCGGGAAGGTTTCAAGCAGGCCTTTGCCGACGCCGGCTATGCCGAGGGTACCGATATCGAATTCGACGAGCAGAACGCTCAGGGAGAGCAGGCCACCGCGAGCACCATCGCGGCCAAGTTCGCCGCCGACAAGGTCGATCTCGTGCTGGCCATCGCCACGCCGACGGCCCAGGCCGCCGTGCAGACCATCACGGACATTCCCGTCTTGTTCACCGCGGTCACCGAGCCGGAGGAAGCCGGCCTGGTGGCGAGTTGGGAGAAGCCGGGCAGCAACGTCACCGGAACAAGTGACCTCAACCCGGTGAAAGAGCAGCTCGAGCTCATTCAGGAGATCCTGCCGGACGCCAAGTCGGTCGGCATCATCTACAGCTCCGGCGAGGTCAACTCCGACGTGCAGGTTCAACTCGCCAAGGAGGCGGCCAAGACCCTCGGCCTGACCATCAAGGAAGCCACCGTCACCAACTCGAGCGAGGTGGCCCAGGCCACCGTGTCGCTCGGCGACGTCGACGCCATCTACATCCCCACCGACAACCGCGTCACTGAGGGCCTCGAAGCCGTCATCCAGTACTCCGAGTCGAACCAGATTCCGCTGTTCGGTGCCGAAAACGGTCAGGTCGAGCGCGGCGCCATCGCCACCTACGGCATCAGCTACACCGACCTGGGCTACCAGACCGGCCAGATGGCCATCCGCATCCTTGAAGACGGCGAGAACCCGGCCGACATGCCCGTCGAAACCCTCGACACGATCGAGTTCATCCTCAACCCGGCCGCCGCCAAGCGCATGGGAGTGACCCTTTCCGAGGACCTCCTCGCCAAGGCCGACCGGCTCATCGACTAGCCGCCACCCGACGACCGAAGGAATAACCAGATGAATGCGGCTCTCGAGCTCGGCCTGCTTTACGGAATCATGGCGTTGGGTGTGTACCTCACGTTTCGAATCCTCAACTTTCCCGACCTCACCGTCGACGGAAGCTTCACGACCGGGGCCGCAGTGGCAGCGTCGCTCATCATCAACGGAGTGCCAGCCCCCCTCGCCACCCTCGCCGGGGCGGCGTCGGGGGCGGTGGCCGGCCTGGTCACCGGCGTGCTGTACACCAAGGGCCGCATCGACGGCCTGCTCGCGGGCATCCTCACGATGATCGCCCTCTGGTCGGTGAACCTGCGCATCATGGGCAAATCCAACCTGCCCCTATTGCGTGAGGACACCCTGATGACCCCGCTGCGTGACGCCGGCCTGCTCGGCGGGGCCTGGAGCATCCTGATCTTCGCCGTCGCGGCGCTCCTGATCAAGTTCGCCATCGACTGGTTTCTCAGCACCGACCTCGGCTTGTCGATTCAGGCCACCGGCAACAACGAGCAGATGATCCGCAGCCTCGGCGTCAACACGCACCGCACGACGATTCTCACCCTCGCGATCTCGAACGCACTGGTGGCCCTGTGCGGCGCGCTCATCGCCCAATACCAGGGCTTCGCCGACGTCAGCATGGGCATCGGCCTCATTCTGGTCGGCCTCGCCTCCGTCATCGTCGGGCAAGCCGTCTTCGGACGTCGCAACATCTTTCTCGCCTCGCTCGCCGTCATCGGCGGCGCCGTCATCTACCGCCTGGTCATCTTCTTCGCCCTCGGAGCCGGCCTCAACCCGAATGACATGAAGCTCATCTCGGCGCTGCTCGTCGTGGCCGCGCTGCTGCTGCCGCGCTGGGGCATTCTCAAACGCATTCCCTCGCTGCGCCAGATGCGTTCCTCCGCCGGCAGTGCCAACTTCAGCAAAGCCAACTAGGAGTCTCATGCTGCTGATCGAGAACATCACCAAGACCTTCTTTCCCGGCACCGTCAACGAACGCGTCGCCCTGAACGACGTGTCGTTGCAGCTGAACACCGGCGACTTCGTCACCGTCATCGGCAGCAACGGCGCCGGAAAATCCACCCTGCTCAACATGATTTCCGGCAAGCTGCCGATCGATTCGGGCGACCTGTCGATTGACGGCAGTTCCGTCAAGCGGATGCCCGACTACGCCCGCGCCGGCTACGTCGGCCGCGTCTTTCAAGACCCGATGGCCGGCACCGCACCCGACCTGAGCATCGAGCAGAACCTCGCGCTCGCGCTGCGGCGCGGCCAGCATCGCGGGCTGTCCTGGGGCGTCACCCACAAGCGCCGCGCGTTCTTTCGCGAGGAACTCCTCTCGCTCGAACTCGGCCTGGAGAATCGGCTCAAGGCCCGGGTCGGACTGCTCTCCGGCGGCCAGCGGCAGGCGCTCTCGCTGCTCATGGCCAGCTTCACCCAGCCGCGAATCCTGCTGCTCGACGAGCACACGGCCGCGCTCGACCCGCAGCGGGCCGAACTCGTCACGACGCTCACCGAGAGCATCGTCGAAAAGCACCACCTGACCACTCTTATGGTCACGCACAACATGGAACAGGCCCTGCGCCTGGGCAACCGGCTCATCATGATGCACGAGGGGCAGATCATTCTCGACGTCGGCGCCGAGCGCAAGGCCACCATGACAGTGCCAGACCTGCTCGCCGAGTTCGCGAAAATCAAGGGTGCGTCGCTCGACGACCGGGCCCTGCTCGGGTAGTTCGCGACGGTACGGAGCGCCGGGTCGGCCCTGCGGAATTGCGCAGGCCGGGTCGGCGATTCTGTGGGTCTGGTGGACCAAAGGCTCGATCGGGGCTGGCTCGCCGGAGGCTGACGTCTGAACCGAGTCACGCGCATTCGCAGCCCAAGCCACGATCCCCCGGTCGAGGTGAGGTCGTCGATGCTGGCTGAGCCTGCCAGGTCGGCGGAGCCGGTCGGCGGCGCGGGAGTTGCGGCGCGGCGGGGGAGTTCTGGCGCGGCGCGGGAGCTGCGATCGTGGGCATCCGCTGGGGTTGTGTGTGCTGCGCGGGAGCTGAGCCCGTACGCGGGTGTTCGGATGCGAAATGCTGCTGCTCGACGTCGCTACGCGGGGTGTGCGCCGGTGCGCGGGAGTTACGGTCTGGCCAGAGCTCCCGCGCCACTGGCTACGCGGGAGTTGCGCCAGTGCGCGCCGGTTGCGCCTCGCACGCACCGGCGCAACTCCCGCGCGCCGCGAAATCGCCCTCGGGGTCAGGGAGTCGCGGTACGGCTACCGGGCGAGAAACTCGATAGCGGCCTGCTTGAAGGCGCGGGAGCTCACCGCATTCGTGTGGGTGCGGGCGGGCAGCCAGAGCGTTTCGGCATCGGCGGCGAGCGCTGCGAGCTCGGCTGTTCCGGTCGCGAGCACGTCGCGGTCGCCGGTGACGAAGAGCATCGGCCGCGCCGGAACGGATGCGCCCGGCTCGAATCGTTCGGCCTTGATCGCGGAGATCAGCCGCAGCAGGGCCGGGGTATTGGCTCCGGGCGCGAGCTGCATCAGGGTCATGAGCGATGCGGTCGACTCGTGGTCGATCGCCGTGGAGTCGGTCAGAAACCGGTCGGCCGCGTCGAGGTCGAAGTCGGCGAGCGGGTCTTCGGCACTCATCCCGCCGAGCACCGCACGGTTGACCAGATCGGGCCGCTCAGCGGCGAGCTCCCAGACCAAGCGGGAGCCGAGGGAATACCCGACCAGGTCCACGCCGGAGGCGGAGTCACCGAGCTCGTGCGGTCGGGCGCCGGCGTGTGCGAGCACCTCCAGGACGCTCGCGCGCAGGCGGCTGGGCGCGTAGGCATCCGTATCGAGCGGGGCGTGGCTCGTACCGTGGCCGAGCAGGTCGACGGTGAGCACGCGGCGACCGGCAGCAGTGAGATCGCGCACCCAGCCGGTCGCCACCCAGTTGAGGGCGGTCGACGAGGCGAAGCCGTGTACGAGCAGCACCGGAGGCAGACCCGCGTCGACGATGGGTTCGTGCTGATCCCAGCGCAGGGTGGTGGCGACCAGGTCGGTCGCCGATGCTTCTGTTGTTGATTCAGTCATTGCGGGTCAGCCCTCGCTGGTCAATCTTCGTCGAGCACGGCGGAAAGGCGCACGCGACGTTTCGGCGCGGCCTCCTCGGGCACCGTACCCACGATGCCGGCGGAATCGTCGGCGACGGCAAAGGTGATCAGCGGCTCGTCGACAAGTATGACGTCGCCGGGCCGGCCGTGCAGCGTGAGCACGATGCCGGCGATCGGCGAGGGTAGTTCCACCGACGACTTGGTCGTTTCGACCTCGACGAAGGGCTGGTTGCGTTCGACCTGGTCACCGACGGCGACGAGCCACTCGAGCACGGTCGCCTCGAGCAGTCCCTCGCCGAGGTCGGGCAGGGGAAATGAGATTTCAGCCACGGCGGTACTCCAATACTCGCTGAACTCCAAAGAGAATTCGATCAATGTTCGGGATGTATTCGTCTTCGAGATCGCCCGAGGGATAGGGCACGTCGAAGCCGGTCACGCGATCGACCGGTGCCCGCAGCGAATCGAAGCAGCTCTGCGAAACGAGAGCAGCCACCTCGGCGCCAAGCCCCGCGGTGTGCGGGCCCTCGTGCACGACGATGGCGCGACGGGTGCGTGAAACGGATGCCGCCAGCCCGGCTTCGTCGATCGGCTTGAGCCAGCGCAGGTCGAGCACCTCCAGTTCGATGCCGTCTTCCGCCGCGAGCTCGGCGACCTGCAGACAGCGGGAGACCATGGCGCCCCAGGCGATGAGGGTTGCGTGCTTGCCCGGGCGGGCAATCACCGAACCCTCAACGGACGCGCTGTCGGAAGCGCTGCCGGTCAGGTTGTCGGTCAGGTTGACGTCTGCCTTGTTCCAGTAGCGCGCCTTGGGCTCCATGAAAATGACCGGGTCGGGCATGGCGGCCGCATGCTTGAGCAGGTGGTACGCCTGCTGCGGGTTCGACGGCGACACAACCTTGAGCCCTGGCACGTGCGCGAACAGCGATTCAAGGCTTTCACCGTGGTGCTCCGGAGCGCGAATACCGCCGAAACTCGGCACCCGCAGGGTGACCGGCATCGGCAGGGTGCCGCGGCTGCGATAGTTCATGCGGGCCAGCTGGGTGATGATCTGGTTCACGGCCGGGTACGCGAAGCCGTCGAACTGGATCTCGGGAATGGGGTGGAAACCGGCCATGGCGAGGCCGACGGCGGTGCCGAGAATTCCCGATTCCGCCAGCGGGGTGTCGAACACGCGGTTCGCGCCGAAACGCTGCTGCAACCCGTCGGTGACTCGAAAGACACCGCCGAGCACACCGACGTCTTCACCGAAGATGAGGGCACGGTCGTCGTCTTCCAGAATCTCGCCGAGCGCCCGGTTGATGGCCTGCTGCATCGAGAGTTGCACGAGCGGTGTCGGCGCCATCTCCGGATCAGATTCGAGGGTGTCGTTCTGCAGAGCGTTAGACATGCTCGGATTCCTCTCTCCACTGGCGCGCCTGGGCGCCGAGCGTCGGGGTTGATTCTTGAAAGACGAAGTCGAACATTTCGCTGCCTGGTCGGCTCGAAAGCGCAACGACGCCGTCGCGGACGTCGTCGGCCTGCTGCTGCGCCTTCGCATCGGCCTCGGCGAAGAAGGCCGCATCGGCCACATTGCGCGCGAGCAGCACCGAGCGAAAACGGGTCAGCGGGTCTTCGCCGCCGTCGATCTTCTCGTCGTCGAGGCTGCGGTAACGGCCGGGGTCGTCACTCGTGGAGTGCGGACCGCGCCGGTAGGTCATGGCTTCGACGACGACCGGTCCGAGACCCGCCCTGGCGTGGGCGACCGCGCGCTGGGTGGCCGCGAGAACGGCGAGCACGTCGTTGCCGTCAACCCGCACGGCTGGCATGCCGTAGCC
>Ga0314774_1001038_pt1 | contig 19221 bp, 17 predicted proteins | sample MetaGCBIA2018_FD_204515 | JGI IMG/M metagenome (GOLD analysis project Ga0314774, IMG submission 204515) | Cryopeg brine microbial communities from Beaufort Sea near Barrow, Alaska, United States - CBIA 2018 | ecosystem: Environmental > Aquatic > Marine > Coastal | place: USA: Alaska | collected...
GAAACATCACCACTTTAACATTTAAGCCTTGCTCTAAAATTAAATCAATTCCTCTAATTGAAGCGCGCATTCCAGCCGCATCTCCATCAAAAAGAATCGTGACATTCTTTGTAAGTCGGTTTATCAATCGGATTTGATTTTCAGAAAGTGCTGTGCCAGATGAGGACACCACATTTTCAACACCGGCTTGGTTTAATGAAATAACATCGGTATAGCCTTCAACCAAAAAGCAATTGTCTTCCTTGGCAATGCTTTGTTTTGCATAATAAATACCATATAAAACATTGCCTTTATGGTAAATTTCGCTTTCAGGCGAATTTAAATATTTGGCAGCTTTTTTGTCGTTGATTAAAATTCTTCCTCCAAAACCAAGAACCCTGCCGCTCATACTGTGAATAGGAAACATCACACGTCCTTTAAAACGGTCGAATTGTTTGGTTCCGGTTGATGAAAGTAAATCGTCCTTAACAATGGTAAGTCCGGTTGATTCCAGATATTTTAGGTTGTACCCTTTATTCAATGCCTCACTTGAAAATGCTTCCCACTCGTTCAGTGAATATCCCAATTGAAATTTCTTAATTGTTTCATCACTAAACCCTCGTTCCTTAAAATAACTTAACCCAATGGCCTTTCCTTGTTCATTTTCAAGCAAAGTTGTATGAAAATAATCGCGTGCAAACTCGGTGACAATAAACATGCTTTCGCGTTCATCAGCCTGATGTTTTTGTTCATTGCTTTGTTCCGTTTCCTCAATTTCAATATTGTATTTTTTTGCCAAGAACCGAATGGCTTCCGGATAGGAGTAATGCTCCTGCTCCATTAAAAAAGTAACTACATTTCCGCCTTTTCCAGAACTGAAATCTTTCCAAATTTGTTTCACAGGAGACACCATAAACGACGGACTTCTTTCTTCGGAAAAAGGACTCAATCCTTTAAAATTGCTTCCTGATTTTTTCAATTGAACAAACTCGCCAATAACCTCCTCAACACGAGCTGTTTCAAAAACTTTATCTATGGTACTTCTGGAAATCAATGGTGTTTGTTTTTTAAATTTTAAGTTTTCTAAATTACAATTATTACTGACAAAAAAAACTGTCTAAAAGGAAATTCTCATCTCTATATACCAACCCGTCAACGACAAATATGGCTTAATGATTTCACACCCCTTTAGACAGTTTTTAAAAAAAGTCTTTATTATTTTATTTTACGAAACAGCTTTTAACTTTTTTATGGTTGACCTGTTTATTTTATCTTCAGCGTAATCTTTCGTAATCTTAAGTGTTTTTTCTCCTGTTCCCGGCAATTCAAACATGGCATCGGTTAAAATGGCTTCACACAAAGAACGAAGTCCGCGAGCGCCTAATTTATATTCTACAGCCTTATCAACAATATACATCAATGCATTTTCATTAATGGTAAAATCAATCCCATCCATTTCAAACAATTTTTGGTATTGCTTTATGATTGAATTTTTAGGTTCAGTTAAAATCATCCTCAATGTTTTTTCATCTAAAGGGTCCATATGTGTCAATACCGGCAAACGCCCAATAATTTCAGGAATTAAACCAAAATCTCTTAAATCTTTCGGAATAATGTATTTTAACATATTTGCTTTATCTACAACATCTCCTTTTACGGAAGCGCCATATCCAACTTCTTGTCGGTTTAACCTTTTTCCAATTACTTTATCAATTCCTGAAAATGCACCGCCTGCCATAAATAAAATATTTTTGGTGTTTACCTCAATAAATTTTTGGTCAGGATGTTTTCTTCCTCCTTTTGGTGGAACGTTGACTACAGAACCTTCCAACAATTTTAACAATGCTTGTTGAACGCCTTCTCCAGAAACATCACGGGTAATTGAAGGATTGTCCCCTCCTTTACGTGCAATTTTATCAATTTCATCAATAAAAACAATTCCACGCTCAGCCTTGCTTACATCGTAATCGGCTACTTGCAGCAAACGGGTTAAAATAGTCTCCACATCTTCTCCCACATACCCTGCTTCAGTTAAAACAGTGGCATCAACAATGCAAAACGGAACATTTAACATTCTTGCAATGGTACGTGCAATTAAGGTTTTGCCTGTTCCGGTTTCTCCAACAACGACAATATTGCTTTTTTCTATTTCAATTTCATCTTCATCTTTGGTCTCCGGCTGTAACAAACGCTTATAATGATTATAAACCGCAACAGCCATCACGCGTTTTGCCTCATCCTGCCCAATCATATAAAGATCAATAAAGGATTTGATTTCTTTTGGTTTTTTAACAATCAAATCATTGCTAAGCTCAGAAGAATTACTTCCGGCAATTTCTTCCATCACAATTCCATGAGCCTGCTCAATACATTTGTCGCAAATATGTGCATCTAAACCTGCAATAAGCAAATCTGTTTCTGGCTTTTTTCTTCCGCAAAACGAACATTCCAACACTTCATCTTTTGCCATTTCTTCAGTTTTTAGTTTTTGAGTAGTTTTAAAACTACCCTATTTTTTTTATATTATTTTCTGATTAAAACCTCATCAATCATTCCGTAAGCTTTTGCTTCATCTGCTTTCATCCAGTAATCACGATCTGAGTCATGACGCACCTTTTTCATAGTTTGACCGGAGTGTTTTGAAATTATTTGATACAATTCATCTTTTAACTTCAAAATTTCACGGGTTGTAATTTCAATATCACTAGCCTGACCTTGGGCTCCTCCCATAGGTTGGTGAATCATCACGCGAGAATGCGGCAATGCCGAACGTTTTCCATTTGTTCCTGCACACATTAAAACAGCGCCCATGGATGCTGCTATTCCTGTACAAATTGTTGCAACATCAGGTTTTATGAATTGCATCGTATCGTAAATTCCCAAACCGGCATAAACACCTCCACCTGGTGAATTGATATAAATAGAAATATCTTTTGAACTGTCTACACTTTCCAAAAATAACAATTGCGCCTGAATAATATTGGCAACATAATCGTCAATTCCTGTTCCTAAAAAAATAATTCTGTCCATCATTAAACGCGAAAATACATCCATTTGAGCAACGTTTAACTGACGTTCTTCAATAATATAAGGTGTTAGACTGCTAACCAGCTTATCATAATACATGCTATTGACTCCTTGGTCCTTGATCGCGTATTTTTTAAATTCTTTTCCGTAATCCATTTTTCAGTATTTTAAAGTATTAAGAGCGCAAAGATATGAAGTATTTATTTATTTTAAACTGAAATTTAAATTTGTATGTGTTTATCTATAATTACCATTATTTATACGGTAATGTTTTATCTCATTTTATTATGCGTGCATAATAAAATTAATTATCTTTGGTAGGAAATTTTTGATATTAAACTTTAAATAAAAATCACAAGCAATGAAATACATTCTATTATCAATCTCCTTATTTGTTTTTTCAATAAGCAGTTACGCTCAAGAATTTTTGAATGGAACTATCATCACTCAACGTTACGACACCATCGCAAATGTAAAAATCGAAACCATAAGCGACGCCAAAAGTTTATTGCATTTAGCCTATATTGATTCGGATGGCAACGAACAAAAACCTGATATCGAATCCATAAAAAGTTACACAAGAGGCGATGAAAATTTTACGCGCATCTACCAATCTGGCGAAATGATTCTGGTAAAACAAATTACCGCAGGGAAAAGATTAAACTTATATGAAAGAGATTATAACGGCTTAACAATATACTATGTTGAAAAAGTTTTTGATGAAATCATAAAAGTTCCTTCATCAGGATCAAAATTCAATAGAGTTTTGGGCGATTATTTAAGTGACTCCCCTGAAATTGCTCAAAAAATTAAATCAAAAGAATTGCAGGACCTTAAAGAAATTGTAACTCTTTACAATAATGCCTAATAATTAGGTTCAAAGTAAAAAAGTCCGCTAATGCTCATTAGCGGACTTTTTTTTGTTTGAATTTTAGTTATATTTGAAATTCACTAAACCAATTAAAAATGAAATTTTTTTATACGCTTATTTTTTTAATACTTACTTTTCAATCCACCGTTACCGCTCAAAATTACAAACACCGTTTTAATAAGATTGATGTAAAACATTATAATTTAGCGATAGAAGTCAATGATTCAACAAACAGTATTCAGGCAACAATGACCATTTCTCTAAAGTTTAAACAATTGGTAAGTGAGTTTCAATTGGATTTTGTTGAAAAAGATTCCACAGGAAAGGGCATGAACATTGAATCTGTATTTGAAAACAAAGACACCGTGTCATTTACACATTCAGACAATAAAATAACCATTCAGCCAAACTTCGTCAACACAGACAGTATTTTCAACTTTGAAATAAAATATGACGGCGTTCCTAAAGACGGACTTATAATTGGCGAAAACCTTTACGGCGACAGAACTTTTTTCGCCGACAATTGGCCAAACAGGGCGCAAAACTGGTTTCCTTGTGTAGACCACCCTTCTGATAAAGCCACGGTTGAATATACCATTATAGCACCAAATCATTATCAGGTCATCGCAAATGGATTTTTGACAGAAGAAACGAATTTAACAAATAATCTTAAACTTTACCACTACAAAACTGCAGTACCACTTCCCACAAAAGTAATGACAATTGGCATTGCCAGTTTTGCGGTGCAACATATTGGCGAAACGCACAATATTCCGGTTTCAACCTGGGTGTATCCTCAAGCAAGAGAACAGGGATTTTACGATTTTGCCAACACAAAAAATATTCTCGATTTCTATATCGAAAAATTTGGTGAATATCCTTACCAGAAATTGGCAAACGTACAATCCAAAACAAAATTTGGCGGCATGGAAAATGCCGGAGCAATTTTTTATTCTGAAAAAATCGTGAACGGCGAGCGAAATCATGAAGATACCGTAGCCCATGAAATAGTACACCAGTGGTTTGGTGATTCAGCCTCAGAAACTGACTGGTCCCATTTATGGCTAAGTGAAGGATTCTCCACTTATTTTACCGATTTGTATATTTTGAAAACCCAAGGTAAAGATACTTTTCAAAAAAGAATGCAACATGAACGCGAAACTGTTTTAAATTTTTACAAAAGAAAACAAACACCAGTAATTGATACTGAAAATTCTAATTTAATGAGTTTGTTAAACCCAAACTCCTATGAAAAAGGCGCTTGGGTTTTACATATGCTTCGAAAAAAATTAGGTGATGAAACTTTTTGGAAAGGAATTAAAACCTATTATGAAAAATTCAAATTTCAAAATGCTTCTACCAACGACTTTAAAAATGTGATGGCTGAAGTTTCCGGCAAAAATTTAGATGTCTTTTTTACACAATGGCTTCAAAAAGCCGGACACCCCATTTTAAAAACATCATGGCTTTATTACAAAAATAAACTTCGTATTCTCATTGACCAAACCCAAGAAACTGTTTTTGAATTCCCTATTGATGTTGAATTAATTTACAATGATGGCACTTCTGAAGTAAAAACCATTCAGGTTGAAAAATTGCCGGTTCCCTATGAAATTTTAACCAACGGAGAAGTGAAAGAAGTGAAATTTGACCCGAATGCTTGGCTGCTTTTTGAGTTGGCAGATTAATTTTGAGTTTTGAGTAAAAAAAACTTTGTGACTTCCAGACTTTGTAACTTACTTAACTTATTAAGTTATTAAGTATTATCTTTGCAAAAAACAGAAGAATGACGTTTTCCGATTTAAATTTAAACCGATTTTTACTCAACGCTTTAGACGACTTGGGTTTTACCGTTCCAACACCTATACAAGAAAAGGCGTTTTCGGTAATTATGAGCAGTAAAGATGTTGTTGGTATCGCACAAACCGGAACCGGTAAAACATTTGCCTATTTACTGCCAATATTGAGACAGCATACGTACTCTGATCAAAAGCATCCACGGGTTTTAATTATTGTTCCAACCCGGGAATTGGTGGTTCAGGTAGTTAAAGATATTAAAAGTTTAACACCTTATATTAATGTTCGTTTTGCAGGTATTTACGGTGGCACCAATATAAATACAAACAAGCAAATGATTCATGAAGGTTTGGATATTTTAGTTGCCACGCCGGGTCGTTTGCTGGACTTGGCTTTGGATGGCGTTTTAAAACTGAAATTTATTCAAAAGTTTGTGATTGATGAAGTTGATGAGATGATGAATTTGGGTTTTCGGCCACAATTAATCACCCTGATGGATTTGTTGCCTAAAAAACGCCAAAGCATTTTATTTTCGGCAACTTTAACCAAAGAAGTCGATGATTTATTGGATACATTTTTTAAATCTCCAGTTAAAATTGAAGTCGCGACTAGCGGAAGTCCGTTAGATACTATTCAACAACAAGCCTATCCCATCCCTAATTTTTACACAAAAGTCAACTTTTTAAAAGATATCCTGCAAGACAAAAAGACCTTTAACAAGGTGTTGGTGTTTGTGAAAAACAAAAAACAAGCCACCATTCTTTTTGATGAAATGGATCTCGCGCTTCCAAAACAAGTGGCGGTAATTCATTCTAATAAAACACAAAATTATCGTTTACGCTCGGTGGAAAAATTTGAGAAAGGCAGTATTTCTGTTTTAATTGCCACCGATATTATAGCACGTGGTTTGGATTTAACCAATGTGAGTCACGTAATAAATTTTGACATCCCTAAGGAACCAGAGAATTATATTCACCGAATTGGAAGAACCGGTCGTGCAGAACAACTGGGAACTTCAATTTCTTTATTTACGGAAGCAGAAGCAGATTATTTAGGTGAAATTGAATTGTTAATGAATAGGGAAATTGATGTTTTCGACCTTCCTGAAGCTATAGAAGTTTCAACCCAATTGATTGATGAGGAAATTCCGAGATCAGAAATTGAAGAGTCTTCAAGTGAAAAGAAAAAGGAGACCATTGTTTCCGGATTGGCATTTCACGAGAAAAAAGAGAAAAACAGAAAAATAAATTTAGGTGGTTCTTACCGACGCGAAATTGTAAAAAAATATAAAAAACCACTTACCCGGGGACAAAAAAGAAAGTGATTTTAGTTGGGTTATAAGCATAAAAAAACACCTTAAAGAAATTCTTTAAGGTGTTTTTTATTTTATAGAATGAAAACTATTATTTGTAAACTTCTTTTACAAACTCTTCGTAGTTCACATCTTTTGTTTTAAATGTGATTTTTTCTTTATAGAAATTCAGTAATTTTTGACTTACCAATTGATCTTGCAAACGTTTGGCTTCATCTTGATTGCTTAAAACACGTTGGGCAATATCATCCAATTCTTTTTCTTCCGGATTTAATTGTCCGTATTGCGCCATCTGAGCTTTTACAAATCCTATGGTAAAGTCTTTTAATTCATCAAAATTTACTTGAAGATTGTTGTCTTTTAAAATTTTACCTTCAATCAATTGGTAACGCAAACCTTTTTCAGATTTTTCATATTCATCTTCAGCATCTTCAGGAGTCATCGGTTTTTCACCAGCAACAACCATCCATTTCTTAAGAAATTCAGCAGGTAAATCAAATTTTGTGCTATCCACTAAATATTCGGTTACTGCATTCAACAATTGTTGATCGGCCTGAGTTTGAAATTGTTTTTCGGCGTCTTCTTTTATCTTGGCATTTAATTCTTCTAACGATTTCACAACGTCAGCACCAAATATTTTATCGAACAATTCTTGGTTAATTTCTGCCAGATCAGTAACATTAATTTCTTCTATGGTAAAAGTTACAGGAACTTCAATACCGTGAATTTCATCGTGACTTAAGCCCAATGCGTCCATTAATTTATGATCGTCTTCAAATAAACCTTTGGTATTTAATTCAACAACATCACCAACTTTTTTTCCAAGAAATTTTTGTTGATTTGGTTTTCCTTTTATTGAATCTAAAGCGATGGTCGATTTTTTGTTGATTTCTTTATCTTCATTCACAAAAGTCCCAGCAATATTAACACCTTCTTCAACAATTTCTTTAGGAACTAATTTTCCGAAACGTTTTCTGATATTTTCAACTTCCTTTTTCAACAATTCCTCGTCTGCAACAATATTGTATTGCGTAATTTTATTTTTTGAATCAAGGTTTACTTCAAATTCTGGAGCCAAACCCAATTCAAATTCAAAAGTATAATCTTCCGTATCCCAAGAAAATTCTTCTTCCATCTTAGGCAATGGATTTCCCAAAATATCTAATTTCTCTTCAACCAAAAAATTATTTAAAGTATCTTGTAACAATTTGTTAACCTCATCAATCATGATAGATTTACCATACTGTTTTTTAACCATTCCCATAGGTACTTGCCCTTTTCTAAATCCTGGAATGTCAGCTTTTTTACGGTAATCCTGTAAAATTTTATCTACTTTTTCTTGGTAATCAGCGGCTGATATTTCAACCTTTACCACTGCATTTAACGCATCAATATTTTCTTTTGTAATATTCATCTTATGCTGTTTTTTTTTCTTAAATCATTCAAAATTGGGTGCAAAAGTACTGTTTTTTAAGCATCTGACAAATATTTAACCGCTTCAAATTCAACTATTTTCTTTCTATTCATCTAAAAATGAATATAAAATAGACTGAAATATGGAGAGTATCAAACTAAATAATAAGGCGATCCAAAAGCCAGACACATAAAAACCACCGATAAGATTGTCGGCCAACATAATAATTAAGGCATTGATAACCAATAAAAACAAGCCCAAAGTTATGATGGTTACAGGCAATGTAAATATCACGAGAATTGGTTTTACGGTAACTCGCAAGATGCCCAAAACCACGGCAACAATTAATGCACTGGTATAATTTTCAACAAAAACTCCCGGTAAAAAACCAGAAATTATTAATACAGCCGCTGCTGTTAACAGTATTTTTAAAATTAATCTCATCTGTTTAAATTTTATTTTTTAGCGGTAACAAATGCTGTTCACCATTAATCATTACTTTGTGTGTCAAAATTTGATATGCTCGTTTCATTTGTTGTTTTTTATTTGTCAAATGGAACGCTTAGAATCTTTCTTTTTTTCTGTTAGATTATTTTGTTGTAGGCGTTTCATGAATTTATATTTTTAGTGAATTTATAAAATTAACTAAAATTATGCCAACATACTAATCAGCTTAAAAAGTTAATGACCTCCTCATAAAATTGGGTTGGATTTTCGGCGTGAAGCCAATGGCCGGCATTTTTGATGGCTATTATTTTTGAATTTGGAAAATGCGCTTCAATTAACGGCCTGTCATCTTCCGTAATATAATTTGAATTTTCGCCTTTTAAAAACAAGGTTTCGCCACTATAATGTGTAAAAGAAGGCAGTGCTTCGCCCACTTCGCTGTTGTGCTCCATTAAACTTTGTAAATTGAATCGAAACGCCAATTCTTCTTTATGTTTCCAATAGACATTTTTGAGTAAAAACTGTAAAACACCTTTGTCTTTAATGTAAATTCTTAAAACGTCCTCGACTTTTTTTCGGGTATTTTGAAGCGTGAAATTAACCACGTTCAATGCGGCTAAAATATCCTCATGGTGAGGTGTGTAAAACCTCGGGCTTATATCTGCAATAATTAATTTATCAACCAATTCCGGATACGTAACTGCAAATTGCATGGCAACTTTTCCGCCCATGGAATGACCTAATAATATAGTATATTCTAAATGATAATGCTGTATATAATTGTATAAATCCTCCACCAATAATTCGTAGTCGAATTCATCAGAATGAAAACTTCGTCCGTGATTACGCTGGTCAATTAAATGAACTTCAAAATTTTCAGAGAACTTGGTGCCTATCGATTTCCAGTTGTCGCTCATTCCAAAATACCCATGTAAAATGACAAATGGCTGTCCGCTTCCTAAAATTGTTGAATGCAGTATTTTCATCTTGGTTTCTGGTTTTTGATTTCATAGAAAGAGTTAAACGATTCAACCCATTATTGCCTAATGGCGATTGCCTATTTTCAACTTATATTTATACATATTCACCACATTTTCCAATCCCAAATACAGAGATTCCGTAATTAAGGCGTGGCCTATGGAAACTTCCAATAAATTCGGGATGTTTTGTGCAAAAAACTGAATATTCTCCAAACTTAAATCGTGGCCGGCGTTAATTCCCAATCCGATCTCGTTTGCTAAAACAGCACTTTCAACAAAAGGTTTTATGGCGTCTTTGTTTCCCAAACCATACTGTTTCGCAAATTCTTCGGTATACAATTCAATTCTGTCTGTTCCGGTATTGGCAGCTGCTTCAATTAATTTTAAATTTGGATCAATAAATATAGAAGTTCTGATTCCCTTTAATTGAAATTCGGCCACTATTTCTTTCAAAAATGCTTGGTGTTTAATAGTGTCCCAACCTGCATTTGAAGTTATTGCATCAATGGTGTCAGGCACCAAAGTAACTTGTGTTGGACGAATTTGCAATACCATATCAATGAATTTCTGTATTGGATTCCCTTCAATATTAAACTCGGTGGTCACAATTTTTTTTAAATCAAATGCATCTTGATAACGAATATGGCGTTCATCAGGTCTTGGATGAATAGTAATTCCTTCAGCGCCAAAATCTTGAATATCGGAAGCCACTTTTACAACATTTGGATAATCTCCTCCGCGCGAATTTCTTAATGTCGCAATTTTATTTACATTTACACTTAATTTTGTCATTCTTAAAAAATCTTTAAAATTTAAATGAGTGTACAAATTTACGAAGTAAGAAGCTGTTTTTAGTTTTATTTTTGATTAATTTTGTGGCATAAAGGCAAACAACATGGAAACAACCCCTTATGTTTTAAAAGAATTTAAAGCTTTTACAACACACACAAAAATAGCAGACGCAAAATTGCTTTTTAGTGAAAGTACTTATTCTCATTTTCCTATTGTTGAAAATAATCATTTATTGGGCTTAATTTCTGAAATTGACATTAAAAGTATTTTTGAAGATGATAAAGAACTTGGAAATTTTCAAAATTTATTTCAGTTGTTTTTTACCGATGAGGATAATAATTTGTTGGAAATTCTGAAAATTTTTGCCGCAAATGAAACAAATTTAATTCCTGTAACCAATGACAAAAACGAATATATAGGTTATTGCGATCTAATTGATATTTTGCACGTGTACAACAATACGCCATTTTTAAAAAATGAAGGAACGGTTTTAGACATTGAAAAAAATTTAACTGAATATTCATTTAGTGAAATTTGTCAGATTGTAGAATCCAATAATGGCAATGTTTTGGGCATTTTCATCTCTGAGGCTGATGCAACATCTATAAAAATCACGCTGAAGTTTTATGCTGAAGATGTGAATGAAATTATTCAATCCTTCAGAAGATATAACTATAAAGTGCTTTCTAAGCATAAAGAAGATTTTTATATGGAAGACTTAAAAGAACGATCTAGTTACCTGCAAAAATACCTAAACATTTAAGGATGAAACGAGCATTACAAATTTTGACACACAAAGGAATGATTAATAGCGAACAGCATCTGTTACCGCTAAAAAATAAAGTTTAAACAGATGAAAATTGCTATTTACGGACAATATTACAAACCTGAAGATAAAATATACGTTGAAGAATTATTGCAGGCCTTAGAAATTCATAAAATTGAATTTGTAATTGAACGCAATTATTATTTAGGGTTAAAAAAACATATTAAAATTTTAAATGCCAAAACTTTTTCTTCCCATACAGAATTAGACAGCACTTTTAATTTTATGTTTACCATTGGCGGTGACGGCACTATTTTAAGGGCTGTAACTTTTATCAGGGATTCAAATATTCCAATAGTTGGCATAAACACAGGCCGATTGGGTTTTTTGGCAACGGTAAAAAAAGAAGAAATAACCACCGCTATTAAACAGCTTTTACAAAAAAATTACCTTATCCATAAACGCACATTATTAAGTGTAACTACCACTCCGAAAATTGATGGTCTGGCTTCCCTTAATTTTGCTTTAAACGAAGTTTCCATAAGCAGAAAAAATACGGCCTCCATGATTACCATTGAAACGTATTTAGACAAAGAATATTTAACTTCTTACTGGGCCGACGGATTAATTATTTCAACGCCAACAGGCTCAACCGGATATTCATTAAGTTGTGGTGGACCAATTCTTATTCCTCATGCAAAAAGTTTTGTGTTAACCCCCATTGCACCGCATAATTTAAATGCAAGACCTTTGGTAATCCCTGATGAAACCAATATTAAATTAATGGTAAGCGGAAGGGAAGATAAATTTTTCCTGTCACTGGATTCAAGAATCACTACCATAAACAGTAAAACTGAAGTTTATATAGAAAAATCGCGTTTTACCTTGAAAATTGTAGAAATTAACCATCAAACTTTTATAAAAACTCTTCGTGACAAATTACTTTGGGGACAAGATGTCAGGAATTAGCCAACCTAAAAAGTCATAAAGTAAATAGGGAAATTCATCCGCAATAATTTCATTTAAAATTAGTTAATCAAAAAAGACGTTGCTAAACTTCAATAAGCAACTATAATTTTTTATATTTGTTGGCTATTTTATTTATGAAAAAATTTGTTTTATTCACTGCAATCGTCTTTATCACAATGACTTCCAAAGCTCAGATTAATGAAGTTGGATTATTTGTTGGAGGAAGTAATTATATTGGAGACATCGGTCCTGAATATTACATAAACCCCAATAATTTTATGGGCGGCGTTATTTATAAATGGAATATGAATCCCAGAATCGCATTTAGGGGAACTTTTACCTATGCTCAACTTTCTTCTGATGATGCCGACGCCACAAATAAAGAGCGTTTTAACAGAGAAATCCGATTCACAAATAGCATAAAAGAAGTTGCGTTTGGTGTCGAATTCAATTATTTTGAATACAATTTAGATGATTACAGTAAAACGCACACACCCTATTTATTGGTTGAATTTGCTGCTTTTAATTACAATGTAGTAAAATCAGAAAATCCTAAAGTAAGCCGACAATATAATTACGAATCGAAAACAGCTTATGCCATTCCTTTTGGCATTGGCTATAAAACAAAATTGGTTTACGATTTTGCCATTGCTTTAGAAATAAGAGCGCGATATACTTTTGAAGATGATATAGATTATAATAACCAAGAAATAAAATTACTAAAATTTGGAAATCCGGACAGTAACGATTGGTATATGCTAACAGGCATATCAATTGTTTACTCTTTTGGAAGACCTCCTTGCTACGCAACTCCATATTAATGAAAGATTATAAATCACAAATAAATACAGACAATCTCCCAAACCATATTGCAATAATTATGGATGGAAATGGCCGTTGGGCTGAAATGAAAGGAAAACCAAGAGTTTATGGGCATAAAAACGGTGTAACATCCGTAAAAGAAGTTATTGAAGGCTGCCGAGAAATTGGGGTCAACTATTTAACGCTCTATGCTTTTTCAACCGAAAATTGGAACCGGCCAAAATTAGAAGTCAGAACTTTAATGGCATTGTTGGTTTCTTCTTTGAGAAAAGAATTGAAAACACTGGTTAAAAACAACATCAAATTAAACACCATCGGCAACATTGAAAATCTACCTGAAAAAGTACAAGCGGAGCTTACGGAAGTTGTTGAAAAAACCAAAAACAACACCTCTTTAACATTAACGCTTGCATTAAGCTACGGATCAAGGGAAGAAATTGTTAATGTTATCAGAAATATATCAAAAAAAGTTGTTAATAATCAACTTGCAGTTGAAGAAATTAACGAAAATATTATTAATAATCATTTATATACGTTTTCTTTGCCAGATGTTGATTTATTGATTCGAACCAGTGGCGAAAAAAGAATCAGCAATTTTTTATTATGGCAAATAGCTTACGCCGAATTGTATTTTACCAATACACTTTGGCCCGATTTCAGGAAAGGAAATTTATTTAATGCAATAGTAGATTATCAACAAAGAGAAAGACGATTTGGTAAAACCAGCCAACAAATTGAAAAAATCAATGACTAAATTTAAAATAGCACTATTACTTTTTACAATTATTTTATCAACTAATGCCGCATCCGCGCAAGAACAGCCAGAAAATAATTCAGAAAATATCCAAACAAAAAACGATACCATAATTAAGGATATCATTGTTAACGACACTATAATTCCTATAAAAGAAAACAATATTTTTGTTAAGGATACCAATTACGAACTTGGCGGAATTACCGTTAAAGGACTTCAAAAATTTGAAGAAGAAACTGTGAAATTATTTACAGGTTTAATCGTAGGTCAAGATATTAAACTTCCTGGGGATAAACTTACAAGTGCCATTAAAAAATTGTATGAAACCAAACAATTTAGCAATGTGGAAGTTTATATTTCCAAAATTGATGGAAATGTAGCCTATCTTGAATTTGAAGTTCAGGAGTTGCCACAACTTAACAACGTTACCATACAAGGAGTTAGAAAAAGCAAGGCAAAAGAATTGCAAAAAGATGCCGAGCTTAAAAAAGGAGCCATGTTAACGGATAACTTAATGGTAACTTCAAAAAATTATTTCAAAAAGAAATATCAGGAAAAGGGTTATTTAAAAACAAAAGTTACGTTAGATACCAAACCAGATACCTCTAGCGTAAATACCGTGAATATGTTGGTTTTTATTGACAAGGGAGAGAAAATAAAAATAAAAGACATCGATTTCCAGGGCAATGATGCGTTTAGTGAAAGAAAGCTTAGAAAGGTTATGAAAAACACTAAAAAAGCATTTTTTGGCCGATTTTGGAAAAAATCAAAATACATTGAAGCCGATTTTAATACTGATCTGGAAAATATTGTAACCGCCTATAGTGAAAAAGGGTATCGAGATGCCAGAGTTATTGACCATTCCCTAACTTTTAATGATAACAACACCATCAGCTTAGACATTAAGGTTGAAGAAGGAAAAAAATACATTTTTGGAGACATTCGATTTTTAGGAAACAGCAAATATACCGATGAACAACTGCAAAGTATCCTAAGGATAGAAAAAGGGGACACCTATAACGGAAAAGTATTAAAAGAAAGGGTTTCGGGGACCGGAAAACCAGATTCTGACGACATTACTACTTTATACCAAGATAACGGATATCTTTTTTCAAGAGTTTTACCCGTAGAAACAAGAATAAACAATGATTCTATTGATGTTGAAATCAGAATTTACGAAGATGCTCCAACCCGAATTAAAAAAGTTACCGTTAATGGAAATGACAGAACCAATGACCACGTAATCTATAGAGAAATTCGAACCAAGCCAGGCTATTTATACAGCAAAAGCGACATAATCAGAACCATTAGAGAGCTTGGGCAGTTAGGATTTTTTGATGCTGAAGCTATTACCCCCGATTTAAATCCTAATTATCAAGATAAAACAGTTGACATAGATTATACTGTTGCCGAAAAAGGTTCCAGCCAAATAGAATTGCAGGGTGGCTATGGAGGTGGCTCCTTTATTGGAACTTTAGGATTGTCATTCAACAACTTTTCTGTTCGAAATATATTTAACGGAAAGGCCTATAAACCGCTCCCAATGGGTGATGGTCAAACACTGGCATTGAAACTTCAAAAAAGCAGGTATTATACCACCTCAAGTTTTTCATTTACCGAACCATGGTTGGGTGGAAAAAAACCGCAATCATTGTCGTTTTCAATTTACAACTCAAAACAATTTAGGTATGATTATACTACAAGAAAAGTTGATAAAGATCAACGTTTAAATATTATTGGAGCCACTGTTGGTCTAGGAAGACGTTTAAAATGGCCGGATAATTATTTTACCTTGTCACAAAGTATCAGCTACCAATTATATGATTTAAAAAATTACCCAATTTCAACATTTTCATTTTCAACAGGTAATTCAAATAACTTGTCTTATAGCATTACTTTAGGAAGAAGTTCAGCAGGTTCTAATCCGGTTTTCCCTACTTACGGTTCCGATTTTAGCATTGGTGCTAAAGTAACATTCCCTTACTCTTTGGTAAATAATAAAGACTATTCAACTATTGATGATAAGGAAAAATACAAATGGTTGGAATACTATAAAGCTAGTTTTAAAGGAAAATGGTACACAGCTATAACAAAAGATTTGGTCATTATGTCAAATGCAGAATTTGGTATTTTAGGACATTACAATAATAAATTAGGAAATTCCCCTTTTGAAAGATTCTTTGTTGGTGGAGACGGAATGGCTTCTTATCAATTAGACGGCAGGGAAACCATCGCTTTAAGAGGGTATGAAAACGGACGTTTATCATCTATAGAGGGAGGTACTATTTACAACAAATTCCAGATGGAACTTAGATATCCCATCACATTAAAACCATCAGCATCCATTTATGTTTTAGGATTTTTAGAAGCGGGTAACTCTTATGATGGGTTCAAAAACTTTAACCCATTTGAATTAAAGCGTTCTGCCGGTGTTGGTTTAAGAATATTTATGCCGGCATTCGGATTGTTAGGAATTGATTTTGCGCACGGATTTGACCCATTACCTGGACAAACAGTAAAATCAGGTTGGCAAACTCACTTTATTATTGGACAACAATTTTAACAAAAAAAATCTGTTATATTTGTATATAAATAATTAAGTGGCACGATATTTTCTAAATACTTAGTAGTTATGACAAAGAAGATTTTTTTATTTGCATTTTTAATTTTGGGTTTTTCTTCAATTGCACAAAAAGCTCAAAAAATCGGTTTTGTTGACTTGGAATATATTTTAGAAAATATTCCAGAATATACTGAAGCCCAAACAAATATTAATGCCAAAGCGATAACCTGGCAAAATGATATTGAGCAGCAACAAAAAGAAATTGAAGCTTTAAAGGCTGAATTAAATAACGAAAAAGCGCTACTTACTAAGGCGTTAATTGAAGAAAAAGAAGAGGATATACAAATTAAGGAACTGGATTTAAAAAATTTACAAATTGCGCACTTTGGCACGGATGGTGATTTATTTTTCTTAAGACAACAGTTGGTAAAACCAGTTCAGGATATTGTGTACAATGCAATTCAAGATATTGCATCAAAAAGAAAATATGATTTTGTAATGGATAAATCAAGTTCATTACTTATGTTATACACAAATAAGGAATTTGACATTAGTGAATTGGTGCTTAACAGCATTACAAGATCAAAAAAGGTTGATGCCTTAAAAGAAAAGCAAAGTCTGAGAGAAAACAATGCAGAAGGCAATATAGAAAACGATGCTAAAAACAAGAATAATGAAGCATTACAAGAAAAAATAGACGATCGAGAAACAAAAAAAGAAGCCTTAAGAAAGAAAATTGAAGAACAAAGAGCCGAAAAACTAAAAAAGAGAGAAGAACAAAAAAAAGCGATTGAAGAAAAAAGACAACAAAGAATAAAAGAAATTGAAGCGGCAAAAAAAGCCCAGGAAGAAAAAAAACAAAATAATTAATTTAAACAACAAGAGAAAATGAAACATTTTAAAACCTTATTATTAATCGCAGTAGTTACTTTAGGATTCAACACAATGCAAGCCCAACAAAAAATTGGTCATATCAGCACCGATTTGTTAATAAGCCTAATGCCAGAAACCAAAGCATTAAATGCTGAGATTGAAAAATTAAGCAAAACTTATGAAACTGAGCTGAAAGGCGAACAAGCAAAATTGGAAACAAAATTAAAAAGATACGATGCTGAAGCAGCTTCACAAACTGACGAAGTAAACCAACAAAGAAGCGCTGAGGTTCAAAAAGACCAACAAAATTTGTATCAGGCTTCTCAAGTTGCAAAAGAGGACATTACCAAAAGAAGAAATGAAATCTTAAAACCTATTTTGGAAAAAGCAAAAACAGCAATTGATGACGTTGCTACTGCACAAGGTTTTACATACGTGCTAGAAGCTTCTACTTTAATCGTAGCTAATGGGACTGATTTATTGCCTGCAGTGAAAACAAAATTAGGCATTCAATAAAAAACAATTAGATCAAAAAAAAAATCCCGCAATAGCGGGATTTTTTTTACATTTATCTTAATGAAAAGCTCATTATGGACTGTTTGCTATTATTGATATGAAAAATAAACCTATCGGCATATTTGATTCTGGAATTGGAGGAACTTCTATTTGGAAAGAAGTTGTGAAACTGGTTCCCAATGAAAATACCATTTATTTGGCCGATAGTAAAAATGCGCCTTACGGAGAAAAATCTTCTGAAGAAATTATTGCTTTAAGCATTAAAAACACGGAGTTCTTGATTTCAAAAGGATGTAAATTGATTATTGTTGCATGTAATACAGCCACTACCAATGCCATTGACTATTTAAGAGAACATTATTCCATTCATTTTATTGGTATTGAACCTGCTATAAAACCCGCTGCACTTTTAAGTAAAACTGGCGCCATTGCTATTTTAGCTACAAAAGGAACGCTGTCAAGTAAACTGTTTGAAAAAACCACCAAGGAATATAACAAAAATATTACTACGATTGAGCAGGACGGTGAAGGATTGGTTCCTTTAATCGAGGAAGGAAAATTAAATTCTCCGGAATTAAATAATTTACTTTCAACCTACTTAAAACCAATGCTGAACTTTAATATTGATCATTTGGTGCTGGGTTGCACCCATTACCCCTATTTAATTCCTCAAATTAAAAAAATAATAGGCGAGAATGTAACTATAATTGATTCAGGTGAAGCAGTCGCCAAACAAACCAAAGCAATTTTAGAAAAACGCGACTTGCTTTCAACAGCAACGTCTAAAGGCAATCATCGGTTTTATACCAATGCCGAAACAAAAGTTTTAAAAGATATTTTAAGTGATGTTGCCGTTGAATTCAATGTTCAAAAGTTAGATTTTTGATTTAGGACATTTGAATTATAAATTATGATTTTTTACACACCCCTTGCCCATCTCCTTTAGATTGGCATCATAGAATTTTAAGTTTAAAAAAATAAAATGATGGTTATTTCTCTCTATTTTGATTGGAATTACCGAAAGAGGCTCCTTAATTTCAAATTTTTTATCTTTTTGGTATTTTTATTTTTTGAAGCCAAAAGTCCTGTTTTTTGACTCATTTTTTTGATCAATTTTAACCCGAGTGTTATAGTCACTATAACACTCCATTCACACTATGTACGGAGTATGTACGGAGTATGTACGGAGTATCCTCCCTGTATCGTCCCTTTTGACCCGTCCTAAAATAACTATACAGGTTATTAAATAAATCCTATTATAGTTATACAAATATAATTATTAATCCTAAACCTACTATACAACTGTTTTTTCATAGTTATATTTTTTGTTATAATTCTT
>Ga0314774_1001039_pt1 | contig 19207 bp, 16 predicted proteins | sample MetaGCBIA2018_FD_204515 | JGI IMG/M metagenome (GOLD analysis project Ga0314774, IMG submission 204515) | Cryopeg brine microbial communities from Beaufort Sea near Barrow, Alaska, United States - CBIA 2018 | ecosystem: Environmental > Aquatic > Marine > Coastal | place: USA: Alaska | collected...
AACCTTTTAGGTCTCATGTAATACCAAATCAAACCAAATCATATTAACCCATAAATACCTGAAAACCACGCAATTAATAAAAATTGCGTGGTTTTGGTGCCATTTAATATGGCTAAAAGTGACCCCGGAGGGATTCAAACCCCCAACCCTCAGAGCCGAAATCTGATGCGCTATTCAGTTGCGCCACGGGGCCAGTAAAATTATTAACTTCAATATTATTTATCACATCGTGCGCAGTCAGCTTGTCACATCGAGCGCAGTCGAGATGTGCTAACCTAACTTCTTCTTTACTATCATTGAGATGGTTTTTCCATCGGCTTTTCCTGCTAATGCTTCCGAAGCCAATCCCATCACTTTTCCCATATCTTTCATTCCGGCAGCACCGGTTTGAGAGATAATCCCAAGTATTATTTTTTCAATATCTTCTTCACTTAACTGTTCGGGCAAAAATTGCTCTATTACAGCGGCCTGATCCAGTTCTGGCTGGGCAAGATCCTCACGGCCTTGTTCATTATATATAGCTGCGCTGTCCTTGCGTTGTTTTACCAACTTTTGCAACAGTTTCAACTCTGCCTCTTCTACCAAACCTTCTTTGGCCGAACTTTCGGTTTTAGCCATCAAAATCCCGCTTTTAATCGCTCGCAATGCTTCCAGTTTAACAGTATCCTTTGCACGCATTGCGGCTTTCATTTCGGTCATTACTTGCTCTTCCAAACTCATTCTTCCAGTTTTAAACAGGACTGCGAAGATAAAAAGAAAACCCGAAATTCTACAAAGAATTTCGGGTTTTATCGGGATGTAGAAAATATTTTTAATCTACATTGTCATGTAGGAAAGAATTGTTACTTCTAAAATTAAGTTCGTTGTTATCCCCACTTCCAAGGCTTGTTCTGGAGAGTTTTTCCTCTCCGGGTTTGGAATTGTCCAAATTGATCCCGGCGCGTTTATAAGCCGGTTGTTTTTCAATCTCATCCATTTGTGCGGCATTATTCCGGAATTTATAATTAAACTCTTTCATCTTTGCGCGCCTTTCGGCTGCACGTGCAACCAAACCTTCTGAAATAGGGTTATCGAAAGGATCTGAAAGATCTTTATGTTCCGGTTGTTCAACTTTTTCCGGAGCTATTGTTTTCTTCTCAAAAACAACTGTTTCATCTTCAACTTTTTTAGGCTCAGGTTTGGACTTTTTCAGCATTTGTTCCACTTCCATATAATCATCCAGGCTATATCGTTTAATTCCTGTAACAGAATTTTCGGTAACCGGAATAATTTCAATAGGATCATTTACCTCAATTTCATTGGCCGTATCATTGAGATCGTGAACGACCTTTTTGTTTTGACGGACTTCTGAAACTTTAGTTGATTTTTGAGATTGTGGATTTTGACCAGAAGTTTGGGTTTCTTCCTTAGATTTATTTAGCGGAAGATCAAAAGTAAACATAAACTGATCTTCGGTTTCTGCCTCGATTTCCTCAGCATCTTGAACCTCAGCCTCCTTTACTTCTTCTGAAGTATTTGTGATGACAAAACCCTCCTCTGCATAATTCACTTCCTCATACTCCACGTCCATATTCCTGGCACTTGGCGGGGTTTTTAAATTGTCGTTTATCTCCCGGATCTCAAAAGCATCATCTTCTTCTTCAAGAGAGTGTACTATTTTAGATTCCCTTGGTTTTGATAGTTTTTCATTTTCTATCTGTTTCCCGGAGTCAAATCTATGAGGACCAAAATTATGTTCCGCTTTTTGCTCGTCTTCCAGGTTGTGGATTATTTTTTTTGATTCGGTATTTACAATTTCATTTTGTTGCTCTATATTAAATCCTGTCGCAATAATGGTTACCGCAATAGAATCTTCAAGACTTTCATCTTCACCCACACCCATAATTATATTTGCGCTGTGACCGGCCTCTGTTTGTATATGATCGTTAATCTCACCAATTTCATCAATAGTGATCTCTTCAGAACCGGAAACGATAAGTAGTAACACGTTTTTGGCTCCTTTGATCTTATTGTCGTTCAATAAAGGGGAATCCAGTGCCTTGATAATAGCCTCGTTGGCACGATTTGCCCCAGAAGCGGTTGCCGATCCCATAATTGCCGTTCCGCTGTTGCTCAAAACGGTTTTCGCATCGCGTAAATCGATGTTTTGAGTATAGTGATGCGTAATTACTTCTGCAATTCCACGGGAAGCGGTAGCCAAAACTTCATCGGCCTTGGAAAATCCTGCTTTAAACCCGAGGTTTCCATAAACTTCCCGCAATTTATTGTTGTCTATTACTATAAGGGAATCCACGTGGCTCCTCAGTTTTTCAACCCCAAGCTGTGCTTGTTCATTCCTCATTTTTCCTTCAAACAGAAAAGGAATGGTCACGATTCCCACAGTGAGAATTCCCATTTCCTTGGCCTGTTTTGCTATTACCGGTGCGGCTCCGGTTCCTGTACCACCACCCATTCCGGCAGTGATAAATACCATTTTTGTGTTGGTGTCCAACATACGTTTTACCTCCTCAAAACTTTCTAGCGCGGCCTGTTCGCCAACCAGTGGGTTAGCTCCGGCACCAAGACCTTCGGTCAAGCTTACGCCTAATTGAATTTTATTGGGAACCGTGCTGTTTTCAAGGGCTTGCATATCGGTATTACAAATCACAAAATCTACCCCTTTTATTCCTTGCAGGAACATGTGATTGATCGCGTTGCTACCGCCTCCGCCAACACCAATAACCTTTATAACATTCGATTGGTTTTTTGGTAGATCGAATGCAAAATTTTCGAATTCTTTACTGCTCATAAATTTTGATTTACTGGTTCTAATATTGTTTTACTCTGCGTTATCTAAAAAATCTTTAAACTTCTCTGCCCATTTATCAAAAATGCTCTTTTTTGTGGGCTTATTGATATCTGTTGGCGTTTTCTCATCTGCATTAGCCGCTGTTTCCGAATCACTTTCAACTTTAGGCTCTTCCGGTTCTTTTAAAATCACCTGTTCCTGAAAACGGAGATCTTTTTTCTCCAAACTGCTAAGAACCAAACCTACTGCCGTTGCATATAACGGACTTGTAGTCTCGGCATCACTGTCTCCTGCCAAATGTTCATTGGGATATCCAATTCTGGTATCCATACCTGTGATATATTCGGCAAGTTGTTTTAAATGCTTTAACTGGGCTCCACCTCCGGTAATTACCAGTCCGGCAATCAATTTTTTCTTTTGTTCTTCATGCCCGTAATTTGTGATCTCCAAATAAACCTGTTCAATAATCTCAACAGTTCGGGCCTGGATAATTTTTGAAAGGTTTTTTAAGGTAATTTCCTTAGGTTCCCTTCCCCTTAATCCGGGAATGGAAACAATTTCATTATCCTTATTTTCTCCCGGCCAGGCAGAACCAAATTTGATCTTTAACAATTCGGCCTGTTTTTCTATGATGGAGCAACCTTCTTTTATGTCTTCAGTAATCATATTTCCGCCAAACGGGATTACCGCCGTATGACGGATAATTCCATCTTTAAAAATTGCAAGATCTGTGGTACCTCCCCCAATATCTATCAGAGCTACTCCAGCTTCTTTTTCTTCCTGACTCAACACAGCATTTGCTGATGCTAAAGGCTCCAGGGTAACTGCAGAAAGCTCCAATCCGGCACTAATCACACAACGACCTATATTTCTTATTGAAGAAACCTGGCCTACCACTACGTGAAAATTTGCTTCCAGGCGACCTCCATACATTCCTATAGGTTCTTTGATCTCGGCTTGTCCGTCAACCTTAAATTCCTGAGGCAACACATGTATTATTTCTTCTCCGGGCAACATCACCAATTTGTGAACCTGATTGCAAAGCGTGTAAATATCATCTGCATCTATCACCTCATCCGGATTTGGCCGGGTGATATAATCGCTATGTTGCAAACTGCGAATATGCTGGCCGGCAATTCCCACCACTACATCTTTTATTTTTAAACCCGAATCTGCTTCGGCTTCCTGAACTGCCTGTTGAATGGATTGAATGGTTTGGGTAATATTATTTACTACCCCACGGTGAACGCCCAAACTTTTGGATTTACCAATACCGATAATCTCCATCTTCCCGTATTCATTTTTACGCCCAATCATGGCCACAATTTTTGTGGTCCCTATATCTAGTCCTACTGCAATATCGTTTTGTTCCATAACTTATTTTTTAGTGCAAACAACCTGATTCCCAAATTGCAAATCCACCATTTTGTAAGTATTTAATAGATCGTCTTTCATCGCTTTTTTATAAAAAGCTTTAAAATTGTTGAATTTATCTCCTACTCTTTCAATCTTTCCAAAAAAGAGGCTAAAATTCATCTGTCTAACCTCAAGTTGATAACCCCCTTTATTTAACCTGGTAATTGATGTAATATGTTCTGTTAAAAATTTATCTTCATTTATATATTTCAAAAGTGGATATACTTCGTTTATATCTTTTTCCGTTACTCCAATTAGGATTGGGACCCTGGCGGTATAATACGAAGAGAGGGGCATTTTAGTTCCCAGTCTGTCCACATAATAAGCCTTGTTTCCCAAAATTCTTCCAATAGGCCGGCGCTGGCTGATTTTTGTTTTTAAGACCCCATCTATTGTTAAAAATACCTCTGCATTTTCAATCATGGGATGGTTATTCAGCACCTTTTCTACCCTATTCAAATCTAAAGTTTCTTTATCTACACTCGTAACAGTTATCTTATTTAGTATTAACAATTTATTAACCGTTTCTTCGGTAACATAAAGGTTTTCAAATTGAATAAATTGCACCTCTACGTGGCTTAATTTCCTTGCATTGTTGCGGTTTTCGGCAAAGCCATATAAGAAGATAACGGCACTTAAAACTAAAATTGCTTTTATGTAATTAAAATTAATCTTCATTAGCCAATTCTTTTACAACATTCGACACCATATTGCCTATATCTCCGGCACCCATCATAACAATTATTTCGCAGTCGGAATTTTTTAATTCAGCTGTTAAGCCTTCTTTTGAAATCAATTTTTTATCCGGATTTTCAATTTTATCCAGCAACCATTTTGAGGTAATTCCTTCAATTGGAAGTTCCCTTGCCGGATATATATCCAGAAGTCTAACCTTGTCAAACGCACTTAAACTGGTGGCAAAATCATCTGCAAAATCCCTGGTACGGCTAAACAAATGAGGCTGGAAAACCGCGATCACTTTTTTATTGGGATGCATTTCCCTAATAGCCTGATGAACTGCCGAAATCTCGGTTGGATGATGCGCATAATCGTCTATTAATACCAGGTTCTCCGTTTTGATTTTATAAGAAAACCTTCGTTTCACCCCTTTAAAACTATATAAAGCCCTTGCGAGTTCACCGGTTGGGGAACCTTGATGAATAGCCATCGCAAGAGCTGTTATAGCATTCTGTAAGTTGTGTTTCCCGGGGAGGTTAATTTTAAAATTTCTAAGTATTGTTTTTGGGGTTCGTAAATTGAAATGATAAGTTCCGTTTTCAATAGTGATGTCAATTGCAGCATAATCTGAGTCATCATCTACACCAATAGTTGTTCCGAAAAGGGGCAAACCGTTTTTAATAAACAATTTTCCTTGCGGGGGAACCAAACTGGCAAAATCCTTAAACGATTCCATCAATTTTTCCGGGGCTCCATAAATATCCAAATGATCAGGATCCATGGAGGTGATCGCGGCGATGTTGGGTGACAAATTCAAAAAGGACCTGTCGTATTCATCGGCCTCAACTACCATTACATCATTTCCGTTCAAGATTAAATTGCTTTGAACATCCTCACTGATCCCTCCCAAAAAGGCGGTCACCTTGGCCCCTGTTTCCTTTAATAAATGTGCTAAAATTGCCGTAGTGGTGGTTTTCCCATGGGTTCCTGCCACTGCCAGTGTAAAAATTCCTCTGGTGATCATACCCAAAACCACCGCCCTTTTAACCAGGGTAAAATCTTCCTGAATAAAATAGTTGTATTGTTTATGGTCTTGCGGAATTGCCGGAGTATAAACGATCAGGGTTTTTTGTTCGTCTTTAAATTGTTGTGGAATTTGACCGATCTCATCTTCATAAATCACCAAAATCCCTTCGTTTTCCAGACTTTTGGTCAGGACGCTTGGAGTTTTGTCATAACCGGCTACCTGTTTGCCCAGGGCTTTAAAATAGCGCGCCAAGGCACTCATGCCTATCCCGCCAATGCCGATAAAATAAAGATTTTCTATGTTTTTAAATTGATCCATATTCCTTGATCCCTAAAGGATCTTATTTCTTTTATTATTCCTTAATTATTCTATCCATCTCATCCACAATTGATGCAGTTGCATGAGGCAATGCCAGTTTTTTAATATTTTCCGAAAGCTCCATTCTCACTTTTTCTGAATGTAACATTGTCAGGATCGTATCTTCAAATCTTTCTGCCAAATTTTCTTCTTTCAAAACCAAAGCCGCTTTTTCCCTCGCAATGGCCAATGCATTTTTGGCCTGATGATCTTCCGCCACATTTGGGGAAGGGATAAAAAGCACCGGTTTTCCTACCACGCATAATTCAGAAACACTTCCCGCACCAGCCCTTGAAACTATAATATCGGCGGCGGCATAAGCCAAATCCATCCTGTTTAAAAATGAATGGGTTTGTACCCACTCAGAATTATATTTTTTATATTCATCATAATAAAGCGAACCTGTTTGCCAGATTAGCTGAATTTCCTTTTCTTCAAATATGCTTCGGAAGGCTTCCATCAATTGATTGATCCTTCTCGCTCCCAAACTGCCCCCAAGCACTAAAATTGTTTTTCTGCTTTTGTCCAGTTTAAAAAACGAAAGCGCTTCTTCTCTTTTCTTTGAAATGTCAATTATATCCTGTCGTACCGGATTACCCGTTTTTCTGATCTTGTCAGCAGGAAAAAACCTGTCTAAATTATCATAAGCCGTACATATGACATTCGCATTCTTCCCTAGTAACCGATTCGTAATTCCGGGAAGCGAATTTTGTTCCTGGATCAAGGTTGGGACATTTTTGGAATTGGCCATTTTCAAGAGCGGTCCACTTGCAAATCCACCTGTTCCAATTACAACGTCCGGTTTAAAATCCTTGATTATCTTGCGGGATTTCCAAAGGCTGCTTATCAATTTTAAAGGAAAACTCAGGTTCTTAAGGCTCAATTTTCGTTCAATGCCCGTGATCCATAAACCTTCAATATTATAACCTGCCTGTGGCACTTTTTGCATTTCCATCCGGTCTTTGGCACCTACAAATAATATTTTAGCCTCGGGATATCTTCGTTTAATTTCATCAGCTATAGAAATAGCAGGATAAATATGTCCGCCTGTACCTCCCCCGGAAATTATCACCTTTAATTGCTCTTTCATATTGCTTCGCTTAAAATATCCAACGGATTTTCATCTTCATTTTCCTTATCTTCCGATCGTTTCAGTTCTTCCCTTTCTGAACTTACGCTTAAAACAATTCCAAGCGCGAGACAGGTCATCCAAATGGAAGTACCTCCGCTACTTATTAGCGGTAAAGTTTGTCCGGTTACCGGGAAAAATTCTACAGCAACTGCCATATTTACAAAAGCCTGAAACACAATTGGCAAACCAACTCCTACAACAACCAGGGTTCCAAATACAGAATTGGCTTTAGTTGCAACAATCACCAACCTGAACAACAACATCAAATAAGCCGACATCACACCAAAACCCCCTATTAATCCCATTTCTTCAACAATAATGGCATATATGAAATCTGAAGAAGACTGCGGCAAAAAGTTGCGCTGTACGCTTTTTCCTATTCCAACACCTACTATCCCTCCGCGCGCAATTGCAATTTTTGCTTTTTCAATCTGATAATCGGCATCGGAATCTTTGCCATCGGCGAAATTTACAATCCTGCTTGTCCAGGTATCAACCCTGTTGGGCAATAAACCGGGAAAAGCTTTGGCCGTTAAAATAAACAAGGTAAGTACCAGTAATCCCGCTCCAAGAATTACCCCTATATACTTTAATGGATATCCTCCTAAGAAAACCAATATCATAACCATTGTAAAAATGATGGCGGTAGTGGAAAAATTGGCTGGTAAAATAAGTATTAACACCAGGAAAACCGGCATCCACAAAGGCAAAATAGTTTCTTTAAAAGTAACCGTTTTTTCAGCAATCTTCGTTAAATAACGTGCCACGTAGATCATAAGAACAACAGAAGCAAGAGTTGAGGACTGAAAAGTAACTCCAATTACAGGAATTTGAATCCACCTACTGGTATTGGAACCATCTACAGAAGAGCCCTGGGTAATGGTATAAAGGAGGAGCACAATTACAATAGGCAACATTAAAATTGATAGGCCTTTAAAATAATTATACGGTATTTTATGAATTGCAAACAATAAACAAAAACCCAGCAACAAGTGAAAAAAGTGAACTAGCAAATAACCAAATGTACTTCCATCTCCATACAAATAAGCGAGATTGCTACTTGCACTGTACACCGGTAAAAATGAAAATAACGCCAGCATTCCGGTGGTGGCCCAGATAACTTTATCTCCTTTAAGATTTGAAAAGATGCTGCTCATTTTTAATTGTTAATCTTGTTGAATCCCTATTTCAAGGGATTATTTATTGGCGTAAATAAGTTTATAAATTTCTTACCGCATCCTTAAATTGTCGGCCACGGTCTTCATAATTTTCAAATAAGTCGAAACTTGCACAAGCCGGTGACAGCAAAACGGTATTCCCTTTCTCGGCAATTTTATAAGCCATTTTTACTGCTTCAACCATAGATTGTGTTTCCACCATTAAATCCACGCAATTTCCAAATGCATCAAAGATCTTGGAATTATCTATTCCCAAACAAATGATGGCTTTTACTTTTTCGTTTACCAGTTGTAACAATTCGGTATAATTGTTTCCTTTATCCTCCCCACCAACTATCCATACAGTCTCACCTTTCACGCTATCCAGCGCGTAATAAGTCGCATTTATATTGGTAGCTTTTGAATCGTTTATGTATAACACATTATTTATTTTAAGCACTTTTTCCAGTCGATGCTCAACTCCCTGAAAATCTTCCATACTCTGCCGTATTGTTTCTTTTCTTATTCGCAATAAATTGGCAACGGTAGATGCTGCCATGGCATTCTTAGTATTGTGCATACCTTCAAGTGCTAAAGTGGATATTGGCATAATAAATTGGTTATTATATATATTAATTTTAATGTTGTTATTTTCGATGTATGCGCCATTTTCAAATTTTTTCTGAAGTGAAAATGGCAGTTTTTGAGCTTTTACCAAATTAGTTTCCAGCCATTTTAAAATAATTTCATCATCTGCATCATATATAAAAAAATCTTCCTCTATCTGATTTTTTACTATTCTGAATTTAGATTCGATATATTCTTCAATGTTATAATTGTACCGGTTTAAATGATCGGGAGTAATATTGGTCAATACTGAAATATGCGGTCTAAAATCCATTATTCCGTCCAGCTGAAAGCTACTGAGCTCCAAAACATACCAGTCTACATTTTCCTCTGCCACCTGTTTTGCGAAACTGTCGCCAACATTTCCCGCCATTCCAACCGATATTCCTCCACTTTTAAGGATATGATGCACCCATTTGGTAGTAGTGGTTTTTCCGTTGCTGCCGGTAATCCCAATTATTTTGGCATTGGTGTATCTTGATGCAAATTCAATTTCAGAAATTACTGGGATCCCTTTTGAGATGAACTGCTGAACCATTGGAGCTGAATCCGGAATTCCGGGACTTTTCATCACTACTGAAGCGTTGAGTATTCTGGCTTCAGTGTGCCCACCTTCTTCCCATGCTACCCCAATTTGTTCAAGAACTTTCTTATATTTTTCTTTAATTACTCCAAAATCTGAAACAAAAACTTCAAAGCCTTGCTTTTTGGCCAAAATAGCCGTCCCCACCCCGCTTTCGCCGGCTCCAAGAATTGCTATTTTTTGTTTAGTTTTCATTTTCTGGTCTCTTTTCTAATTTCTTTATTCTATTCTCTATAATCAAGGTTCGCTTTTTTAGCCACGAATGCACGAATATTTTTTCTTTACTCTTGACGCTTGGTTCTTGTCCCAAAATTCTTGTTTATCTTCTTCATTTTTTACCGCAAAAGGCGCGAAGATTTTACGCAAAGGCCGCAGAGGTATTTCAAAAAACCACGAACAATAAACACCAAACAATTTCAACTTTTCACTTTCCACTTTCCACTTTCCACTTTCCACTTTCCACTTCCGTTTCCCCGGCCCTAAAGGGAGAAGAAAAATCTATCTTCATACTTCAAAAAGGTCTCTTTTCTCCCGAAGCTTCGGGATTCTATATTCTCATATCTAATATCTCAATTCTAACCTCTAGTTACTATCTCACCTTCAAGGTCACCACCGTAACAATTGCAAGAAAAATTCCGATGATCCAAAACCTCACTACAATCTTACTTTCATGTATTCCCAACTTTTGATAATGATGATGCAAAGGCGACATTAAAAATATACGCCTGCCTTCTCCATACTTTCTTTTGGTAAATTTAAACCAGCCTACCTGCATCACTACCGAAAGGTTTTCTATCAGGAAAATTCCGCAAAGTATTGGGATAAGCAGTTCTTTTCTGGTGGCAATGGCAATAACAGCGATTATCCCACCAATTGTCAAACTTCCCGTATCTCCCATAAAAACCTGTGCGGGAAAAGTGTTGTACCAGAGAAATCCCACCAATGCTCCGGCAAAAGCCGCAATAAAAATGGTCATTTCCCCCGATCTTGGGATGTACATAATATTTAAATAATCTGAAAAAATAATGTTCCCGGACACCCACGCAAAAACACCCAAAGTGAGCACAATAATCGCCGAGGAACCAGCCGCAAGACCGTCAATCCCGTCAGTTAAATTAGCCCCGTTGGAGACTGCCGTAACTATAAAAATAACGATGGGAATAAAGATGAGCCAGGCATATTTAGCCAAGGCTGGGTTTATCCAGGTTATAAGGCTGGTGTAATTAAATTCATTGTTTTTTACAAAAGGAATTGTTGTCATAGTACTTTTTAATTCCTTTCCGGAAGAAATTTCCCCGCCTTCTATACTTTGCACATTGGTAATCGAAGAAATATTGAACACTTCTTTCACGGTTATTCCAGGGTGAAAATACATTGTGGCTCCAACAATAATACCTAGGCCTACCTGCCCAATTACTTTAAATATTCCTTTTAATCCTTCCTTATCTTTTTTAAAGGTTTTGATATAATCGTCTAAAAAACCAATCGCCCCCATCCATAGGGTTGTAATTATCAAAAGGATCACATATATATTATCCAATTTTGCGAATAACAATACCGGAATAAGGGTAGCGATTATAATGATAAGCCCCCCCATTGTTGGAGTTCCAGATTTTTCGCTTTGGCCTTTTAATCCCAAATCACGAACGCTTTCTCCTACTTGCTTCCTGAGTAAATAATTGATAATTTTTTTTCCGTAAATGGTTGAAATGCCCAACGAAAATATAATGGCCATTGCCGAACGGAATGAAATGAATTCAAACAACCCCGCGCCAGGCAGTTGGTAGTTTTCATCTAAAAAATTAAACAAATAGTATAACATATCTTCTTTTACTAACCTTTTTAAAAAAGGGGAGTTATTATTTATCCAGTTGGCTTAAAAATTCGTTCACAATTTTATAATCATCAAAATCGGATCTTTTCCCATTTACTTCCTGATAGGTTTCATGACCCTTCCCGGCTATAAGAATTATATCACCAGGTTGCGCCAGTTGACAGGCTGTTTTTATAGCCTGTTTTCTGTTTACAATTGTCATTGTTTTCTTAAAGTTTTGAGGATCAACACCAGCTTCAACATCCAATAAAATTTTCTCCGGATCTTCCGTTCTGGGATTATCGCTAGTGAAAATCACTTTGGTGCTCAAAGCCGAGGCTATATCCCCCATTTCAGGCCTTTTGGTCTTATCCCTATCTCCACCACAACCAACTACGGTAATCAGGTCTTCATTTTTTGTTCTGATGAAATTAATAGTCTCCAGGACATTTTTCAGGGCATCGGGAGTATGAGCGTAATCTACAATTGCGGTAATTTTATGTTTGGTTATATTATATTGAAATCTCCCTGCTACCGATTCAAGTTCACTAATATGCCGAAGATTTTCTCCATTTTCCAATCCCAAAAGATCTGCTGTAGCATAAATTGCCAAAATATTGTAAGCATTAAAATTCCCTATGAGTTTGGACCAGACTTCATTGTCATTCAACTTCAGCAATAAACCTGAGAATTGATTTTCAAGGATCTTAGCGCTATAATCCGCATAGGATTTTAATGCATAGGTATGTTTTCTGGCCGGGGTATTTTGAATCATAACAGGCCCATTTTTATCATCTATATTCACTAATGCGAAAGCCGATGCAGGTAATTGATCAAAAAACGATTTTTTGACATCCCTGTATTCAGCAAAAGTTTTATGATAATCTAAATGTTCATGGGTTAAATTGGTGAAAATCCCCCCCGCAAAGTGTAAAGCTTCAGTTCGTTTTTGAGCTATTCCATGAGAGCTCACTTCCATAAAACAAAATTCCACTCCTTCCTCATTCATTTTCTTTAAATAGGAATTTATCTTCAGTGAATCCGGCGTAGTATGGGTTGAAGGATAAATTTTGTCTGCAACCATAATATTTACAGTGGAAAGCAAACCAACCTTAAATCCAGCTTTACTGAATAAATGATATAAAAGTGTGGCTACGGTGGTTTTGCCATTTGTGCCGGTAACCCCAACCAACTTTAAATTTTCTGAAGGATTGTCATAATAATTGGCAGCCATAAAAGCCAGGGCAGCTTGAGAGTTTTCCACCTGCACATAAGTAACTCCATTTATAATTTTGCCAGGTAAATCTTCACAAATTATGGCCAATGCTCCCTGATTAACTGCAGTGTTAATATAATCATGACCGTTGGAAATCGTTCCTTTTACGGCTACAAAAACATCATTTAACTCAACTTTTCTTGAATCATATTGAATAGAATTAACCGTCACAGCAGTATTACCTGTAACAGATTCCATGGGAACTTTGTATAATATGTCCTTTAACTTTTTCAACTTAAACTAAGTTTTACTTTTTTATTACTATTTATTTTTTCTCCGGGTTTAATGGATTGATTTTTTACATTTCCTTTTCCCTCAACCTTTACCTCTAATCCCAAATTCTCTAATATTGACAATGCATCCATTATTGGCATACCTACCACATTTGGCATTAGTTTCAGGTCTTCCTGAGCAGTCGTAAAATATTTTTCGAAATCCTTCGAGATCGCATCATTTTCTATTTCCAGGGATTCCAGCTCGTCTTCAACAGGAGTATCCGTATAAATTTTCTGGGCAATTCGTTTAAAAACAGGACCGCTAACATCTGCCCCGTAATACCCGATACTGTTTTTAGGTTTATGAATTATGACAATACTGGTATATTTTGGATTTTCAGCAGGAAAATATCCTACGAAAGAAGAAATATAACGTTTGTTGGATGCCCAGTCTTTCATCCAGTATTCGGTTTGTGCAGTCCCTGTTTTACCTGCCATGGAAAAATTTGGGGAGTAAAGTTTTTTACCTGTTCCTCGAATGACCACATTTTTCAACATTTCCTGAACTTTTCCTATTGTTTCCTGAGAACAAATTGCAGGATTGATCACTACCACTTCATTCTTTAAAATGACCTTATCCCATTCTTTAATTTCTTTTATAAATCGTGGTTTTACCAAGACTCCATTATTTGCAATAGCATTATAAAAAGCCAGGGTTTGCAAGGGGGTAATTTGAATACTTCCATATCCATAAGCCATCCAGGGCAGGGAAAGACCTGACCATTTTTTATCTCCGGGACTTGGAATATAAGGCGTGCCTTCCCCTACAATAGAAATCCCCAATTTCTTGTTTAAATCCATTCGGTTGAGCCCATCTATAAATTTTTGGGGATTGTCCTTATAATTATTATAGATCAGTTTTACAACACCAACGTTTGAAGAAACTTCAAAAGCACGGGATGCCGTTATTTTTCCATACCCCCCCCGGTGTGAATCCCTAACCTTATTTCTCTGGATAGTGACAACCCCATTTTCGGTGTCCACTACCGTATTAGTATCAATCACTTTATCTTCCAGAGCGACTACCAGGGCCATCAATTTAAATGTTGAACCGGGCTCATTGGTTTCACCAACAGCGTAGTTCAGTTTTTCAAAATAGGTGCCTTTTGAAGTGCGCCCTAAATTGGAAATCGCTTTTATTTCCCCTGTTTTGGTTTCCATCACAACAACAGTCCCGTGATCGGCTTCATACTTCTCTAGTTGCGCCAGCAAAGCATGATGTGCAATATCCTGAATTGTGACATCTATTGTTGAAATAACATCGGACCCGTCTTTTGGTTCTACTTCATTATTATCGCTGATAGGTTTCCAGTGTCCTTTGGCAATTTTTTGCTTGAGCCGGTGACCATCGGTTCCTTCCAAAAAAGGACTAAAAGCTCCTTCAAGGCCTACCCGGGTGTAATATCCTTCATTGTCCTGGCGATCGTATCCAACAGTTCTGGCGGCCAATTCGCCTAATGGATGTTCCCGAACAGTTCGCTGTTCTGTGATCATCCCTCCTTTATATGTTCCCAAATTGAAAAGAGGAAAGCTTTTTATATTTAAATATTCTGAATAGCCCAAATTCCTTGCTATTAAAAAATAGCGGTGTTTGTTTATTCTCGCTGTTCGCAAGGTTTGCGCCCAATGAGTGGCGCTTTTCCCAAGCATAGCCGACAGCTTTTTAGATAATGGAATTATATTTTCTTCAAAATTTTTATCGCTTACCGTTACAGCGTCAAAACGAATATCGTATTTGGGGACCGAGGTAGCCAGTAAATTTCCATTGGTATCGTATAAATTCCCCCTGTTGGCTGTTATGGTAAAGTTTTTAAAGGCGCGTTCATCTGCCAGGCCTTTATATTTATCGCCTTCCACAAACTGAATGTTAAGTAACTGAACAACTACCCCCATAACAAATATGAACAAGCATGCTGCTATAAAATACAATCGATTTAATATGTGTTTTTCAGTTGTTGCCAAAATATCACTATTCGGTTATTTTTATTTTAATTTTATTTGGAGGAGTTTCTGAAGGTTTTATACCCCTGCCTGCCATTTTGAAGGTAATATAGGATTCCATCTTTAACTTCATTAAAGCAGATCGCTTCTCAACAAATTCACTTCGAAGTTCCCTTACTTCATTATTTATTTTTGCGATCAAATGCACTTTGCGTTCAGCGCTATGCGAACTAGCGATCATCACAATTGCTAAAAGGGTACAAAAAACAATAAAGCGCCAGTTCTTAAACGCATCATCACTGATAAGAAAATTTGCCTTTAATATATTATAAATCCCTTTTTTCATAGCTACTTACCAATAAACCCTGGAAACCAGAACCCTATTAGGATGTGTTTTATAATTTTTTGGCAATGCGCAATTTTGCACTTCTCGCCCTTTTATTTTTTCTTATTTCTTCCGGGTCCGGCACTATTAATCCACACACCTTTTTAAATGGCACCGAGATATTTCCATAAAAATCCTTTTCCGGATCACCTTCAAAAAGACCACTTCGAATATATCTTTTTACCAATCTGTCTTCCAGGGAATGGTAAGAGATCAAACTAAGTCTCCCTCCTTTTTTCAACAAATCCTGGGTTTGGAGCAAGAATTCCTTTAAAGCCTCAATCTCCTGATTTACCTCTATCCGGATGGCCTGATAGATTTGAGCCAAAATTTTGTGTTCTTTTTCCTTAAACAAAAAAGGACGCAATACTTCCTTTAATTGCTCACTGGTGTTAATTGGAGCAACTTCCCTTGCCTTTACTATCTCAGCAGCAATTTTTGGAGCAGTCCGCAAATCGGCGTATTCATAAAACATTTTTTTTAGCTGTCCTTCCTCGTATTCATTAATGACTTCCAGGGCGCTTAAACTTCCTTTCTGGCTCATTCTCATATCCAGTTTTGCTTCAAAACGGGTAGAAAAACCCCGTTCGGCTACATCGAACTGATGAGATGAAACTCCAAAATCGCCTAAAACCCCATCCACTTCTTTTATTCCGTAAAACCTTAAAAACCTCTTGATAAACCTGAAGTTTTCATTAATAAGCGTAAATCTTGGATCGTCTATTTTGTTTTCCAATGCATCTTCATCCTGGTCAAAAGCGAATAATTTCCCTTTCTCTCCCAATCTGCTTAAAATCTCCCTGGAATGTCCACCACCGCCAAAAGTGACATCTACATAGACGCCATCAGGCTTGATGTTTAATCCTTCTACAGATTGCTTTAATAATACTGGATTATGATATTCCATCAGATAATTTGTTTCCCATAATATCCTCGGCCATGTCTGCAAAATCGTCGGCCGCGACATCAATGGCATTTTCATATTTATTTTTATCCCAAATTTCGATGATATTAATGGCTGAAGACAATACAATTTCCTTGTCAATATTAGCAAACCCCATCAAATCCTTGGGAATCAACAACCTTCCATTTGCATCTACCTCTACAGTTTTAACACCAGCTGTAAATTTTCTGATAAAATCATTGTTCTTTTTAACAAACCGGTTTAACCCGTTTAAATTCTCCATTAAAATATTCCACTCCTGTATAGGATATAACTCCAAACACGGCTGGAATACAGATCTTTTTATTACAAAGATTTCTTTTAGCACCAGTGACAATTGCTTTTTCAATGCCGAAGGAACCATAAGACGGCCTTTAGCATCAACTTTACATTCGTATGTCCCGATAAGGTTTACCACTTGATCTCTTTATAGCTTCAAATATATTGAAAATATTACCACTTTTTACCACATTACACCACTTTGTTGATAAGTTTCTCCACCTATTGTGCTGAAAACCTAGGAAATAGCGCTACTCCATTAGGTTTCAGGAACTTGCTTTTTCGGTTGTAATTGTTAAATTTTCATTAAAAAATCACAGCTTTTTTAATGCGAAAAGTTTTGAGCAAATTATAAGGCTATTCTGTAATAATGATTATACTTGTACTGAAATCGCTATATTTGCATATGTTAACAGGAAAGGCCCTCAATGAAAAATAATATACAACAGGAAGGAAAGTTCTCTTACCTGGAAATTGGAGAAGGAACTCCAATCGTCATTTTACATGGCCTGATGGGCGGGTTAAGTAATTTTGATGGGGTTGTTAACTTTTTTCCTCCAAAAGGATATAAAATTTTAATCCCGGAATTACCTTTATACTCTTTGCCCCTTCTTAAAACAAGTGTAGGAACGATTGCAAAATACTTAAAAGACTTTCTTATCCTGAAAGGATACAAGGAAGTTATTTTATTGGGAAATTCCCTGGGCGGACATATCGCCCTTTTGTGCACAAAATTATATCCGGAACTGGTAAAAGGTTTAGTTATAACCGGCAGTTCGGGCTTATACGAAAATGCGATGGGTGAAAGCTACCCGCGTCGTGGTGACTATGAATTTATTAAGAAAAAAGCCGAAACAGTATTCTACGACCCAAGCATCGCCACCAAGGAAATAGTTGATGAAGTTTATGTGACGGTAAGCGATAGAAATAAGTTGATAAGAACCCTGGCTATAGCAAAAAGTGCAATACGTCACAATATGTCAAAGGATTTACCTAAGATGTTAACCCCAACCTGTATTATTTGGGGAAAAAATGACAATGTTACCCCACCGGAGGTCGGGGAAGAATTTAACAGATTGCTTCCAGACTCAGATTTGTATTGGCTTGATAAATGCGGACATGCAGCAATGATGGAGCACCCCGATTTATTCAACGAAATACTCTATAACTGGCTCCAAAAAAGGGGATTTTAGATCGAAATATATGAAAATTAAGACTGCTGAATTTCTTATCAGCAATACTGAAGTCGGAAAATGCCCGGACAGCTCTTTGCCCGAATACGCATTTATAGGAAGAAGCAACGTAGGAAAATCTTCGCTTATCAATATGCTTACCGAAAGGAAGAGCCTGGCAAAAACCTCTGGCAGACCCGGAAAAACACAACTTATCAATCATTTTTTAATCAATAAAAATTGGCATTTGGTAGATTTGCCGGGATATGGATATGCCCGCGTTTCAAAATCGGCAAAAAAAACCTTTCAAAAATTTATTACTGCGTATTTCGAACAAAGAAAACAAATGCTTTGTGCGTTTGTTTTAATTGATAGTAGACATGAACCCCAGCCGATTGACTTGGAATTTATGAGATGGATGGGCGAGGGCGGAATTCCGTTCTATATTATTTTTACCAAGGCCGACAAACTCAGACCAAAAGCCCTAGAGCGAAATATTGAAATCTATAAAGCCAAGATGCTGGAGACTTGGGCAGAAATGCCAGAATATTTCACCACCTCTGCTGAAAGTGATTTAGGAAGGGACGAGGTTCTAAACTTAATAGACACCATTAACGAACAATTTATTCGGGAATAGTTTTAAAAGAAGTCAGAAGCCGGAAGACTGATGACGGAAGTAAAAAAAAAAGGGGCAAGAACCAAGAGCAAAAAAAACAAGACTAAGACAAAAAATATTAGTGCATTAGTGGCTAAAAAAACCAGAGTGAAGATTATTTTCTGCGAAAATCTGCGGGAAACAAAACAAGGAAATTAATACTTAAAACCGGTCAACACTAATCAGGGAAGTTCATAAAAAACTTCGGAAAAAGTTTGAAGTTTTAAAACAACAAAAACCTGCCATCGTTAAAAACGCTGGCAGGTTTTTTTAATGCTTAATCCACAATTCTAATCTCAGGTAAATTTCCAAACAGATTGGCAAAAATTTGCGCGTAGTCCACTATAATTTCTGTCAATCCTAAACCCTTCACAAGTTGAGGATACTATAACTTAGTTTACCTGATAGTTTTAAAAAAACCCAGGTATCCCGAAAAATTGAATTTTACTTTTAAAAAAAAATAAAACAAAAAAACCGTCCGGAATATAATTCCCAACAGTTTTTAAATAATTTAAACACAACTAAATATTAAAGCGCAGCTACGTGTTTAGTCAATTTTGACTTCAAGTTTGCAGCTTTATTATTGTGTATGATATTGTTCTTAGCCAATTTATCAATCATAGAAGCTACAGAAGGGTATAAAGCTTCAGCTTCTGATTTTTCCAACTCACGCAATTTTTTGATAGCGTTCCTGGTAGTTTTA